>Ga0255764_10005307_pt1 | contig 9989 bp, 11 predicted proteins | sample 071ome_30_FD_179964 | JGI IMG/M metagenome (GOLD analysis project Ga0255764, IMG submission 179964) | Coastal salt marsh microbial communities from the Groves Creek Marsh, Skidaway Island, Georgia - 071406AT metaG (version 2) | ecosystem: Environmental > Aquatic > Marine > Intertidal zone > Salt... | reverse complement strand
TCAAATAACCCAGGATTGGGTATTCCAAGTGGTTATATTGATTACGACGATGGCACATTTGAACCAGACACAAGACCTGGATATGCAGCTCGTAAAACTCCAATTACTAGGAAAATGGACAAAGACAATCGTACAGGTAATCGAAATTACGGTACTGGATTAGATGCAAAAGGCAATCCTTATGAAGATGCAGCATCTTTTTTAACAAATGTAGGTAGAAAAGCCAGCGAAGTGCTAGGATTAGGCGGAAGAGCGAAAACGCAGCCGCAACCAATATCCCCACAGCCGCCGTTACCAGTCCCATCGATGCCTGAGAAACCATCTAAAATGGACAGAGATGCAGAAGCAGGTAATAGAGGATATGGCAGCGGCAAAGACCATCAAGGATATCCTTGGGATAGAGCTCGTACAGCCCAGCCTGGTAGAGGAAATACAGCTCTGCCTAGTAGAGGAAGTAGATCTAATTAAATGCTAATTAATGAAGTTATAAGCGAGAGTCAAGACGAAGTGTTAAATTCCCTAGAAGAGTTAATTACTAGGGCAAAAGCCAATGGCAAAAGTAAAATTAATACTAATATGGTTCTTGCTAAACTTCATGCAATGGGTTATAGTATCGACATAGCTAGTTTACTAGACCTGTTAAGATCTATTACAAGTGTAGGCTCTGCAAATAAAAAAGACATTACTTTGGATATAGCAATACCCCGTTCCAATGCTGATCCAGACGATGACACAGTAAGTAAGATGGCCTCGAAACAACTAACCAAGGATAAGAAACTATGACATACTACATTAACAAGACTCAGGCTAGGACTATAGCAAGAGCAGATCTCACAATATATGACGAAGTTAATGCTATTATGAGACAAGTTATTGTAGATGCTGGCAATGGGTTGTACGAAACTACAATTGCAGATGGCACTGTAATGACAGAAAGTACACCTGATATAGTTGTTACAGGTACTATTAGTAATCCTGTTATAGTAGGTACTCCAACACTTATTCTTGCAGGCACTACAATTGTATTAGGAACAAGTGGCACTAACCTTAATGCTATTATAGCTGACATTAATGACGCTGCAATCACTGGGTTAGTTGCTAGTAAAAATGCTAGTGATCAACTAGTGTTAACTTATACTCCAACAGCACTTAGTTGGAATTTTATTATTGGCCCAGGCACTGCAAACGTTGCAGTTGGTATTACTACTAGTACTGTTGCTGCAACAAATCCAGACAGTGTAACATATTTTAACGTTTGGCAAGGACTTGCAAATGACAGACCTAAAACAGATCAAATGAATCAAGTAATATTTTATTTTGAGAATTTAGGATATAGTATTACACGTCTAGTCAATACACAAACATCTAAAACTTTTAAATGGGTAATTAGTTATTGACAAGTAAGACTTCTTAGTGTATGCTATCTTAGCAGACAATTAAGAGGAGTACGTTTATGCCTGTACTAATGCCAATTTCACAGGAAATTTCACTCACACCTCAGGAGCAATTTGACCTTATTGCTCGTTATCCGGATGAGGATCCGGAATTATCCTACGATTGCTATGCGCCAAAAGAGTATAACGTTCCTTGGGGATTTTCTTCCTGTGCTAAACCAGATCGCACAATAAACGTGCTACGTTATTGTCGTAAACATTGGAAACAGGATTATGGAATCGATGTTCCTATTAACAAAATTGAACTTGTGTGTACCGGATTTTGGCATGTTTGGGGAGAAATTTGGCAGTGTTACAGTGAGGATCCCTGGGAAGAAGATCCAGATATAGTTTACTACAACAACACACCGGAGTTTCCACTTCCTGCACATACATTACGTGACCATGTGCAAAACAATCCAAAACAATTTGCACCTTATGTACTTGACAAGGAATACACGGGTATGCTATAGTAATTATATGTTAAATATCACTTCACCCTACCCGTATAAAGAATTCAAACGCAAAAGTGTAAATGGCAAACGCCTATACGAAAATCCGTATGGCGATCCGGTGCCAAGTGTCACTACTATCTTGGACAAAACAAAGCCACGTGAAAAGCGTGAAGCACTACAACGTTGGAAAAAACGTGTAGGGGAAGAACAAGCACAAAAAATTGTAACCGAAGCTGCTAATGTTGGCACGATTATGCACAACATACTAGAGCATTGGGTAAAGAACGAAGAATACACAGGAGAAACCATACTGCAAGCCAAGATGATGGCAGACACAGTAAAGCAAAACATAGAACAAGACTTGGATGAAGTGTGGGGTAGCGAAGTTAATCTTTGTTATCCACAATTGTATGCAGGTACAACTGATTTAGTTGGTGTATACAAAGGCGAACCGCACATCATGGACTTCAAACAAACCAACAAGCCTAAAAAGCGTGAATGGATTGATGATTACTTTATGCAAGCCGCAGCTTATGGCATGGCACACAATGAAGTGTTTGACACAAAAATTGAACGTGCTGCTATCTTTATGTGTAGCAGAGATCTAGAATGGCAACTGTTTGAAGTTGGCCCAGAAGAATTTGAAATGTGGACAGAAAAGTGGGCTCAGAGAGTCGCAGAGTTCTACAACTTGTCATAAATACTGTATCAGGAGCACGAAATGGCAGATACAAGAATTAGTAAAATACAAGTAAGGCAAGGTAACTTTTCAGACTTGCCTGTTTTAGATCCAGGCGAATTTGGATACGCTAAAGACGTAAGACGTTTGTTTATTGGCAACGATACTGTAAACGTTGGCACAGGCAATGGTGCGCTTACACAATTTACAGTGCCTATTGCATTAAGCGAACCTAATATTTTAACTGTCTTTGTGGACGGTGTTGCAGTAAATGCTGCTGACTATAGTATCTCCGGTACTACACTTACATTTAGTTCTGCTCCTACAGGTGTAATTACTGTTGGCTTTAATAGTGAGATTGAAATTGATAGAGATATAACATTACCTGCACAAGTTCAATTGGCAGCTAATGCAGTCAACAGTGACACAGGATTTCAAATCGATACTACACTGTACAATGCAATTGTTATGGACTATACATTACAAAGCACAAATGGTGTTCGTATTGGTCAAATTAGATTTGCTACAGATACTAGTGCAAGTACAACTACTATCGATGATCAGTACACAGAAACAGGTGTGGTAAATGTAACGTTTAGTGTTGATATTGGAACACCTAATACTATGAAACTACAATACACAGACTACGACAATCTTATCAGTAAATTTAAATATACGTATCAAACTTGGAACACCAATTAAACAATACAGCTTGGTTTGAATCTCCTCACAATCGTTTAAAACGATGGAGAGAGTTTAGACAAAGTTTAAATGTAAACAATACATATGAAGTATGCGACACAGTAGTTAAATGGTGGAGTACTGCTCCTACTGTAAGCATTAGCATCGATCCCGTGGATAGTACTAGTTGGCCTACTCCTTGGGAAATGCTATACTCTGGAGATTTTTGCGATGATAGCAAAGCTCTAGGCATGGCTTATACAATTTTTTATACTAATAACAATATCAATATTGATATGTTATATCTAATAGATGAACAGAGAAGTATTCAAAAACTTTGTGCGTTAGTTGACCATAAGTACCTGCTTAACTACGAACTCAACGTTATAAGTACTAAACCAAAGCCAGGTATTACTATCATCTATGATGTTAACATAAAAGATGTCGTTAAACGTAGATAATTTAATTTTAAAATAAGTACAAAAAAGAGAGGATCACTAGCATGACTGAAATTCAGGTTACAAAACGCAATGGTACAAAAGAACCAATTGATTTAGAAAAATTACACAAAGTAGTGTTTTATGCAACGGAGGGTATCAAAGGCGTTAGTGCTAGTGAAGTTGAAATCAAAAGTAGTTTGCAATTATTCAATGGTATCAAAAGTAGTGAAATTCAAGAAACACTTATTAAAAGTGCTGCTGATTTGATTACAGAAGAAACTCCAAACTACCAGTGGGTTGCAGGAAGATTAATTGTCTATCACCTTCGTAAAATGGTGTATGGACAGTATGAGCCTTGGTCATTGATTGAAGTTATTAAAAAGAATGTAAGCGAAGGTTTTTACGATCAAGACTTGTTAAATAAGTACAGCGAAGTAGAGTGGGAAGAACTTAACGATTATATCCGTCACGATAGAGATGAAAATTTTACATATGCTGCTATGGAACAATTCCGCGGCAAGTATCTTGTACAAAATCGTGTAACTGGAGAAATTAAAGAAACTCCTCAAGTAGCTTATATGTTAATTTCAGCTACACTATTTGCAGAATATCCTAAAGCTACAAGATTGCGTTGGGTGAAAGATTATTATGATGCTGTTAGTACTTTTGACATTAGTTTACCTACTCCTGTTATGGCAGGTGTTCGTACCCCACAAAGACAATTCTCAAGTTGCGTTCTTATTGAAACAGACGACTCGCTTGATAGTATTAACGCCACTACTAGTAGTATTGTCAAGTATGTTTCTCAAAAAGCAGGCATTGGCATCGGAGCAGGAAGCATACGTGCTCTTGGCTCCCCCATCCGTAAAGGTGACGCTTATCATACCGGAGTCATCCCCTTTTACAAAATGTTTCAATCCGCTACAAGAAGCTGTAGTCAAGGCGGCGTGCGAAACGGAGCCGCTACATTGTATTATCCTATCTGGCATCTTGAAGTCGAGGATTTGCTCGTGCTTAAAAACAATAAAGGAACAGACGACAACCGAGTACGACACATGGACTACGGAGTTCAGTTCAATAAATTGTTCTACGAGCGACTCATTAGCAACGGACAAATAACATTATTCAGTCCAAGTGATGTACCAGGACTTTATGAAGCGTTTTTCTCAGATCAAGATAAATTCCGTGAACTTTATGAAACAGCAGAACGTAATACTCGTTTGCGTAAAAAAGTTGTCGGTGCAACAGAATTGTTTAGTGCATTTATGGAAGAACGCAAAAATACTGGACGCATTTACTTAATGAATGTAGACAATGCTAATAATCATGGAGCATTTAAACCAGAAGTTGCGCCTATTAAACAAAGTAACTTGTGTTGCGAAATCAACCTTCCTACAAAGCCATTAAATGACTTCAATGACGAAGCTGGCGAAATTGCACTATGTACATTAAGTGCTATTAACTGGGGAAATATAAAAACACCAAAAGACTTTGCAAAACCATGCGAACTTGCTGTTCGTGGTTTAGATGCACTATTAAGCTATCAAAGTTATCCTGTCAAAGCGGCGTATAACGCCACAATGGGCAGACGTCCTCTTGGCGTTGGTATTATTAACTTAGCATACTGGATGGCACGTAATGGCATGACATATAGTGATCCAGACTTGAATAAAATTGACGAGTTTGCGGAAGCGTGGAGTTACTATCTAATCAAAGCAAGTGCAGATTTGGCATCCGAACAAGGTGCATGTTTGTGGAATGATCAAACAAGATACAGCGACGGTATTACACCAAATCAAACTTATAAGCAAGATGTAGACGAGTTAACTCCAAATCAAGAGCGCATGCCATGGAATGAATTGCGTAAGCAATTGCGTGAGACTGGTATTCGAAATAGTACACTTATGGCACTAATGCCAGCAGAAACAAGTGCGCAAATTTCAAACGCTACAAATGGCATTGAACCACCTCGTAGTTTAGTAAGTGTTAAACAATCAAAACACGGTGTACTAAAACAAGTTGTACCTGGTATCCATCATCTTAAAAACAAATATGAACTATTATGGGATCAGCGTAGTCCAGAAGGTTATATGAAGATTATGGCTGTGTTGCAAAAGTATATCGACCAAGGCATCAGTGTAAACACTAGTTATAATCCTGTGTTTTATGAAGATGAAAAAATTAGCATGAGTGAAATGTTAAGACACTTAATGATCTTCTACAAATATGGCGGTAAGCAATTGTATTACTTTAACACATATGACGGTCAAGGCGAAATAGATGTTGACAAATTTGCACAATCAGATACAATAGAAATCACAGACGAATATGAATTAGGCGAAGAAGAAGCCTGCGATAGTTGCACAATTTAAGGAAAAGTAATGGCAGTTTTAAATAAGAACCAAAGGAACAAGCACCTTGATAGTCTAATGTTTTTAGATCCCAATGGAGGTGTTGACATTCAGCGTTACGATACACTGAAGTACAAACAATTTGACAAATTAACAGATAAACAACTAGGCTTTTTCTGGCGTCCAGAAGAAGTTGATGTTTTGCGTGATGCCGCAGACTTTAAAAATCTAACAGAACATGAAAAACATATCTTTACTAGTAATCTAAAACGTCAGATCTTACTTGACAGTGTACAAGGTCGTGCACCAGCTGATGCATTTAATCCATTGGTAAGTATTCCTGAACTTGAAAATTGGGTAACAACTTGGACATTTAACGAAACTATTCATAGTCGTAGTTATACACACATTATTCGTAATGTGTACAGTAATCCAAGTATCATCTTTGATGAAATGATGGACATTCAAGAAATTGTAGACTGTGCAGAAGACATTAGTAAGAACTACGATGACTTAATCGAAATGGGTATGTGGTACAACCTATTAGGCGAAGGAACTCATACTGTTAATGGTAAAAAGATTACAGTCGATCTTTATCAACTTAAAAAGTTGATTTGGAAAGCAATGATGAGTGTTAATATTTTAGAAGGAGTGCGTTTTTATGTTTCATTCGCATGTAGTTGGGCATTTGCTGAACTTAAAAAAATGGAAGGCAACGCCAAAATCATCAAACTTATCTGTCGTGACGAAAATGTACACTTGGGTAGTACGCAAACTTTGTTAAAACTTATGCCAAAAGACGACCCGGACTTTGCTAAAATTGCTAAAGAAACTGAAGCTGAAATGGTACAGTTGTTTGTTGATGCCGTTGACCAAGAAAAAGCATGGGCAGAATATTTGTTTAAAGACGGATCAATGATTGGATTAAACACACAACTACTCAATGAATATGTAGAGTGGACTGCTAACAAGCGTATGACCGCAGTAGGATTACCAAGTCCATACAAGGGCGGGAGCAACCCGCTACCGTGGACACAAAAGTGGATCGCAGGTGCAGAAGTACAAGTTGCTCCACAAGAAACAGAAATTTCAAGTTATGTCATTGGTGGTGTTAAGCAAGATGTTAACGGTAGCACATTCTCGGACATGAAACTATGATTACATTATACAGTAAACCATTGTGTCCGTACTGTGAAATGGCAAAACAATACTTGAAAAAACACGAAATTGAATACGAAGAAATTAGAGTGGATACCAATCCTGAAGCTCGTGAGTTTTTACTAAGTGAGGGGCATAAAACTATGCCCCAACTTTATCACAATGGAAAACTACTAGTAGCCGGCGGCGGGCAAGCACTTGTACGTATGAATCCAGAAAAAGTAAAAGAACTCATAGGAGAAGTTATAGATGTTAGTGATTTCAAATTATAAAAAAGGCGACCCTGTTACTGTTAAACTGAGTACAGGAGAAGAACTAGTTGCTAGGTTCGATGCAGATGTGGGCGGCGAATTAAAAGTAGTTAAGCCAACAGTACTAACACTTAATCCGTCAAACGGACAAGCAATGCTTATTCCTTGGCTAATGAGCATCGATGCACATGATAGTAGCCCTGTAGTGATTAACAAGAATCTTGTAGTAGCAATTTCTCGTCCTATTAAAGCACTAGCAGATAATTACATGCAAAACACAAGTGGAATTACACCTGCAAGTAGCTTACCTTTAGGTGAGAGTCTAAAACTCTAATAAATACTTGCATGGCAAGATATGTACACAGACAATTTGATAGTAGAGATTGCGGTGCTGGAACAATAACTCAATGTTCCAACGTTAGAGTTAATGGCAGATTTATTAGCATAGACGGTGACACAAACTCACACGGCGCTGGATCATTGATAGCTACTGATACAGTAGGAAAAGTTAGAGCAAACGCAATTCCTGTAATTTTACAAAGTGATCCAGCAAAGCCAGATAAACTTTGCCCTGGAGATAGTCATTGTAATCCAAAAGCTAGACAAGCAAGCCCTAATGTTAGAGCAGGAAACGGTTCATGAGTTTTAGAGATTTTAAAGCTGGTTTACAAAATGTAAACGATTACTTAGATGCACGACATCATATTAGTGGAACTGCTAGTTCAGGTACAGGCCCTGTTAGAATAGCGGCAAGTGCGCAGTATAGTTTTACACTTAGAGAGATACTATGTCAAACACTTAGTGGTAATGGCTTAAAAATGCCTAACTTACAAATTTGTTTGTATGCTAACATCAATGCATTGCTAGGTATTCCTAATCTTCAAGCAGAATTATACGATGCACTAAATCAGCTGCAAGGTTCTTTGCAGCAATTTATGGATCATACAAAGTTTGACGAAGTGCTAGGTCGACTAAACGGAGTGCTTGCAGAAGCACAACAGGTAGCTAACTTGATTAATTTCTGTGCGCAACCTGTAGATCCTATTGCAATTCCCAATATGTTAGAACGTGCATTTGGTAGCTTCTTAGGCGCAGGTAAATCGATAGTAGATGACATTGGAAGTATTTTTCCAGATCAAGTATGTGCGTGTTTAGGCACCGGTGGGTTTAATGCTAACGTGTTCAACGGCGGCGTGTTAGGTCGTATTGCAAATAATATCGGAGCAATTACAAGTGGTAGTTTACTACAAAGCGAACTTGATGCAATTAAAAATGATATCATTGGCATTGGCGACAGAATTACAAATCTTATTAACTTTGAAAACAACATTAGCGGTGCATATTCACTTGGGGGTAGTCAATTCGGAACGCCTGACAGTGGGTGCAATGGCGAAATAGGTGTACTACATAATCCAAATACCGGTGGTGTTTCAGGTAATGCAAGACTTGCATCTCAGTTAAAAGGTGTATACGATAACCTAGCAGATTACCCTGTACAATACAGCTATAATAGTTCATATGATTCTGATGGTAACAGAGTAATGGACGGCGATGTAATAGAATATCCTAATATTTTCCATTTGTTATTAGATGACGAAATGTTAAATCTATTAGATAACTTAGACAATCCGTTGCCTCCAGTTGATACACAAACGCCGGTATATGATTACTGTGGTAATATTATTGGATACACAACTACTCAACAACAATCAGAAGAACAGAAAAGTGAAGGGTCTGTCCCTACAGTACCAAACAGTCCAGGGTATGCAGCTGGCGGACTAGTAACAGATGTTGGCAATATTGCCGGCACTAACAGTACAGTGGGTAACACTACAGTTATTAACAACTTCGGAGGTAGCAGTAGTACACTTTATATTGTTAGCGGAGAAGTAAGCCAGCTAGCACTAAGTCCAAACACAGATGATATTGTTGTTAGAACTGATATCTTAACAATATTTGTTAGAAAAGATACAGCAACATTTAACACAGGTACAATGTTAGACTATGAGCAAGCTACAAGTACACTGTTTGAGTTTTTAAACAATCTAAATTTAGAATCAGGCGATGGCTTAATTGTTAAAGACAGTGGAGTTAGTAGAGCTCGTGCAGTTGAAGGCAAAGCAGGCGAAACACAAGTTGTTAACGGAGATGGTAAAGCTGGAAACATTAGAGTTGAACTAGCTGAAAACACACGTATTCCAGGAACTGCCGCAGTTAAAATTCCTGTTGGTAATACTGCACAACGTCCTAATACAGAAGTTGGTGAAATACGTTACAACAGCGATTCTAATAGAATAGAAGCATATTTTGGAGATACTAGTACTTGGAAAAACCTTGCAACACTTAATGATCTTTCAAGTAACACAGCAAGTGTATCAAACGTTGGAGCAGGTGCACAAGTATTTAAACAGCTAGCAGGAACTGTAAGTGAACTAAGAAGCATTACATCGATTGGTGGCATAACTGTTACTCAAAACACAGACGATATCCAAATTGGTGACCAAATAACTAGTAGCAATGTTGGCGGCGGCGTTGAAGTAT
>Ga0255764_10005291_pt1 | contig 10006 bp, 10 predicted proteins | sample 071ome_30_FD_179964 | JGI IMG/M metagenome (GOLD analysis project Ga0255764, IMG submission 179964) | Coastal salt marsh microbial communities from the Groves Creek Marsh, Skidaway Island, Georgia - 071406AT metaG (version 2) | ecosystem: Environmental > Aquatic > Marine > Intertidal zone >... | reverse complement strand
ACTTTTTAACTGGCCAAACAACAGACAAACTTATCGCTCAATCCAGCAAAAGTTTTAAATACAAAAATACAATTGATGACCTGATGTGTATTGGAAATTTAAAGAATAATGCAAATTTTAATATTTGGTTTAGCAAAGCAGCCTTAGGTCATGACAATGGTATGAAGATTAGAGTTTATGGTGAAAATGCAAGTTTAGAATGGACACAAACAAAACCAGAATACTTGATAATTAACACAAATAAAAAACAAAATTTTAAAATAGATAGAGGTAGTTCGTTTGCAAAAACTTCAAAACAAAAGCGATATAACTATTTTATACCTGGTCATCCTACTGGCTATCTAGAGGCTTTTGCAAATCACTACTATGATATTTTTGAAAACTTAGAATGTTTTAAAAAGAAAATAAAATTTAAAAATAAATACACATTTGGCTACGACCATGCAGCAAAAGTTATTGCATCATTAGATGCTTTGAATAGATCTATAAAAAGTAAAAAGTGGGAAAAGGTTAAATATTAATTTTTTCTGTTTATTGTTAAAATTGAAGGTCTGAAAGCTTTAGATACAATTTCTTTTGAAAGCTTAATTTCTCTAAAAACAATATACAAACCTGCTCCGATAATTAACATATTTCCATAAAAATTATTTAAAGTTGGGATATCTCCAAAATATAGATAACCAATAATTGCTCCAGTAAATATTTGAACATATTGAGTTGGTGCAAATAAAGATGATGGGAGTTTACTTGCAGCAATAAATGCTAATAAAATTCCTGTACCCCTAATTAAACCCGAGCACATATTAAGAAATAAATCAAAGCCAGCTTCAACTTTATAAAAATTAGTTAAAATTATTGCTGAGCTAATAAGTAAAAATAATTTACCGTAAATCATAAATGAAAAAATACTTTCTTGTTTTCCATATTTTTTGACAATCAACCAACCAGTTGCTGCAAATAATGGTGAAAAAAATGCTAATAACGCATATTCATTGTATGTTTCACGAAAAGGATTTATTGAAATTAAAACGCCTATAAATCCAACAATAGTTGCTGTGTATCTTCTCCATCCTACTTTTTCATTTAAAAAAAGATTTGCTCCAATTGTGATAATTAAAGGTGCAATGAAAACTATACTATACAAACTTACTAGAGATAAATAATGCGATGTAAAAAAGAAAATTGACATTGCAAGAAAGTTACAAGTTCCTCTTGCTATTTGTACTTTATAATTTGCTTTTCCAAGACTATGCCAACCTTTTTTATAACTTGTAAATATAGCTATAGGGATTAAAGCAAAAATAGTATTGATAAAAATAATTTGTGAAACGTGATAACTGCCAACTAATTTTTTAGCAATGGCATCCATTACTACAAAGATCGAGTATCCAAGTAATGCTAATAAAAGATAAAGAAGCTTGCCCTTCTCTAATTTAGATTTCATTAAATTAGATTAATTAAATCTCTAGATGTGCCTTTAAATGTAGGAATTGTGTATTTAAATGTGTATTTTTTTGGAACACATTTTTCAATTTTATTATACCAAGTAGCTAACCACTCTTTATAAGTTTTAACTTTAATATTTTTTTTATTTTTACTTCTTACATAAAAACTTGGAAGTAAATCACGTCCTGATGGTTGACCTGCTTTATGAAATCTTAGATCCATACTAATTCTAAAATTATTTGAATTATTTGGTAAAGAGCAATGAACAGTATGTTTGCTAAGTAAAACAATATCACCGATATTTGCTTCAAGCGCTGTTGTCTTCATTTCATCTAGTAATTCGCTATCTTTAATTTGAGCTTGCCCTTTGTGTCCTGCTACATGATTAAATAAACCTTTTTTATGTAAGCCTGGAACTGAAACCATGCAGCCATTTTTAGTTGTTGTATTTGTAAATGGTATCCAACAAGTAATTAAATCAGTATGTTTTTGTCCAGCTACGGAAAGCACACCGGCATCTTGATGCCAAGGTGTTCTACCACTTAAACCATCGTGAACTGTATTTTTTTTTAAATGTTTTTCAGGTTGTTTAATTCTAGAGTTTTGTACTGGATTAGCTAAAATCTCTGGGCCTAAAATTTTTTCAATCACATTTAAAATTTTTTCATTTTTAATTAAATTCCAGATTGATTGAGAAGTAAAATAATTACAGTCTTTTTGAATATTGTCTCTTGGAGGTCTTATATTAAAGTATTGATCAAAATCATGAATGTTTAATTTTGATAAGTGAGTATATTTTTTCCAAAAATCAAACTTATAAACTTTAGCTTTGTTTTTTTGAGGCACAAATTTATCAATGAGCTCATTCATGATAAATTCCATATCATTAAGAACTGGTTTTAAATCAAAATTAAAATCTAAAACGTTTCTAACAACTAGAAACCCTTGTTTATCAAACTGTTGCTTTAGCGCTGAAGTCATTCAGAGAAATTAATCCTTTTTTTATTTAAATTCAATAATCTTAACTGGTATAAGTCGCCTCTTTGACCCTAATAATCTTGTAAAGCATATCGTTTAAAGGTGTGGGCACCCCATGTTGTTTACCAATTTTAGAAACAGAACCATTAATAAAATCTATCTCCGTCCTTCTTTTATATTGTATGTCAAAAGCCATGGAAGATTTATTGGTTTGGTTTGAGTCTGCTATTCTATTAAACATTTCTAAGCATTCATCTTCTGATACATCAACACCATCTGCTATAGCCACATTTCTAGTTTCTAAGATGATTTGTTTACCTAGTTCTCTTGCTAATTTAGCTTGTTTGTTAGTTACATAAAGTTCTGTGTGGTGCATATCAAAAATAGCTGACAAGGGCCCAACTGCTGTAAGGGCAAATAATTTCATCCATTTTTTTTTCTTAACATTGTCTGATGCAATAGTTTCTAGACCATGAGCGGTAAAAGTTTCTGCAATCATTTTAACCCTTTCAGTTGCTCCACCATCATACTCACCAATCCACGAAGGTAAACTTGCGTGATTTTTTATATGACCTGGTCCTAAAATATTCGAAGCTTGTGTTGTTGTGCCACCTAATACTTTTTCTTTACCAACAATTTTTTGCATTATAGCTTCGTGACCAATTCCATTTTGAAAAGACATAAGCATAGTTTTATCTCCAACTATATTTTTTGCATTAGTCAAAGCTTGTTCTAATGTGGTTGCTTTACACATTACAATGACAGCATCAACCGGCTTAATTGTTTTAGGATCTGATGTAGCTTTAATTTTAATAAACCTATCCCCTCCAAAACCATCCATCTTCAATCCATTTTTATTGATAGCGTCAACATGATCTTGCCAAACGTCAATTAATGTAACCTGCAAACCTTTTTCGGCAAGTAAACCGCCAAACAAACATCCCATGGCTCCTGCGCCTAGAACTGCAACATTAAGATTTTTATTAATCATTTTGGAAAATTATAATATTTATTGTCTTTAGCAATTAACAAATTAAGATATTAACTATTAAAAAATGAAGATAGATATTGAAAAAGCGAGTTTTAAAAAATTTAATCTAGAAGAAATAGCTAAAGCTTTACAAGTTGGGTTAAGTCAAAACTATAAAATAATTAATTTAGAAATAGTAGATTGTCCAAATTTAAAAAATTGGGGATGTCCTGCTGAAGGTTTATCAGGTAATCAAAAAATTATTGACGTGGGCGGTGAGCCTTACATGCATGATAAACGCTATATAGGTGCAGAATTTAATTATGAAGAAATTGCAAAATTAATTGGCTCAGAAAAATCATATGCCTTAGGTGCAGGTTCTGGAGCCATGTCCTGTTCAGAGGGACATTGTGGAGAACTTATTATAGATGATAATTTAATTACTAAAGAGAATAAATCAATTATAGCAAAAGTTGGTAAAAATAAAGAATGTATAACTGAAAAATATAATGGTCGGAAACATGGTGGCTTAGGTAATATTTTTTATAGTGATGGAAAAAAAGATAAAGTTTTAAAAATAAATATAAAAGGACGATCTGGAAAACAAGGATCGTTACCCCAAGCTATTCGTGCAGCTTTAATTAATCAATTAAATTTAAAAAATAATAATCATATTGCATTAGGAGGTATTTTTAGAATTCTTAAAGGACAAATTCGTGCACATGTTCAGCCAGATTATGAAGATATTAAACATGAATATTATGATCCTAAACTTATGAAATGCACAAAAGATTTTTTACAATTTTACGAACCCGTTGGACCAAATTTACAATGCTATTCTGTTTTATGGACAGGTGATCCAACAGAGGGTAAACTTAATTTAAGAGAGTCAGGAGAGCATACTCATTTCTATGATTTTAAAAATAAAAGTTGCTCAGGTCACTATCATTTTGATGTGACGCCAGATGAAATACAATACGAAGGTTATTTCAATACAGCAGATACAGTTTATAGAGTAAATAATATTTACAAAGAACTTTCAAACAAAGTACAATAACTTTTATGAAAAATGTTTACACTTGGGCTGCGAAACCTGCAAAAAGAACTGTAACGGTTGGAGATTTAAGAGCTCAAAAAGGAAAAAAAATATTTACACAAGTAACCGCTAATTCAGAACAAGAAGCGAGAGCTGCTGAAGAAGCTGGCTTTGACATGATTGCCGGCAGTGCTTCAAAAACAGCTGAAGTTAGAAAAGGATCTAAAAATTTATTTTTTACGGCAGCACTAGAACTGCATAATTATCCGACAGCTGATGATGTAATGCGAGGAGCCTTTAAAGCTTTAGGTGAAGGTGCGGATGCAGTTATTACACCCCGAAGCTTAGATATTGTAACAATGCTTGCAAAAGAAGATGTGCCGGTCATGGGACACCTTGGTTTGGTTCCAAGAAAATCAACTTGGATTGGAGGCTTAAGAGCTGTTGGAAAAAATGTTGATGAAGCAGTCGAGCTTTATAAAAAATTTAAACGATTAGAAGATGCTGGAGCTTTTGCAGTTGAGTCAGAAGTCATTCCTGAAAATATTATGACTGAAATATCTAAAAGAACAAAACTCATTACTGTTTCATTAGGTTCAGGTAAAGGAGCAGATGTTATGTTTTTATTTATGGATGATATCTGTGGGGAAAATGAAACGCTGCCAAGGCATGGTAAGGCTTTCGTTAATCTTAGAAAGATGAGAGAAAACATAGAAATCGAAAGAGTAAAAGCATTGAAAGCTTTTGTAAAAGAAAGTAAAGATGGCTTGTTTCCTGACAAAGAACACAGCGTAAGCGTAGATCAAAAAACATTAAAAGGATTTTTAGATAAAATAAAATGAAAAAATATAAAATTGCTTCAATTGCTGGAGATGGAATTGGATTAGAAGTTGTCCCACCTTCTTTAAAAATTTTAAAAGAAATCGCTAAAAAACATAAATTTGAAATTCAATTCGATGAATTTGATTTTTCATCATGCGATTACTATGAAAAACACGGAAAAATGATGCCAGATAATTGGAAAGATCAGATAGGTAAACATGATGCGATCTTTTTTGGAGCTGTTGGTATGCCAGACCGTGTACCTGATCATATTTCTTTATGGGGCTCTATCATCACTTTTAGAAGAGAATTTGATCAGTATGTAAATCTTAGACCTGTTAAATTAATGCCAGGTGTTCCCTGCCCGTTAGTTGGAAAAAAACCAGGAGATATCGATTTTTTAGTTGTTAGAGAAAATACTGAAGGTGAATATTCTTCAGTTGGTGGACGAATGTTTAAAGATACTGAAAGAGAGATTGTTATTCAAGAAACGATTATGACTAGGACAGGTGTTGATCGTATTCAAAAATTTGCATTTGAATTAGCAAAAAATAGAAAAAGAAAAAAAGTAACAAATGCTACAAAATCAAATGGTATCGCAATTACGATGCCTTTTTGGGATGAGTGTTTTGAAAGAATGAAGAAAAACTATCCAGGAATTGCAACAGATCAATTCCATATTGATATTTTAACTGCGCGATTTGTATTATCGCCTGAAATCTTTGATGTGGTAGTTGCCTCAAATTTATTTGGAGATATTTTATCTGACTTAGGTCCAGCTTGTACTGGAACGATTGGAATTGCTCCATCAGCAAATATTAATCCTGAAAATAAATTTCCATCTTTATTTGAGCCAGTGCATGGTTCAGCACCAGATATTGCAGGTAAAGGCATTGCAAATCCTGTAGGCCAAATTTGGTCAGGGGCAATGATGTTGGACTACTTAGGTGAGAAAAAAGCTGCAGAAAATATTGTTCGAGCGATCGAAAAAACCCTAGAGAAAACTGAAAATAGAACAAAAGATCTAAAAGGGACAGCGAATACAGTTCAATGTGCAGATGCTGTTCTAAATAATATTTAATTTAAGATTTTGTCACATTGATTAATCAAAATCAGTGTTTAAATCTAATTTATGCTTAGCTTAGATATTCATCATAAGCCTGAAAATATGAGCGACAGGGTCGCTTTAGCTTTTACAAAATTATTAAGATTTATTGCAGATACTTTTTTTAAAAAGAAATATGGCCATAGAGCAGTAGTTTTAGAAACTGTTGCTGCAGTTCCAGGTATGGTCGGGGGCATGCTTATACATCTTAAGTCTTTAAGGAAAATAAAAGAAGATAAGGGTTGGATTAAAACACTTTTAGATGAAGCTGAGAATGAAAGAATGCATCTAATGACTTTTATAAACATTGCTCAACCCACTCTCTTTGAAAGGATTTTAATTATAATCGCACAGTTTATTTTTATAATTTTATATTTATTTATTTATTTAATTTCTGCCAGAACAGCTCACCGTATTGTTGGGTATTTTGAAGAAGAAGCGGTTATAAGCTACACGCAATACCTAAATGAGATAGAAGACGGTAAAATAGAAAATGTTAAAGCTCCAAAGATTGCAATTGACTATTGGAACTTGCCATTAAATTCTACTTTAAAAGATGTAATAAAAGTAGTTAGAGATGATGAGGCTGGGCACAGAGATGTTAACCATGGCTACGCAAACATCTTAAATAAAAAAGAAGATCCTAACGAAGATCAATTGCAAAGTAATAACTAAATTATTTTAGCTTTTACAGAACCAATCTTATCAATACGACCTTGATATATGCCTTTACCTAGAATTGGTGTTACCCCTACTGTTGACCCAGTGAAAACATAAAAGTCTTTAGTAAGTTTTACTTTATCCTTTTGCAGTTTACTTAAAACAAATCTTAACGAGTTTAGAGGGCTAATATAAACTGTATTAGAATGACCGTTTACTGATTGCTTGATTTTTTTATTAGAGATATTAGTTTTTAAATTAGCAAAATTTAATTTTTTGTATTTTGACTTTTTTCCAATAACAAACTTAACATTGGCACCAAAGTCGCTACAAAGATCCCCTAAATATTTAATTCCTTTTTTTCTTTGTCTATAGCCTACTACCTCGATAGCTGGCATCGTATGAGAAATAAATTGATGAATATTCTTAAAATTGATTTGTTTTTTTAATTCAAAGAATTTCTTTTTAATAAGGTAAGCAACTTCAAGCTCTATCCCAAGAGTGTAAGGATTAACTTTAACTGATTTACCACTTTTTAAAACATTGTGTTTAAAGATTGATGCATAGAAAGGTTCTTTTTCTTTTAACTTTTTTAAAACAGGTATCCCTGTTCCAGCAGCTTTAAAACCAACCACAGGTTTTGATATTTTACTTTCGCATAACTTTCTTAGCTTTTGAGCTTCCTTCATGCTTTTGGCATACTTTAAAGGAACAGGTGCTAAAATTTTATTGAGTAAAAATGCTTTGACAAGCTTGTTAGCTAATACATTTATAGAATTCATAAACACATAAACATTACATTTTTATTTGATTAAAAGAAACGTTATGTTATAACATAACGATGAGTGATAACAACACGCTTGTATTAAATAGCCTTAAAACAAGTCCAAATGGTTTAACGGCATACCAAATATTAAATCTTCTACAAAAAACTAAGCCTATTAAACCAATGACAATTTATAGATCTCTAGAAAATCTTACAAAGAAAGGTTTGATACACAAAACAAATAAAAATAAAACCTTTCATCTCTGTGAGGCAAGCCATAATTGTACTATTTCAGAAGCTCATGAACATAATTCTGTATTTGTAGTTTGTGATAAATGTGGGCTAACAGAGGAATTAAAATCTAATCTGTTTTCTACCACAATCAAAAAAATTAAATCAAAGAAAAAATTTGATTTAAAAAAATTTAAATTAGAAATAACAACAATTTGTAAGGACTGTGATTAATGGAACATTTGATTGAAAATATAAGTTGGTTACAAGAAAATGATTACTTAAGAGGATTTGTTTTTGGATTAGTTCATACAATTATACCTTTAATAGGATTTTATTCAGGTTGGAGCGTTAATAGATTATTAAAAATTGCAAGCAATGGTTACATTGCTGGTATATTTGGGGTGATTATTGCACATGTAATAGCCGACTTTATTGCTGCAAGTTTAGATCCTCATTTAAAATCTGCAGCTATTGGTATCGTCTTAGGTGGATTAATACCACTAACTTTAGTTCCAATTTTTGACAAATATATTGTTAAAAGTAAACACCACATTGTTGTTGGTGATCATGAAGATTTAAAAAAAGATTTAGAAGAACATCATCATTAATTCATTTTTTTTAGACTTATTAAAAAAAAGTGTTATTATAACTTACTCATTTCATGGAAAAAAAAGCTAAAATCATTGCTACTCTAGGTCCAGCTATTCATTCAGAAAATAAATTAAAAGCAATAGTTAATGCTGGGGTTGATGCATTCAGAATCAATTTTAGCCATAATATTTCTGGAATTTCAAAAATTGTCACAAGAATAAGAAAAATAGAAAAAATTTTAAAAAAAAGGATAGCTGTTATTGCTGATCTTCAAGGCGTTAAGTTAAGAATAGGAAAAATTGATGCTGATGAAATAAGCATAAAACATAATCAAAAATTTATTTTTGATAGTAATAAAAAAATAGGTAATCAAAATCGAGTTTGCTTCCCCTATCCAATTATTCTTAAAAAATTAAAACCAGGAAATAAAATCTTAATTGATGATGGAAAATTTGTTTTTAAAGTTGTTAAAAAAATTACAAATGGTGTTGTTACAACTTGTTTAAGCCAAAACTGTAAAATTCGAAGCAATAAAAGTATTCATTTGCAAAACTTTTATATGCCTTTTAATAATCTTACTCAAAAAGATAAAAACGATATTATAACTGCAAAAAGGCTTGGTTGTAATTGGATTGCTCTTTCTTACATTCAAAATGCAAAATTAATAGTTGAAGCCCGAAAATTAATTAATAAAGACATGGGCATTATTTGTAAAATTGAAAACAAAACTGCTTTAAGAAATATAAATGAAATTATTAATGCTTCTGATGCCATTATGATTGCTCGAGGGGACCTTGCAATTGATGTAGGTCATAGCGACGTTCCGCAAATTCAATTAGATTTAATTAAAAAATGCTCAAAATTATCAAAACCAGTAATCGTGGCTACACAAATGCTTGAGAGTATGATTGAGAATGCTACTCCAACAAGGGCAGAGATAAATGATATAGCCACAGCAATATTTCAAGGAGCTGATGTTGTCATGTTGTCAGCAGAAACTGCAATTGGAAAATATCCAATAGAAACGGTTAGGGTTATGGCTAAGACTGTTATTTCAACTGAGAAATATAAAAAACAACATATTCAAGATTTTAAAAATAAAGTTGATGTCAAAGAAGATCCAAGAAAATCTATTGTACTCTCTGTTAAAGACTTAGCTTATAATCCAATGGTTAAAGCAATCATTGCATTTTCAAATTCTGGTAGTACAGCAAAATTAGTTTCAACAATGAGACCTTCAGTTAAGATATTAACAATTTCACCGAACATCAATACCTGTAGATTAACTAGTCTTCTTTGGGGCGTTCACTCTATCAATAGTCGTGATGCTCATGGCTGGAAAGATATGATGAACATTTCTAAACAAATAATTAAAAGAGATAAATCTATTAAGAAAAA
>Ga0255764_10005288_pt1 | contig 10011 bp, 8 predicted proteins | sample 071ome_30_FD_179964 | JGI IMG/M metagenome (GOLD analysis project Ga0255764, IMG submission 179964) | Coastal salt marsh microbial communities from the Groves Creek Marsh, Skidaway Island, Georgia - 071406AT metaG (version 2) | ecosystem: Environmental > Aquatic > Marine > Intertidal zone > Salt... | reverse complement strand
GCCCCCCCGGAACCCATCCTCCCCACCAGCCATATCCCCGACCACGAAGGCCGTCTTCCCCTCCAGAGACTGCTCCTTCGCCCTCATCTTTGCAAACTCGACCATCTCGGGCGACCTGTCTACCCCCACACTCCGCTGCGCGATCCCGCTCTGCGCCAACAGCAACGCGTGCCGTGCCGGACCGCAACCCACCTCCAGAAAGGACGACAACCCGGCCGACGTGGCCCCAAACTTGGCGTGCACCTCCACGATAAACGCGACCTCAGCCTCGAAATCCCGGAAGGAAAAGGCGATATCATAGACGCGTGGGTCCAGCGCATAGACGTCGGAGGAGGACGAGGACGATGCCCGTGTGCTCGTGACCGTGTGGCGGTTCTGGTTCTGGTGCTGCTGGTACCAGCACCAGCACCTGTACCGGTACCGGTACCGGTGCTGGTGGACAGGGGAGGCACAAACGAAGGGAGCACGAGCACGAGGTGTGGCCGCTTGGGGACGAGTATGCATGGCCCTTCGAGACTGGAGGATAGTCCGGGCCCAGGCCCGCATCCTTCCCTGTGCCACGAGCACACTGCGCGTCATGTTGGTTTTTGTGGTGTTGTAACACCTGGTTCGTTTCAGACTGAACTGAAAGAGAATCCTCTCTCAATAAGCGGAGCCTGCCCCTCCCCACCACAGGAGCGGGGCGCGACCCCGAATCGAGCTCGGTTCCCGGCGTGGGCGGCAGCGTGAGCGGGAGCAGGAGCAGGAGCAGGAGGGCCATGGAGATCAAGGGCGCGGCGGGAGAAGAGAGAAGAGAGACAGGGTCGCGGGAGGCGACAGGCGACAGGCGACAGGCGTCAGGCGACAGGCGACAGGCGACAGGCGACAGGCGACAGGCGACAGGCGACAGGCGACAGACGATTAGGGTCGCGGGTTCCGAATGACCCTCTCTCCCAAGCATCTTGCTTGCAATGGATCCTCCCAGTCGTCGCAGAAAAATTCGCCTGTTTCTCTGCTCTAGACTCTCCGATGTCGGCCCCCCGGCCCACTCGTGAGAGTAGTAGGATCTCTGCTCGACGAGAGGTGCGTACGGAGGTCCGAGGCCGGTATTTCAATTTCCAGGGCTCCGCATGCTCGTCCATGATGAGAAGCTGTCAGTTCGCCCTCGCGCGCGGGTGATTCGTACAGCACGGCGTAGATTCTAATTTACCATGGAAATTGAATATGGCATGGCGGAGATGAACCTCGCACGTGCGACGGGGAGTTCCGACGACGCGTGGCTGGAACTTGCATCACAGAGGGACACCCCACCTGCCTCACTCCCTACCACGCCTCGCTTCTTCCTCCATACTCAGAGCGGGATCCAGAATAATCGTAATGCCGACTACGTGTATGAAGATCATGAGGAGGCGGCCCCGCGGAGGACGCAGAAGAAGGCCCCGCTGCCTCCCCTCAACTACGGTGCCGTGCCGCACCACCTGCCTCCCCACATCCCTCACCAGCAGCACCAGCAGCACCATCATCTTCCCCATCCGCTGCACACGCCGCCAATGCCGCCTATGACATCGACGCGGTATCAGGGCCAAGTGACGCCCAACACGCACGGCGGGACGTCTTCGAGGCCGTCTCGTGCGGCCACAAATACGCCCTATGACCGCCACTCGCTCGTGTCCATGGCACCGGCGGCATCTAGCCATCACCATTCGCAGGCCCACGACGAGGTGGTCGGCCCGGGGGCCTACAACGCCCTCGAGGGCATTGATGGCATCGACCCACTCGCGGGTCCGTCCCATCCACCGTCCACGGCGACGCCGGTGGGCGGTGAGCACACCCCGCCGCACCATAGCACACCGCACAATAGCGCGCTGCGGACAGGTGGGGCGTCTTCGTCGCCTCCGGGACAGATGAAGACGGTGCCCGTGTCCAATGCCCCCCCGTACCACACGCCCCTGACGAAGATTCCGGGCGATGAAGGGCAGCCGTCGCCACACGGTCTTGCGTCCAAGGGGAAGAATAAGACGTACAGAGGCGTGCGTCAGCGGCCATGGGGCAAGTGGGCCGCGGAGATCAGGGACCCCACGGTCGGGGCACGGCGGTGGCTCGGCACGTTTGATACCGCGGAGGAAGCCGCGATGGCGTACGACCACGCGGCAAGAGCGATCCGAGGGGCTCAGGCCAAGTGCAATTTCCCGCTTCCCGAAGAGGAAGAGCACGCGTACGCGCAGGCACATGGAAATGGGAGGGTGCCGCGCGGAGAGGGTGCCATGGGGTCGCGGTACAGCACCCGGCACGCGCACGAAGACCTTGGCGTCGGTGTCGGCGTGGGCGTGGGTGGGTCGGGCACGGCGATTGCCTTTTTGAACACGGCCGGGCATGCCACGGAAGAGCCCTTGATCCATAACCCGCTCGCTGCGCTGCACAAGCCGTCGTCCGAGGGTTCTCTCTACGTGTCCGAGGCCATGTACATTCCGAGCGGTGCCGGATCGCAGGAGGGCGCCAGCGAGGGGGCTGGCGCCGGGCGCGAGGGGGTGGACGAGGACGCCAATCCCGTTGCAGACCACCACCCTGACTCTGCGGACGACGTCCTGTGGGAGAAGGACGGGCGGGATCCCACGGGTCTCACACCCAGTGGGAGCGGGTGGACTGGCGCCGCCGAGTGGATGTCCGTCGGCCGGAGTGTGGAGATGGGCAAGTTCTTGGTCGCCAATCGGGTGGGGTCGACCGACGACTTTCCAGAGATGGGCTCGATACGCCAGACGCTCGAGATCCCCTCGGATTTCGCCGACGACGACGACGTCGATGACGACCTGGACGACGACGTCATGATCCTGGGGACCACCCCGCAGTTTGGATCCACGCCCCGTCACCCGCACTCGGCCCTCGGGCGGGGGTCCAGGCTGCCCACGCGGGTCGGCGTGCGGACGACGGTCGAGGTGCTGGTCGAGGCCGACGAGTCTGACGAGTTTGACTCGTCGGACGACGACTCGCTGATGCTTGGCATGAGCCCCGACGTGCAGGGCCACGGCTGGGAGGCGTATCGGTCCGAGGTCACGCACGCGAGCCGAGGTCGGTAGCACAGTTAACGAGTGTACATTTATCTTGCATCTGCATAGCGTGCATTGAGGTAACGATATTTATCATCCATCCTCGAAATACAGCCACGCTACGCCTCCTCTTTGTAGTCCTTCAAGGCGTCGTGCGACTCCCAGTTGCTGTCCCCGGCCGCCACGAGGTCGATGTACTTCTGCATGGCCTCCTCCTTCGACATGCCCTTGAGCTCGTTCCACGCGTCCCACTTTGCACGGGCCTCGAGCTGCACGGCCCACGGCTGGGCGATGTTGCAGTCTCCCTCGGTCGCCTGCTTGTACAGCGAGTAGAATTTGAGCTTCTCCTCGGTTCCAGCGTTCGGATTGGGCGGCCCGTTCCTCACCAGCCACACAGCCTTCTTGAACTTCTTCTCAACTTCCGTCGTCGCCATACTGTATGGTATTGTCGTCGTCGTCGATCAAAACGTCTGAGACCGCCTTGTAGACTCAAGGTGAGATATCCCTCACCTTTCCCGCCACACCCAGCTCCGCGCCGGCCGCCAGCCGACATTGAACGCCGCACACCCCCCCGCCCCCCGCCCCACCCCTTCCGCGGCAGCAGCAGCGCGCCGACAGGCCGCGAGCCCGGGCGGCCCATGGAACCGCACCCCCTTCCACAGCAGGCACACGGCGTGCCAGTAGATCCACAGCGCGACACGCTGGGGCTGAAACCCATACTTCAGCAGCACGCCCAGACTCGCCGTCTCGTTCCGCTCGCACGGCGCGTCCCGGTCCACCCGCCCCTCGATCACCGCGTCAAAGTACTTCCCCAGCTCCGCGTGGTCCACACTCACCCGCAAATACAGTCGATCTCCCTTCCGCGGATCTATTGTCTTCAGCGTCCACACGTTCTTCATGTCCATCAGCGGCGACACGTGCAGCACCTTGGGCACCGACGTCCCGGCCGGGTCGAACGCAAACGTCACCCTGTCGCCCCACGGCGTGTTGGTCACCTCGGCGATGCAGGACACCAGCGCGCCCGTCTTATCGTAACAGTAATACACGCTGATGGGATTCTGAACGTAACCGCCCACGGCCGGGTCGGTGAGCACCGACACCCGGCCGTCGGTGCCCGCGAGGCTCCGCGCCCGGTCAGCCGTCATCGTGTCGTTCGTTCGGCTGTCGTAGTACGACGGCGGATCGTCCAAATCCACGACGGCCACACGCACGTCGTACGAAAAACGATGATCGACCGGCTTGGTGCGGGCGTGGTGCACCGTGGCCTTGTACCACCGGGTGCGGGCGGCGGACGCCTGGGAGGTCGGCGCGCCGGGGTAGGCCTTGCGCAGCGCGATGCGGACGACGCTCCAAGCGAAGAGCACGACTACCGTGAGCGTGCTCGTGAGGAACGTCCAAATGAGGTTGCCCACCTGCAACGGGAGGCTCGCCGTGGCAGCGAGCGACGACATTACTGTGTGGTGTCGGTCGTGGTCTCAGACGCGTGTGCGCTCACTCGCACGTGATCGCGATCGGGTTCACCGCCCTAAACCACTCGACGAGACACCTCGTGATGATGAAGAGGGCAATGCATTGTCAATTTATCACGTTCGAACTGAACGAGACTTCTCTTGAGAGGACCGGTTTCCCTTTCGTTGGACTCGTCTTGGGTCGTCTCACCATGGCGGGACGCGAGACCAAGTACGGACCAAACCGGCGGAAGGGCGCGCGAAGCCAGGAGGCCGGAAGACCCGAAGCAATGGGGGAGCTCGAAGAAGAACCAACGTCCTCTCCCTCTCCCTCTCCCTCTCCCTCTCGCCGTCTCGTCTCCATCGCCATCTCTGTCGCCTTGGCGGCCGTAATCGTGACGACCGGCCTCCAAATGAGCGGCACCGGCTCGCGGACGGCAACAACAACGTCGTCGCCGCCGCCCGCCGCACTCGCCACGACTCGCCTGGCCGTGTGCGCGGCCGTCCGCGACAGCCCCGGGAATATTATCGAGTGGATCGACTATCATCGCGCGCCGGCGATCGGCGTCGACAAATTCTATCTGATGGTGACGGACGACCCGGACGTGGCCGTCCTCGAGGAGGCGCTCGGGCCGCTGATCGCAGGCTCGGTCGTCGAGCTCTACGACCTCCCCCACGTCAATCCCATGACTGTATCGCAGCTTCAGGTCAATTTGTACGCAAGGTGCCTGGACGCAGTGCGCGACAAGCACGACTTTGTGGGCTTTTGGGACGTCGACGAGTGCGTATCTATCTGCCTATCTATCTATCTATCTATCCATCTGTATCCAGCGAGGCCGGTGTCCTGAACCTGTCGCGCCCCTCGACGGATTGCGCTTCGCCCACGTACCCGCCCGCCCGCTCGCTCGCTCGCTCACATAGTATCGCTCACAAATTATCACCAGGTTCATCGTGCCCCGCGCCGACGAAGCGCACGCGTTCCGGGAGTTCCTCGGCGATCCGGACGTGATGAACGCGGGCGGCGTCGCCCTGAACTGGCGTATCGTGGGCCCGTCCGGGCACGACGTCAGGCCGTCGTCGGGAGGTATCCTGGAGAACTACCGGCTGTGCACGCATCCGACGGACTACGCCGAGAACGAGGAGATCAAGTCGGTGGTGCGGACGGCCCACGCGGTGCGGCCGATGTCAGACCCCCACACGTTTGAATATCAGGAGGGGTACCACGCGATCGATCCCGAGAAGCGGCCCGTGACGGGAGGCAGGCATCCGGAGGGCGCCAAGGACCCGCGCTGGAGGCTGTACCACTTTGTGACGAAGAGCAGGGAGGAGTACCGCGCAAAGATGCGGCGGGGGAGTGCGATGGGGAACAGGAAGGACATGGGGTACTTCGATATGCTGGCCGACGTTGCTCGGATGCCGTGCTGATGCAAATTGTATCGTTCCGTACCGCTACTATACCCTTATTTCGTTCGTGACTCCGTGGGCGAGGCCCGATCGCGCCGGGGAGACGTCCGCCGAGCCAATGGATGTTCACATGTCGAACGCCCGCTTATCCTGGGCGAGGACGCCGCAATGCGACAGGCCCTCGAGCAGGGCGATGGGGACGAAGATCATATACGTAGCACACAGACAACGCGTGATGGCACGTGCGAGCAAAACGAAGCTGGGCGGAAGCAAGACCAAGAGAAAAGAGAGCGCGACGACACCAGCGACACAAGACTCGGGCGCCTCGTCGTCGGGACCCGACGCCAAGCTGATCGGGTCCCTGTCGGTGGTGGCCGGTCTGGTCGCGCTGGCCGTGGGTGGCGTGCTTCTCAAGGACCAGATCAAGGCCTTTCTGGACTATTTCATCGCCGTCGTCGACGACTATGGTCCGCTCGGCTACGTCGCATACATGGTCGTCTACGCGGGGCTGGAACTGCTGGCCGTGCCGGCGATCCCGCTGACGATGACGGCAGGCGTGATTTTCGGGCCGGTCGTGGGAACCGGCGTCGTATCGCTGTCCGCGACGGCCGCCGCCACCGGCGCGTTCTTGATCGCGAGGTACGTCGCACGGGACCGGTTCGCAGAATGGGCAAATAAAAACCCGAAGTTTGCGGCGATCGACAAGGCCATCGGCAAGGACGGATTCCGGGTCGTGGCGCTGCTGCGGCTCTCGCCGCTGCTGCCGCTCGCGGCGTCCAACTACCTCTACGGGCTCACGTCTGTGGACCTGGGGTCGTACGTCCTAGCGTCCTGGCTGGGCATGCTACCGGGTACCGCGGCGTACGTGGGCGCAGGGAGCTACGGGAGCCTGCTGGCCAGCGGAGAGGGGGCGGGCATCCCGACGTGGCAGCTCGGGCTCGGGGCGGCGTTCACCGGGTTTGCCTTGTGGTACATCGGCAACCTGGCCAAGGAGGCATTGGCGGAGATTGACGATGCCTGACTGTCCTAGCACTGATACTTTACAGTTTTCCTGAACATTTGATTTTTCGTCCTTTGACGATGATGGCGGGCAGCAGCAACAGGGACCGGCGAGCGGAACACGAGCTTGTCGCGACGATCTCGCACCACGGCCAGTCCATCGAATCGTATCGTATCGTATCATCCTATCATCGTATCATCAGTCGACGGCCAATGCGTACATCCTGACCTTGAACAGGCACTTGGGGAAATTCCGTTGCACGGCCGTGTGAGCCAGCCGGAGCCCCGCGAGCCGAAAGAGGTCGCAGAAGTACGCATGGCTCCGCGTCATGCTGCAATCGTCCGAATCGACGATGAAACCACCGTCGCAGACGTTCTCCTTCAGGAAAATCATCCCCTTGCCCTTCATGCGACTGGCGCAGCGCTCCAGGAACGACACCGCGTCGTCGTCCGTCAGGTACATTAGCGCCCACTGGATCCACAGCGCATCGTAACGCCCTCGCTCGGGCTCGAACTTCTCGAGCCCACACCTGAAAAAGTTGACTGCCCGGTGGCCGCTGCTCGTCGGTGTCAGGTTCCGCCGCGCCGCCTCGAGCAGATGCTCGCTGGGCTCCACCACATCGACCTGCTGAAAGAAATGCATCAGCAGATCCTTGGAGACTCTCCCGATGCCCGCACCGCAGTCGGCCGCGACGAGGTCCTCCCCCGCCTCCTTGGCCGCCGCGAGCCGCTCCGAGAGGCTCTTCACCAGGAAGCGCCGCGAGTCCATGATGTCTGCCGGCGACACTTGGCCGAATCCGCCGAGCACCCCTTCGTTATCAGCCGTCTGGTCGTCCCAATAGCTCACGGCCGACGAGTACCACTCGTCCTTCTTCTCCCTGACTTGGTCCCACCATGCCTGGCTGCTCGCGTACGGCTGCGGGGAAAGCGATAGAACGATAGACAGCGTGAGGCGCATCGATAGGATCCATAACAGAGGGAGCTCGTTAGGACAGGATAGGATAACCGCGTACGTTGCCGTGCCCGTCCACGCCAGGTTCGTGCATAATGGTGGAAAAAAGTGGGTTCCCAACACCAACGGGAATGGATGGATGGAAAACTTGATACGACGACGACCCTATACCCCCTCCCCCCGAGCCAGCGCTACCCTTTCCATGCTCGGGTAAGGGCCGAGGCGTCAAAGGCCAGAGCCTGAGAGTCGATCAGCGAATCGTAAGGCATCCCGTCGAGCCGTTCCCGCCACTGGCGCATCTTCTCCGCTCGCTCCTGGACACTCCCGACCACCAGGGCCCGGGAATCTTTTTTTTCCAGCCGTTCAAGGGCTTCCACGAGCATGCGAACCGGATTCCTCACCCGGCCCACGGCGATGGTGGACCTATCCACGTCCTCGTACGTTTCGACGACAACCTTGATCTCGTTCACGCACTCCCAGACCTCCACGATTTTGCCCAGATCGATCTGCCCCGGATTGTCTCGGGCTTCAACCTCCCTCCCACCGTTTCCGTTTTCGGTCCCGTTTTCGACCCCGTCGTCCCGGAACGGGTTCCCGCCGTTTCCGGCGCGCAACCCGCCAATCAGGTCCCGCCCGCCCTCGAGCTGCATGATCGCCCTCTCGAACTCGTGCTGCCCGCTCCTCCCGCCAAACTCTTTCGCAAAGGCTTCGAACGTCGGAAACTCCTCCCGTATCAGCTGATGCGCCTTGCGCGCCTGCTTGATCGCAGCCTCGTACTCGGCCTCGTACTCGGCCAACGTCAGCAACGACTTGCTGTAAGAGACCTCGAGCTTTTCCAGGACGGTCAGAGCGATGAAAAGATCCATGTACCGCTGCGTGGGGTCGTCGTCCGGCAGACGGGACGACGAATAGGCCACCGAGGCTCTGGGCGGTGGCATCGAGGCGTGGTCCTGATCGAAGACTTTCGGAAGTCTAACGACGACGGAATTCCGTCGTCCCGTGTACGCGTCGTCACGTCGTCACGTCGTCACGTCCGCACCAGGACGGTCATCGCAAAGAGTACATCCTCCGAAGAAGAAGAAGCGCGATTAACAGTTGAACTAACGGTTGAACGAACGGTTGAACTCCCTACAGCGAAAAGTGCCGGACGAGCGTCATCTTCTCGGCGGGGGCTGGGACGCCCCCGTCCGCGCCGCCCTCCCCGCTCTGCCGCCGGACCACGTGCGCGCCGCTCCCCGTACTCAGCCACTCGCTCAGCGTGCTGTGTTCCTCCTCCAGCTTTCGAACCTGTCCCTCCAACTCGTCCTGCTCGTTCCGCAGACGCACCCGGCTCATCGCCGCACTGATCTTGTTCTTCTCCTTGCGGATATGCTTCTTCAGCTCGTCCGCGCTCAGCGTCTTCAAGTGTGGGTTCTCCAGCAGTAGGTTGGCCAGGATCTCGGCGTCCGTGGGCTCGACCCAGCCGTCTGGCAGGATTTCTTGGGTATTCTTGGACCTCCCGGGCGGCCTCCCGCGGCGCTTGGTGCCTGGCGGCGTCTCGAGCGTGGTGGACAAGATTCTCCGGATCCCGTCGTCCAACAGGTCGTCCAGGCCGTCGCTGAAGAGCTTGATGGGCTTGACGTACGCCGTTATCGTCTTCTTCGTGTCGTCAGGACTGAATTCGCCCGCAGTCGTCGGCGTCGACGCGTTGGACGCGTTGGACGCGTTGTTGTTGTTCTTGTTGGTATTCATCGTCCGTGCCTGCACCGCGGCCGAAATCGCCGACGCCGGAACCACCCCCGTCGCCGCCGCCGTCCCCCCCCCACCGCCACTCGCGTCTGTCGCTGCGTAAAACTCTGACACCCCGAGCACCTTGGCACTCGGAATCGTGTCCAGCTCCAGGTTTGGCAGCTCCCGCAGCGTCACGCTCCGCTCACGCTTATGGCTCACCGACCGCTCCATCGCCATCGAATCCAAAAGCTCTCCGGAATCCACCTGCCGCAACTGCGGCTTTTTCGTCGTCCCCTCTGCACTCTTCCGCCCCTCCTCCACCCCGCTCACCAGCTGCGCATGCTGCTTGGCCGCATCCGCCACCATCTTCTCCGTCTGGCTCGGACTGCACAGCTGCTGCGTGTCTGCCGCCGCTGCCGCTGCCGCTGCCGCTGCGTGGCTTGGCACGTGTGGAGCGCGACCCCCCGCCGCCATC
>Ga0255764_10005279_pt1 | contig 10018 bp, 10 predicted proteins | sample 071ome_30_FD_179964 | JGI IMG/M metagenome (GOLD analysis project Ga0255764, IMG submission 179964) | Coastal salt marsh microbial communities from the Groves Creek Marsh, Skidaway Island, Georgia - 071406AT metaG (version 2) | ecosystem: Environmental > Aquatic > Marine > Intertidal zone >... | reverse complement strand
CTTAATACCAAAACCGTTTGATCCTAGGCTCATTGACTGGGTCGCAAGAGCGGTTAGAGAGGCAGCATAAGCTTGTGGCTTTAAAGCAACCCAAAAATTTAAATTTATTTACCATTCGGTTTCCCATGCCAGCGATTGTATCGATTCTGCATCGCATGAGTGGGGTCCTTATTTTTTTATTATTACCCCTGATTACCTACCTGTTCTGTTTATCGATTCTTTCTGAGGAGGGCTACCTTAAGGTGATTGAATTACTCAATTTATGGCCCATACAGGTCATTAAATTATTCCTAACATGGGGTATCGTCCATCACCTCATCGCAGGCTGCCGACATTTATTGTTAGATATGTTGATTGGTAATGATCTGATTGTTGCGAGGCTCACAAGCAAAACGGTTCTTATCATCAGCCTTTTATTAACCTTAATCATTTATATTTTATGACCTTGATGAGCCTAAAAAGGCCTTTTGGAGGCATGACCCAGTGGATCTACCAGCGATTCACTGCTATGTTTATGCTCATTTATCTGCTTTTAATCTTCGTTCTCATAAGCATTAAGGGGGATGGTTATCAAGGGTGGTTTGAGGTAATGAGCCCAGTTTGGATGAAGATTCTGACCACATTATTTTTTTACTTGATGGTGATTCATGCCTTTATTGGTGTCCAACATGTCACCGATGATTACATCTCTTTCCCTGGATTGAGGAAGCTCATGAATGTCCTATTTTTAGGATTGGTGGTAATCCAAGCAATAGGGCTGCCTTACATTTTATTTGGAGGATTTAATTGATTAAGCATGTTCAATTTGATGCTGTGATTGTAGGCGGCGGCGGTGCTGGCCTTAGAAGTGCAATGCAGTTATCAAGAGCTGGGTTGAATGTGGCCGTATTATCCAAGGTTTTTCCAACACGCTCTCATACCGTTGCAGCGCAAGGTGGCGTGGCAGCAGCACTTTCAAATGTGACCGAGGATAAGTGGCTTTGGCATATGTATGACACCATTAAGGGCTCTGACTACCTAGGTGATCAAGATGCGATTGAATTTATGTGTAAGCATGCAGCTGAGGCTATTTATGAGTTAGAGCACATGGGCATGCCTTTTGACCGCAATGATGACGGACGCATCTATCAAAGACCTTTCGGGGGTATGACTAAAAATTTTGGTGAAGAATCGATTTCCAGAACTTGTGCTGTTGCGGATCGAACAGGTCATGCCATGCTACATACCCTCTACCAGAACAATGTAAAGCTTGGTACGCAATTTTTTGTCGAGTGGATCGCTCTTGATTTGGTCAGAAATAGCGGGGGTGATGTCTTGGGAGTGATTGCGCTGGAGCTTAAGACAGGTGAGATAACGATCTTCCATGCTAAAAATACTATTTTTGCAACCGGTGGGGCTGGACGAATTTTTCAAGCCAGTACGAATGCCTATATCAATACCGGTGATGGCTTAGGTATGGCGGCCAGGTCTAACATCCCACTTGAGGATATGGAGTTCTGGCAATTTCATCCAACAGGTATTTTAAATGCAGGCGTTTTAGTGACAGAGGGTGTGCGCGGTGAAGGTGGCTATCTAGTTAATGCCGAGGGTGAGAGGTTCATGGAGCGATATGCGCCAAAGGCTAAGGATCTTGCTAGTCGAGATGTGGTATCTAGGGCCATTGCCACCGAGGTCAAAGAAGGCCGTGGCATTGGATTAAATAAGGACGGCGTTCATTTAACGTTATCGCATTTAGGCGAAAAGCTTATTGATGAAAAGTTACCAGGTATAAGGCAGATTGCTATTAAATTTGCCAATGTAGACCCTGTTGAGGATCCTATTCCTGTGGTTCCAACGGTACATTACATGATGGGTGGAATTCCGACTAATCTTAATGGTCAGGTTCGAGATTTAGATGGCAAGATCATTCATGGCTTCTATGCCATTGGTGAATGTGCTTGTATCTCGGTGCATGGTGCTAATCGTTTAGGCTCAAACTCTTTATTAGATTTGGTGGTCTTTGGAAAGGCCGCGGGTGAGCATATTGTATTGAATTCATCAAAACAAAAACTCAAAGATTTACCTAAGGGTGTGGCTGATAAAACGCTCAATCGTCTCAATAGCCTCGAGCAAGGTGATAATCATGAGGATGTAAGATCCTTGGGCAACGAATTAAGAAGAACCATGCAAGAACACTGTGGTGTATTTAGATTTCCTGAATTGCTAGAGGAGGGCGTTAAAAAAATACATAAGATTAAAGAACGTGTCGATCACTTAACCATCAAGGATACCTCCAAGGTATTTAATACAGCCCGAACAGAAGCCCTTGAGTTACAAAACCTCATTCATGTGGCGATAGCCACAATGACGGCGGCTCATTCAAGACAGGAGAGTAGGGGCGCACATTCACGTCAAGATTTTGATTCTCGTGATGATAATAACTGGCTTAAACATTCTTTGTATGATTCGGCTACCGGTAACATGAGTTATCGACCGGTTAACCTTAAACCTTTAACTGTTGAGTCATTCCCATTAAAAGAAAGGGTTTATTAGTAATATGAAAATTTCTATTTATCGCTTTGATCCTGATAAGGATAAAAAACCTCGTATGCAAGACTATGAAGTTGAGCGATCACCTACGGATGTGATGTTACTTGATTTACTCATTAAAATTAAAGCCCAAGATGATTCTGTGTCGATGAGAATGTCTTGTAGGGAGGGTGTGTGCGGATCGGATGCTATGAATATTAATGGCAAGAATGGACTTGCCTGTATTACAAAGATTGATGATTTAAAACACCCCATTGTTATTCGTCCTGTACCTGGCTTGCCTGTAATTAGGGATTTGGTGGTTGATATGGATCAATTTTTTGAACACTACCATTCGATTAAACCTTATTTAGTCAATCATGATGAGCCGCCCAAACAAGAAAGGTTGCAATCACCTAAGGATCGAAAAAAATTAGATGGTCTTTATGAATGTATCTTATGTGGAGCTTGCACCACAGCATGCCCATCATTCTGGTGGAAACCAGATAAATTTATTGGCCCCGCAGGCCTTTTACAGGCTTATCGATTTTTAGCGGATTCTAGAGATCAGGCCACTGAGGATCGCCTTGAGGTGCTGGATGATCCAGATCGACTTTATCGATGCCATAACATTATGAATTGTGCTGATGTCTGTCCGAAGGGTCTGAGCCCATCCAAGGCTATCAGCCAGATTAAACAGATGCAATTAAAACATAAGAAGCAAGACATGAAAGTTTTAAAGAAAATTTTTCATCTCAAGGAGACTGAAAAGTGAGCCAACAAAATTTAGTTCAATATCGATGTCGAAGAGGTCTACTTGAATTAGATCTTATATTTTCTAATTTTTACGATTGTTGCTACGCAGATCTCTCAGAAAAAAATAAAGATTTATTCTTGGAGTTTTTAGGGTTAGAAGATAATGATTTATGGTCTATGCTTCAAGAATCATACAAACATAACCATAAATATACTGACTTAGTTCAGTTGATACATAAAAGTAAAAAAATTAACAGGAGCTAATTTTGGCAATAAGCACATCATACCATCACAAACAAGTTAACCTAAAAGAGCTTGATCCAGAATTAATAGGAGGCCTTTGGCCTGGCATCCAGCTCTATTACCCACCCGTTAAGTATGCCCCGTCATTGGGTATTTATGAGGACTTAGAGGCAGCATCGAAGCGCATGAAAAAACATGCGCATGAAACTGAAGCTCACACACTCATTTTTGACTTAGAAGATGGCTGTCGTCAAAAAGAGATGAGTCGTGATCTTCTTGAAAAGGAATTGCCTGGTTTGAGAAAAGCGAGACCTGATGTGACCATTGCGATTCGGGTAAACTCATTTAGAACCAAAGAATATTTTAAAGACATTGATTTAATCAAAAAATTACCTGATTGCGTTGATGTAGTCATGCTCTCAAAGGCAGGTGAGGTCTATGGTGCTGCGGAGATTTTAAATTTATCTAGCGAGCTCATTGACCTTAACCCTAAGATAACCATACAACCTATCATTGAGCATCCTAAATCACTTAAAATCGCTCCAGAACTCATGTCTTATTCAATGGTAAAGCATGTGGTTTTTGGTATCCATGACTTTTCAAAGGCCATGGGTATTCATATCACACCCGTAGGATGGATTGATGAGCTTTTCTATTTTATGAATCAGCTCATGTTTGAGGCAAGGATTTCGGGTAAAGGCGTGATCGGTGGGGTGGAGACGCTTATCGGTCAAGGTATTATGCCAAGTGATTTTTTAGAACCTCATGACGTTAGAAGATGGTTAGACCTTCATGGCGATGATGAGGCTAGGACCGTATATAAACATGCTGTTAGGGAATGCGAGATGGGTTTAACCGGCAAGCAAGTTATACATCCAGGGCATATCCATCTTTGTAAAGTTGCCTACACCCCATCACCTACCGATGTGGCTCTTAAAATTAAAATCTTAAAGGCAGCGATTGATGCTGATGCACTCTTGGGTGGTGCCATTAAATTTGAGGGTGAGATGCTTGATCCACCGATGTTTGGTAAAGCCTTACAGACCCTTCTTCGCGCCTATGCACTCAGAGCTCTTAATAATGAAGATATCGAATTTACTTTGAGCGTTCTTAATCAGTTGCCACAACAAGTGATTAGACAAAACTGGCCATACGGAAAAATAGAATAATGGAAAACACTGCTTTAAAAGAAAAATCTAATTGGGTATGGGATATCCCAGAATTTTTTAACATTGGCTGCGCTTGCAGTGATCATCAAGCAAGTATAGGTAGGCAAGATCATATCGCTATGATTGTTGAGGATGATGCTTTGGGAACATCTCAAATATCATTTGGTGAATTATCACAAAAGACAAATCAATTTGCTGAACTTTTAAAAGGCTTAAATCTGGAAAAACAATCCAGGGTGCTTGTAAGATTACCCAATTCTTTAAATTACCCCATTGCCTTCTTAGGCGCTATGAAGGCTGGCTTTATTTCCGTGCCGACCTCAACACTTTTAACACCCAATGAAGTTATTTATTTAGCTAAAGATTCAAGAGCTTCCGTTCTGGTCACCGATCTTTTGACCTGGAGAGATTTAATCCCAATGATTGATCAGTTAGAGCACTTAAAAACTATCTATATATCAGGTGAATTTGAGCCATTTGATGGACCTATTGTGGTCAAAAGCTTAGATGAGGAGATTAACAAGGTCATAACTTTTTCTGATAACCCTAATACGTTAGCCAATGATCCAGCTTATCTTGTCTATACATCTGGTACAACCGGTTACCCAAAAGGCGTTTTACATGCACATCGAGCTCTCCTTGGTCGAGAGCCGGCGTCTGACTTCTGGTTTAAGTTTTCTGAATCCAATGATCGAATAGTTCATACGGGTAAATTCAACTGGACCTATGTCTTAGGTTCGGGATTGATGGATCCCCTCTATTATGGAAAGACCGTAATTGTGCATGAAGGAAAAAATGATGCTGATGAGTGGATTAAATTAATAGATAAGCATAGCGCTACTATTTTTATTGGTGTTCCAACAATCTACAGGCAGATTCTTCAAAAGACCAAAGCTAATAAAAATGATGTGTCATCCTTAAAGCACTGCATGAGTGCAGGCGAACATTTATCTGATGAGGTGTTCGAGCAATGGCATGATCGTTTTGGTTTGGATATTTATGAGGCGGTGGGGATGTCAGAATTTTCTTACTACATATCACAATCAGTTCACTTTCCAATAAGACCTGGCTCTGCTGGTTTCCCACAGCCTGGTCATAACATTGAACTTTTAGATCCAGAGACAATGAAGCCTGTAAGGCAGGGTGAAGAGGGCATGATCAGCATCCCTGAAAATGATCCAGGACTGTTCTTACATTACTGGAACATGGAAGAGGAAACAAAAAAATATAAGCATGATGGATGGTTTTTTACTGGAGACTTTGCACGTTATGATGAAGATGGTTATCTTTGGTTCTTAGGGCGCAAAGATGACATCATTAAAAGTTTTGGTTATCGAGTGTCTCCCTATGAAATTGAGCGCGTATATAAATCCAATAGTGCTGTTGCAGATTGTGCAGCTATAGGTGAGGAGATAGGCAAGGATAAGTTGCTTGTCGTTCTATACGTCATATTAAAACCAAACTCGAAGATGACCGCCAATGAGCTTGTTGAGTTTGGAAAAAATAACTTGGCAGCATACAAGGCGCCGAAGGTTGCCTACATTGCCAATGATTTTCCGAAAACTAAAAATGGAAAAATCTTGAGAAAACAAATTAATCCTTCAATTGCCATCAATAAATCGGATATTAGGTAATGAGCATTATTAAAAAAGATGATTTTATTGAGTCCATTGCCTCATCATTGCAATACATCTCTTATTATCATTCTGAGGATTTTATAAGCGCATTAACAAAAGCCTATCATATGGAGGAGTCTGCACCTGCAAAAGATGCCATGCTGCAAATTTTAACCAGCTCTAAGCTCTCAGCGTTTGGTCATCGTCCTCTTTGTCAGGATACAGGTATCGTGACGGTATTTATAAAACAAGGCATGGATGTTCAATGGGACTCAGATCAAACTTTAGAGGAGATGGTGAATGAGGGGGTTCGTAGGGCTTATCTTAATGAAAGCAATCCGTTAAGGGCTTCGATTGTTGCTGACCCTGCTGGTAAAAGAATAAACACCAAAGACAATAGCCCTGCCATCACTCATTTAAGTTTAGTTGCTGGAGATAAGTTAGAGGTTAGTATTGCGGCGAAAGGCGGTGGCTCAGAGAACAAAGCCTCATTAAAGATGTTAAATCCATCAGATGACTTGGTAGGCTATGTTTTAGATACCATACCTAAAATGGGTGCTGGATGGTGCCCACCTGGTGTGTTGGGTATAGGTTTGGGAGGTACCGCTGATAAGGCGATGTTGCTTGCTAAGGAATCCTTATTTGACCCTGTAGATATTCATGAGCTTATCTCAAAAGGCCCTAAGAGTCGTATTGATGAGCTAAGAATTGAGTTATTTGAAAAAATTAATAAGCTAGGCATTGGTGCTCAAGGACTGGGTGGTCTTACGACCGTACTCGATGTAAAAATTAAAGATTACCCAACACATGCCGCATCTTTACCCGTTGCTATTATCCCTAATTGTGCAGCTAACAGGCATATTCATTTTGAATTAGATGGTAATGGAGCGGTTAATTTAGCACCACCCAATTTAGATGTATGGCCAAAAGAAGCATGGAAGCCAAAGGAAGAGATTACGCGAGTAAATTTAAATACACTTAAAAAATCTGATATTGCTGAATGGAAGATTGGACAGAGTTTATTGTTGTCAGGAACTATTCTAACTGCGAGAGATGCTGCTCATAAGAAATTAAAACAACTCTTTGAGACAAATGAGAGCCTACCTAATGGTCTCAACTTAAAAGATCGTTTTATTTATTATGTTGGACCTGTGGATCCCGTTGGTGATGAGGTGGTAGGCCCAGCAGGCCCAACAACCGCTACTCGAATGGATAAGTACACAGAGCTTATGCTAGATAAATATGAGATTATGGGTATGATCGGCAAAGCTGAGCGAGGTAAAGAGACAAATCAACTCATAAAAAATAAACAATCTACCTACCTCATCGCAGTTGGAGGTGCAGCCTATCTTGTCTCTCAGGCGATTAAAAAATCTAAAGTTATTGCATTTCCTGAGTTGGGCATGGAGGCTATCTATGAGTTTGAAGTGGAGGATATGCCAGTTACAGTAGCGGTTGATTCAGCAGGGCAGTCTATTCACGAAGAGGGTGCCAAGCATTGGCAAGAAGTGCTTTTAAAATAATTTAATTTTTAAGTTTATATTGAGTGCTGCAGTAGGCACGAGTAATACCTTTAGGCCTTAATGACTCATGCCTTAAATGACTATTTTTCATTCTTTTGCGCCATAACTTATATGCGTTCATGCTGAGATGATTTTTCATAATAAGTTTGAGCTCACTCTCATCAATACCATAGGTGCGCTTGATAGCATCAAGAGAAGTGCGATCCTCCCAGGCCATTTCAATCAATCTACTGATATCCTCTTCATTAAACTTTTTCACTTTTCTATGATTAATTTTTCTAAAAAAGGTGCCATAAAAAATAAAATAATTGCTGCCATAAAAGAAATAAGGGTTAAAAAGATAAACAAATCAATATTCAAGTTATGTAAAAATTCAGGAAGTTTTCCTGCAAAATAGTTAGCTGCAGCAGATGATAAAAACCATATTCCCATCATCATTGAGGCTAATTTACGAGGAGAGACTCTACTGACCATTGATAAACCAATAGGGGATAAACATAACTCCCCAATGGTATGCAAAAAATAAATAAGAATAAGCCAGCTAAAGTGGATGTGAACTTGGTTTTGAATAAGACTTAATATTAAAAAACCGAACCCAAGGAGAAAGATACCTAAGGACATTTTTTTAGAGGTGCTAAGAGGAGTCTGGCTCTTGTCTGATCTTAACCAAAAATTTGCTATAAGCGGACCCATAAAAATAATAATTAGGGGATTTATTGATTGGAATAGCGTAGCTGGGATTTCATAATGACCAACGCTTCTATCTACACTGTTTTTTGCAAAAAGAGTCAATGAGCCTCCTGCCTGTTCAAAACCTATCCAAAAAAAGATGACAAATATGGATAAGAGAAAAATATAGGCTACCTTTTTAAGGTCATTGAAAGCGGTAACTTTTTTTATCTTGGTGCGATATTGAAGAATTAAAAAAAAGAAAAGTAGTGTCAATAACTCTAAATAATAAATTTTAATAAATTCATTCAATTTAAATATAACCAATACGAAAGGTATTGTTATGGCCGAGATACTAATAATTTGAACCCAATCATTAAAATTCAGCCTTTTTGTTTCGCCGGTTAAATCATCCGAAATTATTGTGTTTTGATTAAAAAGAAATTGAATCAGGCCAATTAACATACCAAAAGCGGCTAAAGTAAATCCTAAATGCCAGCTAATAGTTTCTCCAACAAAGCCGATAACGAGTGGTGCCATAAATGCTCCTAAATTTATTCCAACATAAAAGAAACTAAATCCACTATCACGCCTTGTATCATTTGATTTATAGAATTTTCCTAGGAGGGTGCTTATATTAGGTTTAAAAAAACCGTTACCGATGATTAAAAGACCCATAGCGAGGAATAGATGATCTGGGAAAGCCATTAATAGATGACCAAGCATCATCACAATAGCGCCAATGAGTATTGATTTATTTTGGCCAAGGTATTGGTCTGCCAGATAACCACCAAAGATAGGTGTTACATAAACTAATCCAGTGTAAATAGCATAAATTTCTAATGCGGCAAAATCTGAATAACCAACGGATTCGACAAGGTAGAGAACTAATAAGGCCCTCATACCATAATAGCTAAACCTTTCCCACATTTCTGTGAAAAATAGTGGCATTAAACTTTTTGGTTGGTTATGGATAATTTTTAACAAAATTAGGAGGCCAATTTTTCTTTAATGTGGCTTGACAGTTTAGTTAGAATGTTAGGGCTGATCTTTTCTCGGCCCGAATCTAAAATAAATGAATCTTCAATACGATTGCCAAGGGTATTAATTTTTGCATTCTCAATGGAGAGCCCATGATTATGAATTTCTAAAGCAAATAAATGTAATAGTCCTGGTCTTGAGTCTGTCGTAATGAATAACTCATAACCTTTGGAGCTCTTCTTGAAGTCGATCTGAGTCTCAAGGGAATGAAATTCTGCTTGTCTGCTTTTCTCATAGCTAAAAGTTTTAGGTATAAAATCATTATTGAGTTTGTCTGAGAGTTCTTTTTCTAAGTGTTTAAAGAAGTGTTGGTAGCTTAGATTGCGGTTCGGCTCGATATGAAGACTAAAAACATCGAGGGCATAATTATTTTTTGTAGAATAAATTTTAGCTTGCATTACATCGAGCTTGTTCGTCATAAAAAATTGAGAGGCCTTGATAAATAGATCTTTAACTTCTTTTTTAAAAATTAAAACTTCAACTCCTTGGCCCT
>Ga0255764_10005265_pt1 | contig 10027 bp, 4 predicted proteins | sample 071ome_30_FD_179964 | JGI IMG/M metagenome (GOLD analysis project Ga0255764, IMG submission 179964) | Coastal salt marsh microbial communities from the Groves Creek Marsh, Skidaway Island, Georgia - 071406AT metaG (version 2) | ecosystem: Environmental > Aquatic > Marine > Intertidal zone > Salt... | reverse complement strand
AAACCCTAAAACCCTAAACCCTAAACCCTAAACCCTAAACCCTAAACCCAAAAAAATTATTTGATCGAAGAAATCAGAACATCGATAAAAAAACGAAGAGTGTAAATTTGTATTAGGTGTTCAGTTTGTGAGAAGATGAGCAGAAAGAGTGTTGATAAATATGATTCACGGGGTAGAGGAAGTGTTGATACTTCTTTTTACCGCGTTTCGGTACGAGTACTTGTTTTGAAGTATCGTCGTACGCGTTTGAAAGTGAGGTTTATTATTCGAGGAATATTCTAAAAAAAATCGAAAAGACACACGACAAAAAGAAGGAGGAGGTCGGACTGAAAATTTTGAACCACACAAATCCAAAAGGCATACGCACGCAGAAGATAAGAGACAAAGAGAGAAAACGAATTGTCTGCGCTGTTATTCGCGGAAGAAGAAGGAGAAAGAGAAGATACATGTTTTAAAGACATATAGAAAGATATACACGTGATAAGCGCTTTCTTACTCCGTTCAAAAATCAGAAAATGTTGTCGTCCGCCGTCGCAGCGTCACCGTTTAAAATTACGAATAGTACTGTTTTGTCCTCGACAAAGTCGACGACCGGTGTCTTAAAGAGTGACGGGTTAGTCTCATCTTTGAGAAGAAGCGCGATCGTCGGGAGGAAGTGCGCGAGTAACGAGAGAAACGGTAGGAGAGAAAGAGTTTTACTATCATCAGCAGCGTTAAAATCAGAAGGAGAACTGATAAAGGGTATCACCCCGTCCGAGGACGTTAAAAAAGCCGCTCAGTTGGCGGTGAGTTCGTGCGTTACCTCGACTTCGCTGCCAATCTTGAAGGAGAAGAATTTCAAAAGATACGAAGGAAAAGTTCGAGATACGTACGTGAACGACGATATTTTAATTGCGGTGACGACTGATCGTCAATCCGCGTTCGATCGACACTTGGCGAACATCCCGTTTAAGGGAGCGGTGTTGAACATGACGGCGTTTTGGTGGTTCGAACAGACGGAGAAGATTTGTCCGAACGCAGTTTTAGTGAAACCGCCGGTGCACCCGAACGTGTCAATTATGCGTAAGTGCGATGTGTTTCCGATTGAGTTTGTCGTTAGAGGATATTTGACGGGATCCACGAGCACGAGTTTATGGACGCACTATAAAAACGGAGGCCGCAACTATTGCGGGAACCCGTTGGAGGACGGGATGGAGAAAAACGCAAAGTTGCCGAAGAATATCGTCACGCCGACGACGAAGGAGAAAGAACACGACCGGCCAATCAGTTTAGGAGACATCGTGAAAGAAAATTGGATGAGTGAAGAGGATTTAGATTACTGCGTGCAGAAAACGTTGGAAATTTTCAACTTTTCCCAAAAAGTGGCCGAGGAAAGAAACTTGATCTTGGTGGACACGAAGTACGAATTCGGCAAAGATCCGAAAACTGGGAAGATTTATTTAATCGACGAAATCAACACTCCAGATTCCAGTCGGTACTGGATTCGAAACACCTATGAAGAGCGCGTGTTAAAGAACAAACAAGAGCCGGACATGATCGATAAAGAATTTTTGCGCCTATGGTTTGCAGACAGATGCGATCCATATGATACGTCCAAACCGTTGCCAGAGGCTCCGACTGAATTAAAATGCGAATTAAGTTCCCGATACGCGCTGCTCTACGAGATGATTACGGACGAGAAGTTCCAAATACCGGATTTGCAATCCAACACGGACGCCAACGCCAAGGTCAACGAGATGATTCGCCAAGCGTTGGAGAGCATGTGAAGAAGAAGAAGACGAGAAAGAAGATAGAGAAAGAGTATCAAGAGAGAAATAAGGCTGACTTTTGATTTAATACAAGAGGAAGTAGTATTACGACTTCTCAACCGTATTATAACTCGTTAAACGAAACTCCCTAACTCGTAACTCCGCCGCTCCCCCGCGTGCTCTCAGGGGTTCAATTTTTGCACGTACTTCAAAAACGAGACGACAACGACGCGCGAAGACACACCGCGCGTCCGAAAGCATGGGCCTGAAACTATTATCTGCATCTCAATCGAGAAACGCGGGACATAAGATCAATTCGAAGCGAATGTTGAGATATGTGATCTTATTTCTCATCGCGGGTCTGTTTTTGACCATCGGGAGGTTGTTTCGACAGTTGACAATAAGCATCGCGTTTCGTGGTGATGATGAAAGCGTAAAATCAACTTTTTTCCCGTTGGCGTCTTCATCATCAGTGGGGATGGGAGTAAATGTGAAGAGAGCGAGGAAGACGATGCGCACAGAGGAAGGTGAAAAGCACGCTTCGAGAGTGTTTAGAGACGAAAAGCAAAGAATAGATGTTACGGAAGGAAGAGAAGAAGAAGAAACCAAAACGAGGACGACGGTTCGTCGTCACAAACTGGACGAACACGAAACTGCAAAGAAAATTTTACGCGCTATCGATTCGAGACTCGCCGATAGGCTCTATCCTCCCTCCTACTCAACTCCTACTACCTTAACGCAACATGAACACGTTCATAATCATCAACAACGAAATAATTTATCTTGGTGGTCGCTCACGTCCTCGTCCAGGTCGATATGGAAGTCTGACGAGGAGTACGCCTCGAAATGGAAAACCTTTCGCGACGACTTCGACGAAGAAAAACTTGGTGGCGGCGGCAGCAAAGGTGGTGATAATGGTGGCGGTTTTGATGACGGGAGCGAGAGCTATCACGAAAACGGGAAAGAACATGATATAGATTACGAAATTAATAGGAAGAGAATCGGAATCGTGCATTGCTTTAATAGCAAAGATGATGAAATAATTAGCGCTACTAGCCAGGGAGTTGACTTGTGTGAAACGTACGAAAGCGAGAAAGACGACGACGCTTACTTTGACGCACTTTACGCACAGTTTCGATTTTGGGACGTAAATACGATAGTGGTTGTCGTCGATGTCTCTTCATCAAATTCTGATACAATAGAAATTCACAGCAGCGCCATGAAATTAAAGGAAAAAAGTAGTGAAGGAGGAAAAATAGCAATAGAAGTAGTTTCAAGTCTAGAAGAATCGCACGAAGCGCTTTTTGCGAGGATGCGCCGAGCGAAAGCTGTTGCGCTCGCCGGGTACGACGTCTCTCCGGTATCATTCCTCGCTGGGGTCTCGAGATACGATGGACATTTTATCGCGCCATTTCTTGGGATTTCTACGATGTATGGTAGTGGAGATTCAACTCGAAAGGATCCGCGCGTCACGACAAGCGCGGCAAATTGGAAACAAGCGGTGATGTTTACCCAGAGAGTGCACTGGCGACAGCACTATCCTTTGTTAGAGAAGAATGATTTCATCGTTCCTGAAGATAATGCGCGAATATCCGCGACGCAACCAAAAGATGAATCCACGCGCACTTGTGAAGATTTATGGGGATGGAGAGGGTTACAAAACAGATGGGAGTTGAAACGAAGCGATGCGCAGACGATGCAAATTACAGCTTCTCGATCGAATCGGCATCCAACGGCGCGAGGTTTCATAAGTATGGAAGCAAAATTAAGCGCGCTACCTCTGCATAATGTTGCGATCGATGTGTCCCCTCACAGAGACGCCATGAGCAAAAATCCGTGGCATAGGCTCACCGCCTTATACGCGACTTTTATTGCTAAGAGTCGCTTCTTTCCAAATCGAGACGCGACTTCGGTTACCTTGCTTCTACCCTGTCAAAACCTAGAAGATATCCCGAGCGAATACAAAGTATTCGGCAAATCTCGATGTAAAAGGAGTTCGGATGCTATACAATTTGACTCGGTAGTGAAGATAGCAAACGATGGACTGCTTTGGGATCTCGCATGGGATGAATCATTGCCGTGTCGAGATGAGTCTCTCTTCAAATCATTCGTAAACCTTCTCGCCGGAGGGGGAGGCGAGATTTTTTCCAAGCCCAAGGTTCCATTTACGAACCGGCCTATTTGTTTCATGAGACGTTTGAACACTCCGGTTCGTCGACTAGTAAATGAAGAGGGTGTCTTGCAGATGTTGCGCGATACTTTCTCTGAGAATGAGGTCCAATTATTGAACATTCAAGCGAGCGATGGCATTGAAAAAACGCGCGCGTCGGTGCAAAAATGCGGCATTTTTCTCGGCACCCACGGCGCAGGGATGATAAACGAAATTTACACGTTGAAAGATTCAATTATTTTTGAAATGGTCCCGGAAAATCGACCGGCGTATTACAGAAATTGCGCGGTTTTGCGCGGATTGAAATACGTTGGTTTTGGAATCAGAGGAACAACGGAAACAAAATCAGTCACGGTGGATGTTAGCACATTGCGTGACGCGTTGCGTTCGATTATGCACTCGGGCGCGTAACTTTACTAGTATTTATTTACAAAAGATAATCGTCAAGCGCATCGATGTCGGCTTCAGATCGACAAATGTAAGCGAAATCAACAAGCATCGAGTCAAAGCGTTGCGAAGAAATTTCGCCTTTTTGTATGATCTCGACGCAAATCTGCGCTGCCTTGAGTAGCTCTTCATCCATACGAAATTTCTCCGAATTTCTAAAAAGAGAGAGAAAGAACTCCAGCTTATGCTGCTGTAAGCCGTTACCGTCTTCGTCAATTTCCTCAGTTAGAGCACCTCGCAGCATTTTAGCCAGTGCGCGCAAGCAATCTCTCGGACAAGAACACTCATCTTGAAAAAATAGAACGTCTACGCAGAGCGTAATGATCACTTGCGCTTGGTCGCGTCGGGAAAATTTGGATACCGCCGGGTAGCAACGTTGCCAAGTTGCCGACGATTTCACCAAACGCTCAGAGGGATACATGAGCGTATTCCATAGCGATGCGACACTTATGAGTATCATCCGCCTGTCACCAACTCCACAATTGGAAGAAGGTGACGCGAGCGCATCGAGGCTTCTAACTAACGTTTCGTAGACGACGTGAGATGATGAGGTGTTTGTGTCAAGCGATATGGACGGTGCAAAAAGAATCGCGGTTCGCGCAACGTCGTAGAACGCCCTTGCATACATGCCGCTCTCCCTGATTTGATATGCATCTGGTGAGCTCAAAACGCGTTCGAGACAGCGCGCAGCGCTCCTCTTTGTAGAAACCGAGGCGCTTTCTAAATCGTAAGGCGGCATGGGTTCGCAAACAGCTTCTAAACATGACGATATGCACTGCATAACGTGTATCGTCGCATTACTTCCTGGCATCAGCGACGCAAACGAACTCTCGAGAAGCGCAAAGACGTGCTCTGAAAAATCTCGGGCGCGCATTTTAGAAGCGACGGCGAAATTCGCCAGCATTTCTATCGCTCTGACAGATTCTTCGTCATCCCTTTCGGCTTGATTCTTTACATTTATACCACCAGTCGCTCGAACAGAAGGCGACAGAATACTCTCAACGGAGCTCCAGACAGACTCGAGAACGAGGCACGCTAAATCGTTTCTCGGAGGAGAGAAAGAAGAATTTACAAGCGACGGCGGTGGCTCCAGGAAACGTATTATTGCTCCGAGGCGCGAAAGCGCAAGACAAATTTCAATCGATCGCGCTTGCAACGCTTCCAAGCACTCGGGGGAAATGTTTGACGTATCCATAGCGAATATTGCATTTTTCTGTTCGATAGAGCGATTCAAGCGCTCAATGTGCGGAGAAATGAGTTTCATCAACAACCCTTTGATGACTTCAAACTTGTTGTTGGCATCGTTAGCGCAGTACACCCACATTGTTCGAAGAACTCGCGCTAAACCTTCGACACATGCCCGAGAAAGCTCTTCGTCTTGCTGTTTTGCAGCGTCATTTTGCGGAGCGCCAACTACGACGATGGGAATTTTATCCATCGCCTCAGTCGCCAGATTTATAATTTCGACGAACGTATTCGCTCCAAATCGAGCAATTTTCGTTTCAAGTTTACCGCAAACGTCTCGAAAAGCTACCGACGCCGCGCGCCAAGACTCCTTGAGAGATATTGATAGCAGAGTAAATCGTAGAATTCCTACAATTAAATCAGTGGTTGTTGATTCATGCTTCATCGCTGTTATCGGAAAATACGTTTCGATCAGCTTGCACGACGATTCAATCACTCGCGGGTGAAAAACAAACATCGTATCGTTACTCGCGATGGATGTGAATATTTGCGTGAAAAATTGCACAACTTGTGCGTTAACGGCCAATATGTCTTCCTTTATACCGTATTTAGCTGCAATCAAGGTAAAAAGCGCAACGTCCACCGCTTTGAAGTGATTTCCACTTTGCTGAAATAAATTTGAAACTATCTCGATGTACTTTTCTCCTCCTAAGGCACCGTGGCACGTGTCAAAGGCGTCCGCTAATACGTGCTCGCGAAACTTTGCGTTTTCATCGCCGTACTCTTCGTCGTCCGCAGAGTCGTCTGAAAATCCGTCCTCATTTGGTTTTCGCGACGCGGTCGCGATGCAGCAAACGTTGAATAATCTTTCAAAAAGTGGTTCTCTGCATGGCTCTATGCGTTCGTCCTTTTTCGTCGTGTTAATCATCAAGCAGAAATCGCCGAATGGTTCTACCGCTTTCTTTGGAAACGCTTCAGCTAAGGTGCACACGAATTGAATCGCTTGAAGCTGCACGTTTTTATTCTCATCATCGTCCACGTGCTCAGTGAACGTCAAAACATCACGCTCAACGAGGGCGACAAATACTTGCAAGACTCTCGAAGCGACTATTCCGCTCGTAAAACACGCTTTGTTCTCTGAAGCAGTTGCGTAATGAATAAGCTGCTTTATCAATTCGAGATTTGCATATCTCTCGCGCGCGTAATCCTTCGATTGTGCACCTGAACACATTTTTATCAGAAACTGCAGCGCAGCTTCTCCTCTCTTGTCGTCCATGCTAGATACGAACTTTGCCGCGTTAGTAAACAGAATGGGGAAAGCCTCTCCAACGACACACGGGGAAAAGAGTTGCTCGTATGGATTCTGCTGTTGTGCGGATGTTGCCTCGGAATCCTTCGCGCACGCTTCAAACCAGAGTCGTGAACATTCCAAGCACGCATTCACAGCGTTCCTCGCGGCGTTTTCCAACTCTCTACTGCTACCATTACTACTATTATTACTGCTGCTAATGCTATTCGTCGATTGCGGTGCAGCTGCGGCAAACTCTACAACGCTCGAACACAGTTGGAGAACGTCGCGACTGCTTGGTTTGCATACTCTTTCAACGAGTTGTATTCTAGTTCGTCCGTCTTTAACGTCCTCTTCTATGGCCTCTGCGAATGCTTTTAGGATTTCAATCCCGCACGTCTGTTTTCTAATATTGCTCGCCTGCAACGCCGAACTCGCGAGCTCTCCTGCGAAACGAATAAGGTTTGTCGCTATACCTAAAGCTAAGTCTGTGTCAATCCTGCTTTTTTGGTGATGCTGCTGCTTCACTGACAGGGCCGCACTCGTCGCCGCCACTGAAGCTAGTTTTCGTGTAACTGACTCGTCTATAGTTGAAAAATCGCTCGCGTATCTCAACACCTGGTTGATGAAGTGTTCCACGGTATTTTCTCCAATACGCACGTTCTCTTTCAAGACTTTCGTTCTCAAAACATTCGCGGCAAAGAACGCGATGGTGTGTTCTGTTTTTTTGCTTCTGCCGCAGTGCGTTCCATCTTGCTCTCCGTCGTTTACCGAAGAGAGGACGCTCAACGAATCCCCTAAAAGTTGAAGGCAGACGTTCGTCGTCGTCGGGTCGTTTGTAAACGCGAGCAGATATTGGTTCGCCTCTTCTCGAGCGTGCGTGTCGCACGATGAGGAAAAGTAGAGTTGAGCGACTGCTTCGCGTATCGCTCCTGTGGCGAGGGTACCATCGCCCGCCCCTTCTACGCCGACAGCGGCGCCGTTCATCGGGACTTCTTCGAAAAAGAAAAAGAAAAATTTATGACGCCGATGATGGATGATGTGAGTTTTTGCCTTCTTTGCGTTTTGTCAGCTGTTCTTGACCCGGCAGTTTGTTGTTTAAAAGTTTTTTTTACACTTTAAAAATAACAAACGTTTCAGAATAACGGCGCGCGCGCGCGCAGCAACGCATGAAAACAAAGAATAGAAAGGTGAAGAGTTAAAATACTACGTGTGGGAGAGAAAGAAACGCCATGGTTGATAAGCATGCGCTGTTAAAATGGATCGGTGGACAGTTGAACGAATTGTGTGGCTTCACAGAAGCGAACGTGATTCAGTTTGTTTTAGCCATCGCTGAAAAGCACGCGACTTCTTCATCTTCCTCGCATAGGAAAGTGTATGAAACGTTGAAAGACTCTGGATTTGATGCGGTGACGTTAGATTTCTCTCGGGAGTTGTGCAATCGTTTGCTCGATGAGAATATTACCAATGATAACAATGACAACGCCGAGGAAAAAAATGATGAAGAAGACAGACGCCGCCGAATAAGACTAGCAGAAGAAGAAAAAGAAAAGAAAAAGACATCGACGAACATCGCCGCTGCAGCGTACGGAAACGAGCGCGGCGGTAGCGACGAAGGCGACGACTACGAGCAGAAGAAGTATGCGCTCGTGCAGTCTTCATCTTCCGACGATGATCACGGCGAAGAAGATTTGGGAAGAAAATCAAAGAAGAGAAGAAATGAGAAGAAATCAAAAAAGAAGAGTTTGCCGAGAGAGAAAAAGAAGAAGAAAACGAAGAAGGAGGAGAAGAGAGAGGATAAGAAGCGAAGGAAACAAGATTCAGCAATGGGAGAAGGAATATCGTCTTCAGCAGAGGCGCAGTTTTCTTCTTCTTCTTCTTCTTCTTCTTCTTCAGAAGATGAAGAGACGAAGTTTAAGCGTGAACGAGCTTTGCAAGGATATCGCGATTTAGAGTTGGAGCCAGACGGCGACAATGAGAATAATCTAAGCGGGGAAGAACAAGAAAAAGAAGAACTTTCCGAAGAGACTGCGCTTGAAAGAGAACGTTTGCGAGACCAAGAGGAAAAGCGCGAATTTGAGGAGCGCTTGCGCATGAAGGATGACGCGAAGACGAAGAAGCTCGTTAACGATGGCGGCGGCAAATTGAACAAGAACATATCGACCTTTAATGGAGAAGAAGACGAAGAGGAAGTGAAGAGAGGCCTCATTCCGGATTTGAGGAAAGTCTCGCGACAGGAATATCTCAAAAAGAGGGAGCTCCAGAAATTAGAAGAGTTGAAAGAGCAAATCGCGGACGATGAAAAGATGTATGAATTTAGCGGACGTCCGCTGACTGAGAAACAAAAAAAAGATTTAGAGTACAAAAAGCAAACTTTAGCGTTAGCAGAGGCACAACTAAAGAACGTGGAGGAGTCCAAGGAGGAACTGTATCAAATGCCATTGACGTATGATGATGTGGACGACAAAGCAAACGCAAAAAATAATCGCGACAAACGTTTTCAAGTTGCTTTAGAGAGATACAAAGAGAGCGCCAAATCAAGACAAGAGGAGAAGGAAGACGCGAACCCGTATAAAGAACAAGACGAGTGGGAAGACCATCAGATTCGACAAGCGAGAATGGGCAAAAGAAATGTAGAAGAGGATGAAAAGAAGGGATACGATTACGTGTATGAAGATCAAATAGCGTTCGTTATCGACGAGCAGATACAAGGCACCAACGTCTCCGATTCTGATTCATCCTCGGATTCTGATTCTGATTCTCAGAGAAACAAGACGAGAAGAAGAAGAAGAAGAAGAAGAAGTAAAACGACTCAAGAAAAAATCGACGACGAAAACGATCCTGATTCAAAAGCCTTACGAGGAGAGCTCGGTTCGAGGAAGAAAATTGAGGCGGATAGGAGATCTTTGCCTATTTACCCGTACCGGGATGATTTAATCAAGGCAGTTGAAGACCATCAAACCATCGTAATTGTCGGAGAAACGGGTTCGGGAAAAACGACGCAGATACCTCAATACATGTGGGAAGCGGGATTTGCAAACGAAGAAGGCGTTCGAATCGGTTGCACACAACCTAGACGAGTAGCCGCGATGTCTGTCGCGACTCGAGTTGCGGACGAAGTAGGATGTAAACTAGGCAACGAGGTTGGCTATTCCATTCGATTTGAAGATTGCACGAGCGATAAAACAA
>Ga0255764_10005264_pt1 | contig 10029 bp, 5 predicted proteins | sample 071ome_30_FD_179964 | JGI IMG/M metagenome (GOLD analysis project Ga0255764, IMG submission 179964) | Coastal salt marsh microbial communities from the Groves Creek Marsh, Skidaway Island, Georgia - 071406AT metaG (version 2) | ecosystem: Environmental > Aquatic > Marine > Intertidal zone > Salt... | reverse complement strand
GATGGCAACTACGAGAAGTTCTACGCAGCAGGCTCGGAGGGGTCCTGGAAGCTCGTCATCAAGCAAGCTGGCCACGCGCAGTTTGTTCCCGGGGGCGGGAGCTTTGAGGACGTCGTATGTGGCGCCGGCTCCGAGTCTCGAAGCGACGTTGCGGACATCGTCTCTGCCGACATGGTGAGCTGGTTCTCGCTCGACGCGGCGACCAAGGACGCCTTCGTCAAGAAGGCCAGCCGGCGTCCCGGGGTGACGTTCGAGGTCAAGGCCGAGACGAAGGTCGACCGCCAGCTGGCTGCCGCGCCGGATGGTGCTGCTCGTGAGGAAATGAGTGGCTCGGCACGACCACAGACTGCTGCTGGCGCGCTCGCTGGCGCATTCGCAATTTTCGCAATTGCATTCTGCTTGTTTTAGTAAGTTTCAGACGGACACGGTCAGTGCGGCGACCGCACGACGTGCTTCTTCGTTTGAAACACGGATTGATTTCGTTCACAAATGGGGGGCCCACAAGAGAAGCCTCGGCCTCCGCCTGGGGACGCCCTTCCCCGGGAGGAGATCATGCCAAAGTTTAGGCATGACTGCGATGACGACAGCGAGTACGCCAGCGTCGTCGGCCAGGTCGACATCGTCGACGTGGGTGGGAGCGGGGAGGACAGCGTCGACACCAAGGGCGCGGAGAACGCCAAGCCGCCCACGCTCACACAGCGTTGGTGGTCGCCCATCTCATATCTGTTGTACCTTTGGTTTGGTGGACTCTTGCGTAGGGGATATAAACGCACACTGGAATACAGCGACGTCTTTGACACGCCCGACGCGCTCAAGACCCGCCGGGTCTACCCGGACACGGCCGATACCTTCAACGCCATCATCGAGGAGGCTCGAAGGAAGGCAGAGAACGGGGACGAGAAGGAGAAGAAGTGTCTGGAGGACGCCGAGAAGGGCCTCGTGGCGCGCTACGTGCTCAAGACCATCTTCAGCCGGCACTGGCGACGCATCGCGTTTGCCATGACCCTGCAGCTGTGCTATTCCGCGGTCCAGTTCGTGGGTCCGCTCATGCTCAACCAGATTATCAAGATTTTGACGCAGGCTGAGTACGCCCGTCAGGCGGGCCTGGAGTACCCGCAGTCCGAGATCACCAAGGCGTACCTGTTCGCGATGGGTATGTTCCTCGCGCCGGTCGTGGGATCGCTCGGTGCGTCCCAGGCCAATCGGGTTGCTATTGGGACGCAAATCATGATCCGATCCGAGTTGATCGCCTCCATCTACCGGAAGGCCCTCTCGCTGTCCACGAGGAGTCGTCAGGCGACCGAGACTGGGCGCATCGTCAACTTCATGAGTGCCGACGTCAACCAGATGCAGATGTTCTTCTTCCCGTTCGCCTCGCAGCTGTTGACGGGACCGGCGATGCTCATCACCTCTCTGGTCCTCCTCTGGTTCCAGATCAGGTGGGCCACGTTCATCGGTCTGGGCATTCTGCTCGTCTCCACGCCGGCCACCACCATCTTCCTCAAGAAGATTACTGGATTCCGTCGCGAGATGCTCAAGCACACCGATCAGCGGGTGAAGCTCATGAACCAGCTGCTCGTCGGCATTCGCGTGCTCAAAATGTACGCGTGGGAGTCGGCGCAGGAGGCGGCGGTGCTCGAGGTGCGCAAGCAGGAGCTCGGTGCCCTCGGCAAGGCCATCCCCTACCGCGTTGGTCTGCAGACGCTGCTGTTTGCGGCTCCCAGTCTGGCCATGGTCACGTGCTTCGTCGTCTACGGTACCGTCAACCCGGAGGCCTTCACGGCGTCGGCCGTCTTCACGTCCATCTCGCTGTTCGCGCTCATGCGCTTCCCGCTGATCTTTCTGCCGTTTGCGCTCATTCAGTTGGCGAATGCGATGGTCAGCATGCGTCGTCTGAGCATTTTCTACCTGCAGGAGAACAGGAAGGACGACGTCGAGGAGCTCGACCACGTCGGCATCCGCATCGAGGCCGGCGAGTTTGTCTGGCGCAAGCCGCCCGAGAAGCTCGTGCTTCCCGAGGTCGGGCGCAAGGGTGGTAAGGGTGGTAAGGGTGACAAGGGTGGCAAGGGTGGAAACGGCGGAAAGGACAAGCCGACCACCTCCCTGCCCACTCCGTCCTCTCCGGCCAAGACCGGGAAGGACGTCGACGAGGAGAAGGACGTCACGGACAAGGATTCGGCGTCGAGCTCGTCCCCCAAGCATTCCGACTCCGAGGAGGCTGCCAAGAACAATGGCGAGTCGCCGACGGCAGCGACCGACGCCGACACAAACACCATCGCGTGGTCGCTCAAGGGCGTCGACTTTGAGCTCAAAGACGGTGAGCTCGTGTGCGTCGTTGGCAGGGTTGGCTCCGGTAAATCGAGCCTGGTGCAGGCCATTATCGGCGAGATGGAGAAGACGGGAGGCAGGGTGTCGGTCGGCGGGCGCATCGCCTACGCCGGCCAGCAGCCGTGGATCGTCAACGCGCGCCTGAAAGACAACGTCACGTTCGGCCGCCCGTTCGATGTGGCCACCTGGGAGCAGGCCGTCGACGCGTGCTGCCTGAGGCAAGACCTCGAGGTCCTGCCCGGAGGCGAGGATACTGAGATCGGAGAGAAGGGAATCAACCTGTCGGGCGGACAGAAGCAGCGGATCTCGCTGGCGCGGGCCATGTACCAGGACGCCGATGTCTATATCCTGGACGACCCTCTGTCGGCAGTCGACGTGCACGTTGGCCGCCACATCTTCGAGAACTTCATCGATGGCGCCATCAGGGGCAAGGCCCGTCTTCTGGTCACCAACCAGCTCACCTACCTGCCGCAGGCCGACAGGATCATCATGCTGGAGAACGGCGAGATCATCGCGCAGGGCACGTTCGACGAATGTCAGAGCTGCCCCGCGTTTGTCCGGCTCCTCTCGGAGCACAACGCCAAGGCTGGCGAGGGTGGCGATGACAAGGGCGACAAGGGCAAGGCAGGCGACAACAAGCCGGCCAACCTGCCCAAGTCCAACACGAAGAACTTGTCGTCAAGGATGCTCGCCAAGGCCATTGAGGGCGTGCCTGCTAGCGGCGACAAGCTCGCATCCGTCAAGAGCGGCATCACCAGGCAGGAGACGTTCGAGCGCATCGAGACCCCCGACCGCAAGGGCGGCGACGGCAGCGACGGCGGCGACGGCGGTCCAAGGGAGCGCAGCGGCATCGCCAGGCTGGAGACCATGCGCATCGAGAACAAGAAGGCCGATGACAAGAAGGCCAACGACAGCAAGGGTAAGCTGATGATCAAGGAGGACCAGGAGGTGGGGCAGGTCACCGGAAAGATCTACCTGAACTACATCAAGGCATACGGCGTGGTGTCGTTCTTCGCGCTCATCCTCTTCTGGAGCGCGGAACAGGCCGTCAGGGTGCTGACCAACTGGTACCTATCGCAGTGGACGCAGGCGGAGATGGACTACATGGCGACCGGCGAGAGCTTCGACCGCTATACCTACGTCGGCGGCTATCTCGGCTTTGCGTTCGGATTCGTCGCGCTGACGTCCGCGCGCTCAATGATGAACCTTCTTTCGGCCCTGCACGCGTCCAAGGTGATCCACTGGAAGACGCTGGCCGGCCTCGTGCGCGCGCCGGTCCTCTTCTTCGACGTCACCCCAGTCGGGCGGATCCTCAACAGGTTCTCCAAGGACACGGACGACGTGGACTTTTTGCTGTCCATGTCGATGAGCGAGTTTGGAAACTGCATCATGCAGCTGCTGTCGACTCTCATCTTCCTGGCCGTCATCCAGCCCATCCTGCTGGCGGGCATCGTGCCGATCATGGGCATCTACTACATCATGCAGAAGTACTACAGGCGCTCGTTCATCGAGATGCAGCGACTGGATGCCATATCCAGGTCGCCAATATACTCGCACTTCTCCGAGTCCCTCGCCGGCGTCGAGACCATCAGGGCGTACAGGCTGGAGACGGCCTTCGCCCTGTCCTCCGACCACAAGGTCGACGCCAATCACCGCGCCTACTTCACCCTCAAGATGGCCGGGGAATGGCTCGCTATGCGACTGGACATCCTCGGTGCCAGCATTGTCTTCCTGACTGCCATCTTGGCCATCACGAGGCGCGACCTGGTGTCGGTGTCGCTCGCCGCGCTGACGCTGTCCGAGGCGCTCGATGTCACGCTGTTCCTCAAATCGGCTGTGACCTCGGGGGCGTTGTTCGAGACTCGCTTCAACTCGGTCGAGCGGCTCACGGCCTACTGGGATCTCCCCCAGGAGAAGCCGGCCGAGATCGAGGACAGGAAGCCTGACGACGACTGGCCGCACGACGGCATGATCGAGTACGAGGACGTCTGGATGCGCTACAGACCCGAGCTCGACCCGGTCCTCAAGGGCGTGTCTTTCACCATCAATTCAGGCGACAAGGTCGGCATCGTCGGCCGCACCGGAAGCGGAAAGAGCTCGCTCATCGTCACCCTCTTCCGCCTCGTCGAGCCGTACGAAGGCCGCATCCTCCTCGATGGCGTCAACATCCTCGAGCTGGGACTTAACGATGTTCGTGGACGCATTGCCGCTATTCCACAGGATCCGGTGCTGTTCAGCGGGTCCGTGCGCACCAACCTCGACCCCTACGACAAGCACTCGGACGTCGAGATCTGGGAGGCGCTGTCGCACGTCAATCTCAAAGAGGTCGTGGCTGGACTCGACGGTGGCATCTCGGCAACCGTTGCCGAGAATGGGGACAACTTCTCGGTCGGGCAACGCCAGCTGCTGTGCGTGGCGCGCGCGTTGCTCCGCCAGCCGCGGGTCCTGGTCGCCGACGAGGCGACCGCCTCGGTCGACTCAGAGACGGACAGTCTTATCCAGAAGACGATCCGCCGCGAGTTCAAGAAGTGCACCGTGGTCACCATTGCTCACCGTATCAACACCATTTTGGACTCGACCAAGGTGCTCGTCATGGACGGCGGCGTGGTCGCCGAGTACGACACCGTCCCGACCCTCATGAGCCGCGCCGACTCTTCCTTCCGCAAGATGGTGCTCGAGAGCGACGCAACCACGCCGTCGAACAGCCGCGCAAACTCCCGTGCCAATTCATCGCAGAACCTCGCGGCCATGGCCGCAAGCGGCGGCGGCGGCGGCAGCCGGCTTCCCAAGGGCCTCAACACCTTCGTCAAACGGCTGCAGGACGAGGGCGAGGTCGACAAAAAGTAACTATAACGTTCGTTTTACATATTTCATTCTTCTTGAAAAGCTCAAATCAAAGAATATACTCTACGATACGATCATCTTGCTCGCCGACGCACGACGCACGACGCACGACGATGACGGCTACGCCAGCTTCAAGAAATTGTTCAACGTCAGATTGAGTTCGGCGGCCACCGCGTAGGCCATCTCATCCGACACGTTGCATTTGTACGTCGGGCTCGTCAGCGTGTCGAGGCTCAGGTTGGTAAGCAAGCCCATCGAGCACAGCGTCGACACCTGCATCAGCACGTCCACCTCCTGCATCTTCCTCGACCATCGCTCCACGCTCTCGTCCCTCGGCGGCTCGCAGATATAATAGAAAATGTGCAACATTCGCTCCAGCGGGAAGGGATGGCTCCCCCGCAGCCGCATCTCCAGCGCCTGCTCCGCCTGCCTGTCGAGCGCCTGCGAGTTTTTTCGCACCCGTTTGCCCCGCGTATAGCCGGGATCGAAGATGGCCTTGTCAGTCGTCGGCTTGTTTCTCGACGCCAGATACGACGCCACCACAATGTATTTCGCAAACAGCCCCATCGAGACCGTCTGCTCTGCCCTTTCTCCGGGCCCGCTGGCACCGCCGCCGCCCGCCTCGTCCTCGATCGACCGCCCCTTGACGTCCAGATCCCGGACTATATCTGTCACCATGCTCTTCACCTTGTTGAACAGCACCGTGTGCTGCCAGTTGGTCGGCATGCTCCCGCCAGCCTTGACCGGGGCGATGTACTGTTTCCAAATCTTCCGCAGCGCGTTTTGCACGTCCATCAGGTTGTTCGTCGCCCGGGACAGCAGCGGAACCATGCTCTTCACGAACTGCGCAAAGTGGCTCTTATAATGCGTCTTCCCCCGACACTTGAACCCGTCTGACGTCAGGCAGATGCGCTCCAGGTCCGCCGCCGAGTACGCATCGAACTGCACGACCGTTGGGTCCCTCGTACCTTTGCCTACACGACTCGTACCCGCCACAAACATCCCAGACGTCCACGGCACCTGGCTAACCATCACCAGACCCACGTCCACGGACAGTGCCTCCCCCAGATGGTCCAGCACCGACAGCACCTGGGCGTCGTTCCCAGTGGACGCCCCCGTCCGGCTACACACCCGATCCACATTATCGAGCACGATCCACACTTTCGTGTTCCGGAAATCCTTCAGTAGCTCCCCCATATGCGTCGCAAACTGGCTCTGGTTGGTGACGACGGCCCGGGATGTGAAGAACTGATCCAGCGACCGCTTCTTCGTCTTGGATGCCCGCAGCGCGTCGCCGAGTTTCGACACGATCGCCCCGTAGATGGCCCTCGCCGTGCAAAACTCGACGCAGTCCACGTACACGGCGGCGACCTGCTGCGTGGGGAGGGACGAGATTGCTTCCTTGATCGAGGAGGTCTTTCCGGTCGACGCAGGGCCGCACACGAACAGCGGTTCCGGACAGACACATGGCGTGTTCAGGTGTGCATGTATAGCCGACCGCTGGCGACCGTTGGTCGCTGTCGAGTCGAGCACCGTCATTTTGAAATTTGAATGAACTCGAATGAATCCCTCGTTCCACGAACCGGCTCTGGGAGCTCGCCCAGGTCGATGGCTCGTTCACTGATCCCGTGTATGTGATGTATGCGGATGGGCGAAGACGGGGAACGATTGAATCGGAGAGTGGCTTACAAGGGTGACCCGGGCTGATCAGGCACCATCCGCTGCAAACGAAAACCTCGACGGTCGCCCCCAACACGACGTACTGTAACTCCGACCCCCGAGGTGCAGCACTTTGCTCTTCTGCAGCACGTCGACGACCGTATAGCTCTTGTTTTTGCTCAACGGACGACACAGCTTTATCCGCACCGTGTCGCCGACCTTGCACTCGTCGTGCTCGTCGTGTGCCATCAGCTTCGTGGTCCTCTTGACGACAGTCCGGTACTTGGGGATCTTCTTGCTCCTGTCGATCGCGACGAGGACCGACTTCATCATCTTGTTGGAGAGGACCTTGCCGATGAACTCTGTCGGCCCACCCCCCATATTGCTGCGTACAGGCTGCGATGCAAAGTGCGTCGTCGTCGTCCAATACTGGCGCGGTTTCTCCGTATCTGGTCCCCCTCACGTCCGTAGGAAATCCGTGTACCTGGTAGTATCGATTGGTGGTGCAACCTTTGCGAGAAAGGCAAAGCCGCGAATGCAATTACATTTTGAGCGACCTCTGGCTTCGCGGCTTTCTTTTGGTCGATGGTGTCCCAGTCCCCTTGACCTTCAACGCACTCCCCCTCGGCTTGCTGGTGGGCGGCGTGCGGACGGCCTCCGGAAACGGCTTCTCGCCGATCGTCACCACCAGGTTCTTCCGGAGGTTGATCCTCACGCTCTTGCGACGCGGGGGCGACACATCGGGCGTCTCCCCCTTTTCCGCCTTCCCTCCTCGTTTCTTCTCCCTCTTCTCCTCGCTCGCAGCGACGGAGGCTTTCTCCTTCGTTTTCTTCTTCTTCTTCTTCGACACGCTCGACGACGGCGTGTCACCCTCGGCTCTCGCTCCCGCTTCCGGTGCCGTGTCGGCGTCCAACGGGGACCCAAACGCCTCGGCGCTCTGCCTCTTCTTCTTCTTCCCCTCCTTCGTCTTCTCCTTCGTCTTCTCCTTAGTCTTCTCCTTGGTCTTCTCCTTGGTCTTCTCCTTGGTCTTCTCCTTGGTCTTCTCCTTGGTCTTCGCCTTTGTCTTCTTGGCCGCGGGCGGCGTGACCTCTGCCGTGCCGTTCTCCGCCAGACTCTTGCCCTTCTTCTCTTTTTTCAGCGGGTGCCTCTTCCCCGCCTGCTCCAGCTCCGACGATGCCTGGTACAGGTACTTACGGTTGGTCGCCCTTGTCTCCTTGCATGATCCTGCGTGATACGATATGATGTGATGTCGTAGTCAGGTGTTTGCCAAAGACGCACGAGTGATCCCGCCAACGGCGCCAACACCCCATCTCAAACTCGTCGCTCTCCGGAGAGATTCAGCTACAGAACGCAACAACCCGAAGTGGATTTTGTCCCTAGATAGTTTTCTCCACACGCCGACCGCACACCATGCGCCACACACGGAAGTCAACACGCACCTCGTTCGAACAGCGCTTCGGCAAGCCCGACCCCGTCCACCGAGTCAAACGGCGTCACCTGCTCGTCCACGTGCCTCGCCACCTCTGAAAATACCGCGCTGTATAATCTCGTCAGCAGCACTTTGTTCTTCGTGGCAACCAGCCCCTCCACGAACGGCTCCAGGAGGGCCAGCACCGTCTCCCCCGCCAGCCGCCGCTTGCCCGCCCCGGCCGCCTCCGCGGCCTTCACCATCTCCTCGACGGCTATGTCGCACACGAAATACGCAAACCCTGCACCCAAGTCGTTCGCCGTCGGCATCAGAATCACGTCGTCCCGCAGCACCGACATGAACTGCGACACGACCGCCGGGTCCCACTTTGCGTGCTCCAGGCGGCTCAGCGATGCCGCGTAAAACTTCCGCACGAGCACCAGGTACTTGTTCATACGGTGTTGGTCGATCCCCGACCATTCCCGCTTCATCGTCTGCACGAAGCCCTGGAAGAAGGACAGCGAGACCCGAGGGGAGAGGTCGACGACGAGCTGCGCGAGACGCTCGGCCAGCGCAGTCTGCAGAGAGCGAGGGGATTGCAGCTGTTAGAGTTTACGTTCCGACACACGTATGCGGTGCGTGGGAGAGAGAAGCCGGCGAAATGTCCCGGAATTTTGCCATGCAAACGAACCTGAACAGTAATCAAATCGCTGTGCCAGAAGCAGAAATAGAGCGCTTTCCACAGCCTCGCCACGTCATGCTCGGATATATCTTTGTGGGACTCCAGCCAAGAGGTCAGGAGGTCGAGTCCCTTCTTTCTCGTGCTGTTATCTGGGGACGCCAGAGCCCGAATCAATGCAGACCCCTGGAGCGTTTCTTGGGCGTCTGGCTCCAGGATTGGCTTGTTCCTAGGCTTCTTCTTGCGAACCTTCTTGCCAGACGGCGCGCGAAGCGGTGGAGCAGTCATGGTGGTGGCAGCGAGGCGCTGTATTTCGATTTTTTTTTGTGTTTTCCAGTCCTTACACCCTCTTGTCTTGCCTGGCGATGACAATCTCCGTCACCAAAAACCCGACGCCGCTGACAAAGTAGCACGTCGGGATCAGAAGCATTGCCTCCTGCAACGAGCTCTTGGAGGCCAACAGGGCCACGGCGAGCGGGCCGAGGCCTCCGATCACGTTGCGGATGCTGAGGTGCACGGCGCTCCCGGTGGCGCCGAGGCCGCTGGGGGAGACTTCACGGACGGCGATGGCCGCTGGAGCGCGCCAGGCTTCCGACAGGGCGAATCCAACGAGCAACGCAGCGAACGACTGCTTGTAGTCGGGGGCGAGGATGGAGAGCGCGATGAAGGGCGCGGCGGCGATGTTCGCGCCGGCGGTGATCCACCCCCGGCCGCCGATCCTGTTCAGCCAGTCGCCGAGGATTCCCGAGCCGACGCCGCCGACGAGGCCGCCGACGGGGATCACGACGGCCAAAAGCGGGGCATAGGTGTCTGGGGAGAGCTCGTACACGCGCTGGTAAAAGGTCGCCTGCCAGGCGACCAGTGCCCAGGAGCCAATGTCGTTGAAGGTGGACGCGACCGTGAGTGCGATGAACGCAGGGTCCGCGACCATGCCCTTGGCCTTTTCGAGCGACTCGGCGATGGTCTGGCGGGTGGTGAGGTGCTCCGGCTCCGGCTGCGGGGGCAGCTGCTTTCGCTTTCTCCGCTTTCCCGAAGGCCTGCCGTTGGCCTCGGCGACCCGGTCACTGCCACGCCCGCCGTCGTCCCGCAGGAACCGGCTGCTCTTGAAGAG
>Ga0255764_10005257_pt1 | contig 10032 bp, 7 predicted proteins | sample 071ome_30_FD_179964 | JGI IMG/M metagenome (GOLD analysis project Ga0255764, IMG submission 179964) | Coastal salt marsh microbial communities from the Groves Creek Marsh, Skidaway Island, Georgia - 071406AT metaG (version 2) | ecosystem: Environmental > Aquatic > Marine > Intertidal zone > Salt... | reverse complement strand
CTAGTGACGAGTCATGAAGCCTAAACGTCGACGTCAGTATGTATAAACAGTATGGTTAGTTGCCACAGGCTTCAAGGGTTGCTGACTCGCGCGCGCGCGACGCGAGACGACGACGCGACGCGACGGACGACGCGCGCGCGCGGTGTACGCGTGCACGGCGAAGAGAAGGGCCCGTCACGACAACGGAAGGATTTCGAAGACGCATCGCGCGTGACACGCGACCTGCGCGCGTGGCTTTTAACTTTTGATTTTTGAATCGGTCGAGCGAAAGGCTTTGTCGAACGAACGCATCATGCCGCCGAAGAAGACGACGTCGACGACGAAGAAGAAGGCGCCCGCGGCGAAGAAAACGACGGCGACGAAGAAGAAGGCGACGCCGGCAAAGAAGAAGCCGGCGGCGAAGAAGAAGAAGAAGACGAAGAAGAAGACGGCGGCGAAGAAGAAGACGGATGCGACGCCGAAGAAGGAGTACGATTTGATTGGGCAAAAGAGAGATTCGCCGGATGAAACGGATCCTTTGCGCAAGTTTTACGAGTCGTTGAGAAAGCAAAATCCGTCGAGCGTCATGGCGGAGGTTTGGTTGATGGAACACGGGCTGTTGGAGAGTCCAGAGGCGCAGAGAGACGCGTACAAGAGGTTTCTGAAGAGCAAGGGTAAGGCCGTTCCAAAGCTCGTCATTAAAAAGGTGAAGACTGAGCCGAAGGCGGAGGTTAAAAAGGAGCCGACGGAGGCGGCGAAGGCTGTCGCGGATGACGACGATTCGGATGACGATGTGCCGTTGGCGAGAAAGATTGACGTCAAGGCTTGATTCAACATTGTCGAGAGCGAGACGACGCGTCGCGCGAAGCCGAGTTTCACATCCGAGTGAAAACGAGAACGAGAGCGAGAGCTTGACGAAAAGTAACACTAACTTGTACCTAGAGAGACGGTTATTCAATAAATATTACCGATAGACTGTTATTGAACGCACGGTGCGACCGGCACCTCTCGTGCATCGCGTCCATCCGTCACCAAAGACGCGTCGCGGTAAATATAGACACCTCAGTCGCCGCCTCGTGTTCGCCGCGGTGCTCCTCGTCCCGTCTCGAGATCGACCGGGAACGATGCGTGAGGCGACGTACGAAACCGTCTATGACATCACCAAGGAGCAGTACTACGACCTAATGCTATCCAGCGCGTTTCAACGCGACGTGCACTTGCACGGGTTAAAGATGAAGATTTGGAACAACGTCGACGAGTTCCCGCAACCGAGGGCGCTGCGGCGTCGTGCGTACTCCGAACCGACGCTCAGACTTCCGCAATGGATGGCGCGGTTCGCACAGCGGTCTCAGGCGTACACGGAGTACTCGGATTTCGATCCAGAGACGCTGAGTCGTCGCACGCGCGTGGTTCCGCGAATCGGCGCCAACGTCATGAACTTTCTCGTCGAAGAGCGCTACGTCGACGTGGACGGCGACGCGGGTAAGTGTAAAGTGATTTCCAAGGTGCAGATTCACGCGAAAATTCTGTTTTTTCGAAACTTGTTTGAAAAGTGGATACTGGAGCAGAGCGAAGAAAAGGTTGAGGAACGCGACTCGTACGTCAAGACGGCGTTGAAGGAGCACGCTTTCGATCACTTGCTGACGTACGTCGGTGAAGAGGAGGCGAACGATGCCAAGGCGACAAACGAACAGACCCGCCAATTGTTCGTGAAACCGATGTTTGCGACGTTAGCGCTGGCGGTGGTGAGTCAGTTGGCGTCGGCAAAGCGACGAGAACGCGCGGGATGACGAGGCGGCGTTCCTACTTAGTGATTAGTGAATAGCGACACTCATTCTTTCTAGCATATTCGAATACAAAGTCAACTCTCTAGATAGCTATTCCATTCGACCACGATGGTTCCTGGGTCTAATTGTGCGACATCCACGCGTCGTACTTGTGTTTTACCACGTTGAGAATGGGTTCGATGTTTACGAGCACGTTTGACTCTGGACCGAGAACTTCAATCGCCCCGCAACGACCGTGGTGCTGGGCCAAACTCAGACCACTGAGACAGTAGCACGTGTGATAGTGATCACGACCGGTTCCAGGCTTATCGCGTAAACCTCCCGCACCGTTCTCGGATTGACAACAACCCAAAATCCAGCCTTGCAGCGCGCCGCTCGCAAACGGTGAAGAAATTTCGCTAGGGTCGGGCGGGAAAACCGTCGCCGCGCATATCCCCATCGATCGCGGTCGTTGCACCGCGCCGTGCTGGCCGTCATCGTCGAGCTCGGACGCGCCCGTCCTCGAAACCGCCCTGCCACTCCTGCGAATAAACTGCGATAGTAACTCTTCACTGCATCGTTCCAACAGAGGAAAGCAACCGCCTTGCCAGAATGAATAACACCCATCCACGAGCTTGTTCGTTCGCCCGTTGAATCCACCTTCGACTTCACCTTGTCTATTCGCGAGCCATCTCTCGAGGTTGCCCAAATCGAGCGCATCCGCGGCGTCGGCCAATGCGCACGCCGCCAAGCCGCAAAACGTATAACCGCCGTGCGCCTCGCCCCGCGGTTCACCCCCAATTCCGCCTTCATAGCTCTGACACCGCGCGACGAACTCCCCGACTCCCCTCGTGAGTTTTTCGTCGAGCACACCGCACGCGTGCGCGACCGCCAACGCGGCGTACGATCCTCGCACGTCGCTCTCCCCGCCGTCGTGTACGCGAAAACCGCCGCTCGCCTCATCCTTGAGCGACAACAAAAACGCATACATGTCATCCTTCACAATGACACTCCGCGCGTCATCCGTTCCAATCGTCATCAACGCGCACGTCGCCGCGTACGTCGTCGCGACGTGCGGCATTTGCCCCGGCCCGCCTCCGAATCCGAAACACGCTCTCGCCCCCGTCGCGTCGCTCGCTCTACAACTCTTCAAAAACCGCACGCAATCAGACGCCAGCGTCGCGTCTCGCGACGGGAGATCGACGCCCAAGAGCGCTAGACCGTGCACGCACCAGTACACGATCCACGCTCGGCTCGCGTCGAGTTCGGTGAACCCAGTCGGGAGCGTTCGCAACCCACTCAGTAAATAATCCACGTGTGCTTCGCGACTGAGTGCGTCGACGGAAGCGCCGGTGGAGGCGTCGAAGGAGGCTCGACGCTCGTAAATCTCCCGCGCCAAGTCTTCCAGCTCATCCGTGGCGGTGACGGAGGCGGACATGCCGACAGCCAACGCGAGCGTGGGTCTGTGTGCGGTTGTCGAGTCGGTTGACTCGCGCTTTTGTTTGTTCGAGAACGAAGACGCGTCGGAGAGGCGAAAAGAGTACCGCGTGAATTGAATCAATGATGTGTACGAAAACAATACGAACTAGTGGTGCTAAAGAAAAGAATACGCGAGCCAAAGCCGCGAGATGTCGCCAACTGAAATAAAGCGACAATAAATCAAAGCGGTTCGAGGACGCGTCTGAAATACTCGACGCTGACGAACCGAACCATGTTGAGCGGCACCTGCCTCGCCGTCGTCGGAACCAATCCCTTGTACACGGCGGAGATGCCCTCGCGCCGAACCGTCTTTGCGATGCAATCGAACGTCCCGGTGTACGGCATTTTACCCTGCTCATCCGCCTTCATGCTCATCAAACGCGACTTGGCCAAATCGATGGGATTCGACGTCAACGCCGCGACGACGCCCGCCGCGAACGACGCCCCCGTCTGCGTCATCAACCCATCTTCCATCGACGTGTGATCCAGTATGTAATGTTTCGCTTGGTCGTACACCGCCATCTGACTCGCCGTGACGATCATCGCTCGATTCACCGTCGGCGCGCACCCTCTCCACAGCGCCGCCGGCCCTTCCTCTCGCGTCACCCTAATCAACGCATCCATCCCGTTTCGATAGTTTCTACGAAGTTCCGCCGGTAACCGCCCATCCGCCTGCATTCGCACCATGGCCAAATCCGCCGGGTTACCCACCGCGGCACCGATCGCGCCCGCACCGATGCCACACAGCGTCATCTTCCAAAAGGGCAACTTTGCGTCCGCGCCGTCCACCTCTGGTTCCCTCAGCGCGCGCTTTAACACGTCGTACGCGCCGAATTTCGTCCCGATGAAGGATGCCTGGCGCATGAGCGACGCCGAGAGCCCTTTGTAGAGCGCGAATACGCCCTCTTGGCGAAGGACGTGAGCACCGGTGGCGAACATGCCGGGCGCTTTGGCGCCGCCGTGGAGTTGCATGCGCACCTTGACGAGGTCGATCGGGTGCGTGACGGCGCCAGACATCATCGCGCCGAGGGATCCGCTGGCGAAACCTTTCCAAGCGGCCGGACCGCTCGGTTGTACCTGCCCCACCGCGTTGGTGCTCATGGTCGTGACGACCGAGGGTGGGTGGGTGTGAGGGTCGATGGATAAAGATGCCGCCTTTGAAGCGCTTTTTTATGGAATTCGTCGTTTGGGCGTCGAGTCAACTCATGAACTGTGCGTGAATGAGACTGGTTGTATGAGATGGACATCGATAAGAATATATTTATTAATACGAATTACAGTGTTACAACCTGATAGAGCGGCGGTGTGGAGTTGTCGTGGAGCGACGTGTTTGTCATCGCGCTGGCTCGTCAAATGGCTTTTGATCGGCGCCGCGGGCGTTCCAGAGTAATCCTTGCTTCACCGCAGCGAACCAATCGTTATTTTCGCTCGCATTGCACACGCTCGGTACAGGAAATCCAGCAACGCGGACGACGACGCTGTCACCGCGTTGAAGCTCGGTTTGGTGCTTGCCATCGAACGCGGCCCAGGCGGTGTTTCGAGCTCGCGCCGGACACGAAATGGTGACGACAACAGAATCTGGAAGGACGACGGGGCGGAAAGACAGGGTGTGAGGACAAATCGGTGTGATAAGCATGGCGGGTACGCCCGGATGCACCATGGAGCCGCCGGCGGCGAGACTGTACGCGGTGGATCCAGTCGGCGAGCTCAAAATGACTCCATCCGCCGCGACTGTCGTGACATGATACCCATCGACTCCGATGTTCAGCTCAACCATGACCGGTTTCGGACCTCGATCTATTAGCACCTCGTTCAGGACGTACCGCCACTTGGAGTGCACGCCCTCTGCGGTGACCACCTTGGCGACGAGTCGACTTCTCATTGAAATGGCAAAGTCGCCTAAACACACGTTACTCAGCGTCTTCTCCATGTCCTCAATCCTGTGAGACGTCAAGAAACCAAGCGAGCCCATGGCAAAGGGGACGACAGGTGGCATCGCTTTTGGGAAGTATTTCGACGCCCACAAAATGGTACCATCGCCTCCGAGGACGACGATGAAATCAATCACTTCGTCGACTCTAAACGTCTCGTCGTTTTCGTTCCACGTTTTGCAATCCTTTTGCAAATCGGTAAACTCTTCCCAAACCGCCGACTCCAACCACGTCGTCACGTTGTTCGCCTTTAAAACATCGATAGCGCGTCGCATCATTTCCGTCGCCGCGCTGTCGTGAATTTTCTTCACAATGAGCGCGTTTTGCGGCGGTTCCAACCAAGAAAATTTACTATGCGGCAACCCCTTTTGTCGCGTTCGAATCTTCCTATCCTCCGGCGCGAGCACGTCGACACCCTCATCATTTGCGAGCACAAGCTCGAACGCCGCCTTTGACTGCGTTCGCGACGCATTCACTGTCGGTGAATCGATATCTGCTTCGTCCACCGCTGTAGCGAACGTCCGAGTCTCCGTCTTCACTTCCCGCGCGTGCGAACACGGATCGCTCTTATACTCGTGGTCGTCATCCAACTCGCTCTCGTGCGCGAGGGCGTCCTCATCAACGTCTCCACGCCCAGCTGCCCCATCAGCGGTCGCTTGATTCAACGCTCCCGACGAACAGTCGCGCACGACAAACTTGTGCGACTTTGTCCGGAAACCGGCGAGTCGCCTTCCCTCGCTCGCGCTCGCCGACAGCGCCTCTGCGCTGCTCGATCGGTGCATGCTCGTAGAAGCGGGGTCGTCGGCAAAGGACACCGTCGGTTTTCCGTCGCCGTTCGACCGAGCACGAAGCGCCTGGAGCTCTCGACGAAGCGCATCGTTTTCGGCAGTCAATTCAACCACTTTCGAGTTTGATTGCGCGTTCGCGTCGTCGTCGCCGTCGCCGTCGCGCCCTCGGAACGTCTTGAGGTGCGCGAGCGCGCGTTCGAGCGCGTGGACTTCCTCGTCACCGATGTCGTTCGCGAACGGTGGCATCGGTGGGCGTCATAAAGTAAAGCTTTGGACGTGGATTGGAAAGCGCTTTTTGTTGGGCGAGCGCAAACTATCGTCGTGAACAACCCGATGTCGAGCTCAACGTGCGATTACAAATCCTAAAGGGCGACGAAAACCACCAAACAAATAAAAAAGGATGAATGGGATGCATCGCCTTACATCTCGTCGTCTTCGTCAAATGCGTTTCGTCGTCGCTCAAAATTAATTTTTCCGACTCGGCCACCGCCAGTCGAATCGCCGCCGGCGGCGGTTTCTAACATGCTAATAAGCGCCTGCTCGCTCACCTTGTGCACGCGACCAGCCTGCGCGGCGCGAAGAATGGAATCTTCCAACGCGCGCGCCTTTTCCGGTTTAACGATGGCGATTCTGCTCACTGCGTCGTCGTAAAGCACGCGCGACGCGTTGATTGGTTCGTCAGTCAATCGGAACGATTAAAAAAAAACAACTCGATCGCCCGAAATCTAACCGCGAGCACGCATCGACATCACGCACATCTCTCTCGCGCCGCCGGTTCGAGAATACTCGCCAGCGCCGCGCCTCGTCGCTCTTCGTTCGCCCGCTCTTCTTCTCTCGCGCGTCCTTGCTCCTCCGGGTCGACGACCCCATCCGCGGGAATATCCAACTGTCACGCGCGCAAACGTACGAAACGCGACACCGTCAGTCTCTCACCCACGCGCGGGTACGTCACGACTACGCGCATCGATCTCTCCCGCGCGGCGCGCCGTTTCACGACGACGCGCGACGACGACGAAACGCGCGTCTTCATCACTCCGGTCAAACCCCGTTCAGATTTGCGACTCCATCCTTCTTCGTCATCAACGTCGTTCACGCATCCATCGCGCGTTCATCGCCACGCACCGGTTGGCCTGGAACACCGCTCATCTCTCGTCCTCCGCGCGTCCTATCCGTCCGTCGGTCCGTCGCGGTGTGACGACCGCGCTCGCGCTGTCACTCACGGGTGCGTCTTCGCATCGCTTTTGGAACTCGAACAGACTTTTCGTTCAATATTTCTCGAGTCATGAACCGTCAAACTAGCATAGGGGTCGTGTTCAAAGACCGATGGCTTCTCGCCGAGCGCGCGGTCGTCACAACCCGTCGCCGCCGGACGACGACGACGACGACGACGGTCGAGCGCGCGTCGGTGGGAGAGGTGCGTCGCGACGTCTCGCGCGCGTCCGCGGGAGTTCGTGCGCGCGTGATGACGCGGTTGGACGCGCGCGAGACGCGACGATTGGAAGGACCCAACCAGAGGGGAACAGACGACGCTTGGATTGATGAATTCGGATTACCCGCGAACGCCGCCCGGGAACGAACGCGGCGGACGATGAATGACGATGAAGGAAATGGACTGACGCCATCGTTTCGCGTTTCACTCGCAGGAGCATGTCCGCGCCGAACGAGACGACGGTGACGTCGTCGGTGTCGTTCTTCGTGACGAGTCCGAGCGCCGTCGTTCGCGGAACGAAACGCGGAAGCGACGCCGCGTTCGGGATTGGATTATTAGACGACGGAGGCGTGGCGACGGCGTCGAAGAGACGGAAGAGTGCGAGATTGAGCGCGGTGTCGATGAAACTCGCGAACGCGAGCGTGGAGGGTGATGCGTCGCCGCGCGGAGAGGAACCGGCGGGGACTCGCGAGGCGAATCGCGACGCGGTAAAGTTGGAAAGGACAGAGGAGGCGGAGGAGGAGGAGGAGAAGAAGATGACGAGCCTGAAGACGCTGCCGAAACCGAGAGGATTGGTGACGCGTGAGGTGAACGTTCCGGCGCCAAAGGTTATACCGGCGCCTAAAGTGCTACCGAAAGTGGTCGCGAGCGAGTCGTCCGCGCCGATGACGAAGACAAAGACGATTCCGGCGCCGAAAAAGGTCATCCCGGCGCCTCGGGCCATGTAATAAATAAGCAAACGGCGATTATTCTTTTAAAACCTTTGATTTTTCTGAATCGAATGAAATCACGCGCGCTAGCGACGAAGATGCGTCGTTCGAAGATGTGGGCGATTCGGCTTCGAGCGCCTGGAACGCTCGATTCCAAATGGCGATGATAAACGCGCGTTCACCCTCTTGTCTGTACTTTGAGCGCTGCATGCCGATGAACCACGGCCGGGGACCTCTGTCGGAGGCGACGTGCTGGAGCACAAACTCGAGCTCCATGAAGAGCGGGGCCCCAATGGAGGCGTAGGCGGTGAATTCTGCGTCCTGTATGACGTTCGTTTCCAGTCGCGCGTGCGCGCGCAAAGCCTTGACGACGGTTTCGACGGAAAGTAACAATTCTGTAGACACGTCATCCACGCCGAGCATTCGCTTGAACACTTCAGTCATTTCTCCTTCTCGCGATATCACCGTCGATTCATCCCCAGACGGTCCTCGATTAGTGAGCTCGCGCGCGTTGATGTCATCCGCGCTTTCAATTTCGCCCTCAGCGGCGACGGCGTATTCACTCGCGGCGGAATTTACAGAGACGCAATTCGAGACGTACGCGACGTCACACGAAGCGTCAGCCGCTGGAACGTACGCAACGCGTACGCGCACGCTACACTTTCTTCCGAATTCGTCGACGAGAACGTCACCGACGCGTTCCTCCGCGATGATTTCACCTCTCGAGCGCTTGGACGCGGCGTCGCCGATGAGCGACCGAAACTCGCCCAGTCTCCCGACGCGCGGCGTCACATCCTTGTAAACCCCGGGGAATTTCTCGTGCGCCCCTTTCAAAACGTACACGGCGTCGTCATCCTCCGTCTCGTCCAGGTCTTCCGAACGCACCATTTTCGGAAGCGCGACGGTTCGAGTCGAATCAAAATGTTCAATGACGTCGCGGGCGAGCGTCTTTGAATGCAAAAGCTCGTAGAATTGCGGACTCACGCACGCTTGGTTGAAGACATCGAGCGATGCGAAGACGTGAGTGACCGTCTCCACGTCATCGCTCTTCGTTTGCGTTCGCATCTCATTCCACGTGTCGATGTACTGCCCGAGGTTTTCATCATCGACGCAGTCGCGCGCTATGCGCGCGAGCGGAAATAACGTCATGATTCCGGCACCCGCCCGCGCGGCGCGCATGTAAAGACTGCTCGGCTCGGCAGAGTACCCTTGCACGTGAAGCGCGTGGGCTAAATGAAACAACACGAGCGGGTGCTTGCCAGGCTTTTTAAACTTTGCCTCTGGACCGCCAGAGAGCGCGACGCGAAGAAGATTGATTCCATTCTTCAACGCGCCGAATTTCGAGCACGAGAGTTTCGCGAGCCCGGCCCAGTGATCTGGATGATCGAACGCGACGCTGATACCTTTGGCGTACGCCTCCTCGGCGTGATTGTACAACCCGATGTTTTCTAACATTTGCGCCGAAAGTGAGTACGCGGCGACGACCGCCGGGTTGAGCTCGTACGTCCGTCGCGCGTGCTCGATGGCGTTCGAGATGCACCCTCGCGCGTAGTACAACACGGCCAATTGCACCGAAACCTGGTAATACTCTGGCTCGAGCGCCAACGCCTCCTCCATCTTCACCACGAACGTCTCCACCGCCCGCGCACTCGGAGCGACCCCGTCTGGGGTCACGACCGCGTTCTGCGCGTCCTCGACGAGTTTCTTAACCGCTGGATCGCGTTCGCGCGCCTCGGCGTCCGCAGCCATTCGATTCGTCCTCGCGTCCTTTTCCTCTTGCTTCATCCTCGCGTTCGCGCGTTCCTCCGCATCCGCCTTCAGTTCCGCCTCGAGCGCATCGAGCGAGGATAAAATACCTCGCGCGCTCGCCTTCATCATCACCCCATCCAAACCATGCGCGCCGTCGTCGTCGTCGTCGTCGTCGTCGTCATCATCGAATCCAACCTCTTC
>Ga0255764_10005254_pt1 | contig 10037 bp, 7 predicted proteins | sample 071ome_30_FD_179964 | JGI IMG/M metagenome (GOLD analysis project Ga0255764, IMG submission 179964) | Coastal salt marsh microbial communities from the Groves Creek Marsh, Skidaway Island, Georgia - 071406AT metaG (version 2) | ecosystem: Environmental > Aquatic > Marine > Intertidal zone > Salt... | reverse complement strand
ACTCAATCTGTTCATTTAATCCCTGAATATTCTTCTGTGCCTTCAGCTTGGAGATGACAGGATAAAACACATTATTGGAAGCTACCGCCAGTATTCCCAGAGGTACATTGATCAGAATGACAGAGTAGGCCAGGGCGGCCACGGTTCCAAAAGGCAATGCACTCGCAAAGTAGAGATCCACCAATCGATTCAAGCGCTGAACAACCAGGGCAAAGAAAACAGGGACGAGATGGCGAAGTAGTCTGGCAAGGTGATGGAAATGCTCTTTGATTTTTTCAAATTTTGGCAGACCGGATTTGGCAGTCAGGAACAAGGCTAAAAATTGGGCGAAGCCTCCTGTTAGAACTCCATAGCTAAGATTAAGACCCTGATCCTCCTGTCCCCCGAAATAGCCGAACAGAATAACGCTGACACTGAATAAAACAGGATGGATACTTGAGAAGATAAAACGGCCCTGAATCTGATGCAAAAGCATGCAGCAGGAGGCCATGGCAATAAACCAGAGATAAGGTGCCATGATTTTGGTGTATTCGACAGCCTTTTTAGATTGCTCCACCTGAAAATCCTTGAGCCAGGTGGTCAGTATCTCTTCACTGAAAACAAAAATCAGGGTTGAAAAAATGAGTCCCAACACTGAAAAAGTCAGAAAGACGCACCAGAAAAACTGGCGGGCACTCTCTTGACCTTCTTCCTCTTCGATTTCCTGATACATGGGAGTAAAAACTCCACCCAACGCACCTTCTCCAAAGACTTCGCGAAAGAAGTTGGTTAGTCGAAACGAGGCCTGGTAGCCATCAGCAAAAAGACTTAGCCCAAGAAGCATGGTTTCGACCATGGTTCGAAAAAAGCCTATGATTCTACTGAGCAGAGTAAAAAAGATACTTTGGAATAGATTCCTTCTCGTACCACCCGTTTTCATTGGGAGGTGTCCTCCTGGCTTCTTTCATAGATGTGCAAGGCAAAGAGCCAAAAGAGAATCAGGCAGATAAGGCCCAGACAAAGATTCCAGAGAGTTTCTCTATGCTTTTTCCAGGTGAGAACTCTCAGGCGGGTCAATGCCAAACGATTGCTGGGAAAAACCTTGAGCAGACTCTGCAGGTCATTGTAAGCACTTTCATAGTCTTCTGACTTGAGGGCCTCCGAAATACGAAGTTCCAGTTGCGCTTCATACAGTTCAAGTGCCTTTTTACTTTGAGGGTCTCTTTGCAGTAGCTTTTCGATTTCATCAATAGCCTTATCAGACTGGCCCTCTTTGATCATTTCCTGTGCATTCAGCAGGGTCTGAAAGGATGAGTTACTGGGGAACTTCCAGATTCTGGATTCACGCTCATCAATCACCCATAAATTACCTCGGACATCCATGAGTAAGGAGCCAATTTTGCTAAAGACCGAAAAGAGTTCCTTTTTCACTTCAAATCGATCCATGACGACACCATCAGGATTGAGAAAATATATTGAGTCACTTCCGTCCCGGAGCAAAAGAACTTCATCATGAAAGCCCTGAATCTGAATCGGGCGTTTTAGAGTGTCAGAAACTTCTGGAAGGTGAAAGATCTTATCAATACTCGCTGAGTTGCGGTGAAAGCGAACGATTTCATTATAGTCCGGATAAAGAGCGTAAATGAATTTTCCTATCCGGGCTATGGATGTTGGAGCTCCGACCTCAAGGGCACTCTTGGCGTAGACAAAAGCCTGGATAAACTTACCCTCCCCATCAATCTCCTGAATTCTCAGGTTTCCTGTGTCGGCGACGATTAATGACTGCCTGCCAGGGGAGTACAAAATGTCCTGGGGATATAAAAACGAGCCCTTTTCACTGCCTTTCTTCCCAAGAATTTTTACAAGCGATTCACTCTTGTCCAGAATCAGGATGTGATGAAGACTTCGATCGAGAATAAAGAGATTTTGACCATCGAAGGCCATTGAATTTGGATTGACCAGGGCTTGTCCCGGACTGATCTCACTCTCAAGGAGTCCGTCTTTGTTGAACTTTAGAATCATGGAGCGTTTCTTGTCGGAAACATAGAGTGATTCGTCGCTCCCGACACAAAGGCTGTTCGGCTCTTGAAGACCTCCAACGGAACGACTTTTCTTTCCATAGACATATCGCTTGGAAGAGAAATGGACTTCTTTGATAAAGATGCCCTGCTCCAGACTGCTGACGCTGTTAGCCGGAGTTTCCCAACTCCAAAAAACAGAAGCAATCAACAAAACGAATAATTCAGGAATGTACAATCTCATCTTTGAGGGTGCTCTCCATTAAAGACTGCAGTGCCTGCTCTACAGGGATTGAGTCAAAAAGAATGCGGTGGATAGCTTCCGTAATCGGCATATAGATTTTATGTTCCTGAGCCATCCTGTTAACGATTTTGCAGGTGAACGCGCCTTCCGCAACCATTTGCAATTGCTCTCTGGCTTCTCCCAATGTAATGCCCTGTGCCAGGAGACGTCCGAGCTTGTTGTTACGGGAGAGGGGTGACATGCAGGTTACGGTCAAATCTCCAACTCCTGCCATCCCCATAAATGTGGCTTGATTGGCCCCGAAAGCCTGACCGAATCTGGCAATCTCGGCTATCCCTCTGGTGATCAACGCTGCGATAGCATTGTCGCCTAACTCCAGTTGATGGCAAATGCCTGCACCGATGGCGATGATATTCTTCAAAGCTCCGCAGACTTCCAGGCCAGTAAGATCAGGGTTGGTATAAACACGAAAATTCGAGGTGCTCATAAACTCCTGAATCTTCCTTGATACCGCTGGATTGCTTGAGGCCACTGCTGTAATGGCGGGTTTATTTAGTGCTATCTCGGAAGCAATATTTGGACCGGAAAGAAGAGCAAACTGTCGATGAGTTCCCAGCACTTCATGAAAAATCTCACTCACTCGAAAACCCGTATTGATTTCGATTCCTTTGGCAAGACTCAGAAGAACCTGATCAGGTCGAATCAATTCTTGCAGATCTTTGAGTAGTGGACGAGTTGAATTGGTGGGAGTAGCAAAAATCAGCAAGTCAGCTTTCTCAACAGCGGTTTCTAAACTATCCGGAAACTTCAGAGATTGAGGAAGAGTGATTCCCGGAAGGTAGCGTGTGTTCTCCCTGGCGAGCGTCATTAAACTTCTTTGCTCAGGGTTTCGCACAAACTGGGAGATGCAATCACTCTTTTGGGAGAGAAGAGCAGCTATGGTGGTACCCCAATTTCCAGCACCAATGATTAAGGCTTCTTTCATTGCTCCCTCCTGCTTTTGGAGAAACTGAGCTTGTTTTCTTCACCTCTGGCAAGGCGACCAATGTTGGCTCGATGCTTGTAGATTACGAATAGACTGAGAATTCCACTGACCGGGATCAGAAACCAATGTTGCGGGTACCAAAAGTAACAGAAAGCAGGTAGAGAAACACTGGCAAGCATTGAACCCAGAGATACAAATCTAGTGACAAAGACAATGCCAGAAAAGAGAGTCAATGCACACAAAAGAGCAAGGGGGGCAAGAGCTGCAAAGACTCCGGCGGAGGTGGCCACACCTTTTCCTCCCTTGAACTTCAGAAAGGGTGAGAAAGTATGTCCAAGGATTGCACACATGCCTGCTGCTGCAGGAAACCCGGGAATTTTAATGGACAGTTTGCCAGCGAGAATTACTGGAATAGCACCTTTGAACATATCTACCAGCAGGACAAAAATCCCGGCTTTTTTTCCAAGAACACGCAGTGCATTTGTGGCCCCAACATTCTTGCTGCCGTGCTCAAAAAGATTGATTTTGAAAAAAATCTTACCCGTGAGAAAGCCTGTCGGAAATGAGCCAATGAGATAAGCGCATAGCAGTATCAACCATTGTTCATTGCTCAAGGGCATTACTCTTCGTCCTTTCCCTTGCCCTGAAAGATTAACTTGAGAGGGATGCCTTCAAACTTATAGTAATCGCGGATGGTATTTTCCAGATATCGGGCATAGGAAAAGTGAATCAAATTACTGTCATTCACTTTGAATACAAAAGTTCCAATCTTGTTTTTCAGCTGAGAGCAATAATAGATCTTCAACTGTCTGCCCTTGTATCCCGGTGGTCTGTGGATTGTAGCCGCTTCTCGAATGAGATGGTTCAAGTGGTTTGTGTTGACACGCATGGTCATTTTCTCGGTGAGAGTAACGATCTCATCCTGTAGCTTGTGAACTTTGGTTCCGGTTTTCGCAGAGGTGAAGATTCGTGGGCAGAACTTGAAGAAATAAAGTTCCTCATCAAACTGATCTTCAAGTTTTTTAGCCAGTTCTTCCTTGTCTTTAACAGCATCCCATTTGTTAACTACAAGCAAACAGGGTTTGTGCTCATCAACAATCTTACCTGCTATCCTCTTGTCCTGAGTAGACAGTTCGCGAGTAGCATCGAGCATAAACAGGGCTATGTCACAATCTTCAATAACCTTCTCCGAATAGATCACCGAAATTTTATCGATATGATCCTTAAGCTGATTGACTCTGCGAATTCCCGCTGTGTCGGTAAGTAGAAATTTCTTCCCACCCATCTCAAAAGGTTCTGCAATAGGATCTCTTGTTGTTCCTGGTTGATCAGATACCATGACTCTGTCTGTCTTGAGAAATCGATTGAGTAAGGAAGACTTGCCCACATTGGGTTGACCTACAATGGCAAGTTTGAATACTTTCTCTTCCTCAGCTTCTCCGAGAGTAGGCTTGAGATCCTGGAAGTGATCCCGAAGTTGTGTCAGCAGGCCATCCATATTCAATCCATGCAACGCGCTCAACCAAATGGGCTCTCCAAAGCCGAGGGAGTGGAAATCATGGGCAAGATAGGATTTTTGATAGTCATCCACCTTATTAACAAGCAGTACAACCTTGCGCCGGAATTTCCGCAGGAAATCTGCAGCATACTCGTCTAATGGGTTTAGACCGTCTCTTCCATCGACCAGAAACAAGACCAGTTCTGCTTCTTCCACAGCAATCTGAGCCTGGATCTCAATCAATTTGGCAATGGGATCGCTCTTCTTAAGAAGTTCCAGTCCTCCCGTGTCGATGAGGTCATATTCTTTGTTTTCCCATTCAAAACTGCCGTAGATTCTGTCTCTGGTGGTCCTTGGCGTGTCCACAGCTATCGCCTGACGTTTGCCCACCAGGCGATTAAACAGGGAAGATTTCCCTACGTTTGGTCGTCCTACAATGGCGATAGTTGGTTTCTTCTCACTCACATTCTCTCCCTGACTCTAACGAATCCGCCATTACAACCTCTTTTCACCTGGCAATCAAGTTTTGATTACATTCCTACCGGTTCAGTATTCCATTAAAGTCATGGTTTCTTTGAGATTGCCACCGAAGTCTTTTTCCCACGCTCTCAGTAAATAGTCAGCCGGAGAGTAGCCGTTCTCATGAACAATCTCCAGGAGGGGGTGAAGGTAGACTTCTTCGCTACGCAACAGGTTTTGTTCCTTTGCCAATTCATTCAATCCTTTACAAGCCAAATCGAGAAGCTCTTTGACGGAATCGAGAATGGGATGATTTGAAATTTTCGTCTGCAGAGCACTCCTGGCGACCTGCAAGTAGGCCTGATAAATCTGTTCATCACTGTAAGTCTTGAGAAGTTCTATTGCCTCAAATCTTGTGGGGAGATGGTGGAACAGTCCTTTGATAAATGCTGGTACACACATTTGAAAACGTGGGATTTGACCATCAATACATCGAATCTCGAGGTACTTCTTGAATCGGGATTCAAAGAAGAGTTGTCCCAGATGAGTTTCAAGTTGCGAGAGTATTTCATTCTCATCTTCTACATCTTCAAACAGCTCATAAAAGGATTTTCCCTGAGCACATTCATAACCCTGCCCACGATCAACAAATATGGGTGGAGACTTGAGGGCAAAATCGAGAACACCCTCCAAACTGGAATCGGGATTCATCCAGACTTGAGGTATCCCACATCGATCAGGGTCTGTGTTGTGCCAGATGCGGGAGCGATTGCACAGATAACCATTGTGCTCCCCGCCGAAGAAAGGTGAGTTGGCAAACAGAGCTATGGCAAATGGTGCAATTCGCAGACTGAGTTGAAGTTGCTGTAATAAATCATCGGGACTTTCAAAATCAATACAGACTTGAATACTGCTGGATGTGCGCATCATGTACTTTCCAAGAGTACTCTTGTTACTGAAGAGATTGTTCATGATCTGGTAGCGTGGCTTGGGTGAGAGCTTGATATCGTCAGCGTGATGCAAGGGGTTCACGCCAACGCCGAAATACCTAATGTCATGAATATCCTGACAGGGGCGCAAGGAATTCATGTAGGCATTGAAGTCCTTCTGAATAGCTGAAATTTCATGGTGAGGTCTGGCTGAAAGCTCCATTTGGCATCCAGGTTCGAGGGTGATGTCACCTTCTTCTCTGTTCAGGGAGATGACCTTGCCCCCATGAATTTCCTTGGCTTGCCAGTCCGCTGACTGAGACAGGCATTCGAGCATACTGTAAAGACCCTGGTCTGCGTCCAGTTGTTTTGGCCTGAAGTCCCTGGTGGTAGTAATCAGTTCAAACTCTGTTCCTATTTTGTGGTCATTGCGAGGTTTGCAGGCAGAATTGAGGTAATCCTTAAAGAGTTGAATTGTTTTGGATTGAAAATTTGAATTCATGGTTCAGTTCCGTTCCCGAGTCAGGGGAACCTCAAAGATTCCCCAAAAAAGTATAGCTCACAGACAGTAAAGCTCATCTAATGCCTTCTGTCTATTAGTGGGTGTACAAGTTCTGCAAGGGAGACCAAAATTTATGGAAATCACCTTTTTTGAAGTTTTTAAAAAAATGTTTGCATCTTGTTTGATGTTCGTATACTCTTGCATCTCTTCCGAATTCGGAAGGTGATTTTTGAAAACAGAATTAGGTTAGGTAAGACTTTTGAGAGTAATTCTTGCGAGCTAGATTTAGATTAAACTTTTTTTACAATGGAGAGTTTGATCCTGGCTCAGGACGAACGCTGGAGGTATGCCTCATACATGCAAGTCGAACGGAGCTTTAGAAGCTTGCTTTTAAAGTTTAGTGGCGCACGGGTGAGTAACGCGTGGGTAACCTGCCTCGAAGTTTGGGATAACTCTGGGAAACCAGGGCTAATACCGAGTAATCTTTATTATCGTATGTTGATTTAGTAAAAGTTGCCCTCTGTATATGGTAACGCTTCGAGAGGGGCCTGCGTCCTATTAGTTAGTTGGTGGGGTAACAGCCTACCAAGACTGAGATGGGTAGCCGGCTTGAGAGAGTGATCGGCCACACTGGAACTGAGACACGGTCCAGACTCCTACGGGAGGCAGCAGTAGGGAATCTTCCGCAATGGGCGAAAGCCTGACGGAGCAATACCTCGTGAGTGATGAAGGCTTTAGGGTCGTAAAGCTCAGTCAGCAGGGAAGAAGGGTTTATTTGCGAATAGTTTATAGACTTTGACGGTACCTGCAGAGGAAGCCACGGCTAATTACGTGCCAGCAGCCGCGGTAATACGTAAGTGGCGAGCGTTGTCCGGAATTACTGGGCGTAAAGAACGCGTAGGCGGTTTATTAAGTTGGGGGTGAAAACACGGGGCCCAACCCCGTGCCTGCCTTCAAAACTGGTAAACTAGAGTCTCGGAGGGGAAAACGGTATTCCATGTGTAGCGGTGAAATGCGTAGATATATGGGAGAACACCAATGGCGAAAGCAGTTTTCTGGACGAGCACTGACGCTGAGGCGTGAAAGCATGGGTAGCGAACAGGATTAGATACCCTGGTAGTCCATGCCGTAAACGATGGGTACTAGTTGCTGGGTAGCGATATTCAGTGACAAAGCTAACGCATTAAGTACCCCGCCTGGGGAGTACGGTCGCAAGATTAAAACTCAAAGGAATTGACGGGGGCCCGCACAAGCGGTGGAGTATGTGGTTTAATTCGATGCAACGCGGAGAACCTTACCTGGGCTTGACATCCGGTGCTATCCATAGAGATATGGAGTTTGGTAGCAATATCGACGCCGAGACAGGTGGTGCATGGTTGTCGTCAGCTCGTGTCGTGAGATGTTCGGTTAAGTCCGGCAACGAGCGCAACCCTTGCCTTTAGTGTGCCAGCACGTAATGGTGGGAACTTTAAAGGGACTGTCTGTGTATGCAGAAGGAAGGTGGGGATGACGTCAAATCAGCATGCCCCTTATGTCCAGGGCTACACACGTACTACAATGGCCAGTACAAAGAGGAGCGATGCAGCGATGTGGAGCAAATCTCAAAAAGCTGGTCTAAGTTCGGATTGGAGTCTGCAACTCGACTCCATGAAGGTGGAATCGCTAGTAATCGCGGATCAGAATGCCGCGGTGAATACGTTCCCGGGCCTTGTACACACCGCCCGTCACACCACCCGAGTGAACTGCACCCGAAGTGGCTGACCCAACTCGCAAGAGAGGGAGGTTCCTAAGGTGTGTTTCGTAAGGGGGGTGAAGTCGTAACAAGGTATCCCTACGGGAACGTGGGGATGGATCACCTCCTTTCAAGGAGATACATATTAGTCCTCTGGGCGAACTGTTGTTAGCTCAACGGTAAACTCAGAGGGCGGAAAAAACACCTTGAAAGAGTGATGAAGCAGCTTGCTGCTTTAGCTGTCGCAAGACAGGGAGATGCCGTAGTTCAGTTGAGCGAAGCGAGACTGATAGGTGTTTTAACAATTACCTCTTTCAATGAGTGAATATCTGCTGTGATAGCAGAGTTACGAATTATTTTTAAAACAAAGCAAGTGAGAATTGTTCTCAGTCTTACCTTTCCTTGCATATTTGTTAGTCCCCCGAGACCCGGAAAAACTCTGAGTCTCGGGGGATTTTCTTTTTTTATCCCCTGAAACTTCTCAGAATAGGGCGTTTCGCTGGTATTTTATTGCTGACTTGCTCGATCCCTCAATCACAATAGCTCCGCTATTGCTCTCTCACGATCAGTCAATCCAGCTGCAAAATCCCTACCGAAGCACCTCTATTCTTCCAAGCTTCCGGGGATTGTTTTTTTTTATAGTGTAGTTTGGCTTTTGGGGTATTTTCGAAGCGGCGTCTCGGGACAATTCTAATATGGTAGCTCTCTCACGATCTGAGAATATCACTGTGAGAGCTTCCGCTGGATCTGATGTCAATCCATGATTTAGGTGATGGTGAAGAATTTAATTGAGTTTTGTTTTATGCTTTTTATGGATAACTATAGCAATTAACAAAAATATAAAGAAAAAGATTATTTTTGTTGATAGTAAGGTTATGAAAGCTACATCTATTGAAATCAAAAAAAGGATTGTGGAGCTCCGCGAGGAGAATGGATTAAAGTATAAGGAAATTGCTTTTTGGCTTGGAGTTACCCATTCAGTTGTAAAAAAGGTATTACTGGATCATAGAAAAGGTGTTTCACTTGTGCCAGGTAAACCGGGTCCTAAAGGCCAAAGAACTTTTTCTGCTGAATTGATCGAAGAAATACGAGACTACGTTACGCAAAACAAGGATGCAACTTTGGAGCAAATCCAAGGTGAGTTTTCACACAAGGTTAGCTGTACGATCCCTACGTTTCATAGACTTCTTGCTCGTCTTGGTTTTCGTTACAACAAAAACCTTGCGTGCAGACGAGCAAGATAGAGAGGACGTAGCTCAAAAGTGAACCGAATGGAAGAAAGCCCAGCCGCTTTGGGACGCAGGTTCACTGGTTTTTCTGGACGAATCTGGAGCCAAAACAAGCATGACCAGATTGCGTGGCCGTTCTCTGGGTGGCACCCGATGCCATGACTCAGCCCCGGGAGGGAGCTGGACAACGATCACAATGATATCCTCCATGAGACTAAGTGGCGCTACGGAATGTATGGTTATGCCAGGGGCTACCAATTCGATTTCTTTCAGGGAATATGTACGCCATTTTCTAGCCCCCTCTCTCAAACAAGGAGATACAGTCGTAATGGACAATCTCGCAGCTCATAAGGATCGTGAAGCCAGGGGAGCAAGAGTAAAGTTTCTTCCACCATACTCACCTGATCTAAATCCTATTGAGATGATGTGGAGTAAGGTGAAGGAGTTTTTGCGCAAAAGCCC
>Ga0255764_10005235_pt1 | contig 10061 bp, 10 predicted proteins | sample 071ome_30_FD_179964 | JGI IMG/M metagenome (GOLD analysis project Ga0255764, IMG submission 179964) | Coastal salt marsh microbial communities from the Groves Creek Marsh, Skidaway Island, Georgia - 071406AT metaG (version 2) | ecosystem: Environmental > Aquatic > Marine > Intertidal zone >... | reverse complement strand
GAGGTGCAGGAGAAATATTGTTTACCTCCATGGATCACGACGGTACTAAAAACGGCTTTGCAAACCAGGCTTTGGCTGAGCTTTCTGAAACTGTAAACATACCCATCATCGCCTCTGGAGGGGCTGGAACCACTCAAGATTTTATCGATACCTTTACCCTAGGAAAAGCCGATGCGGCCCTAGCGGCAAGTGTATTTCACTTTGGGACTATTCCTATACCTGAATTGAAACAAATCCTTAAAAAACAACAAATAGCAATAAGAATCTAAACTTATGAAACTCGATTTCTCCAAAAACCCAGAAGGACTGATCCCCGCAATCATCCAAGATGCCCAAACACAAAAGGTATTGATGTTAGGCTATATGAATGAAGCTGCCCTAAAACAAACGCAAGAAACAGGTCAAGTTACCTTTTACAGCCGTTCCAAAAAACGCCTATGGACCAAAGGGGAGGAGAGTGGTCACTTTTTAACCCTGGTTTCTTTAGAAGCGGATTGTGATCAAGATACCCTTTTAATCCAGGCCACACCCAATGGCCCTACCTGCCATCAAGGAACAGACACCTGTTGGGGAGAGGACAACAAAGCTTTTTACGGATTTTTGTCTCATTTAGAAGACACCATTGCTCAGCGTAAAGTTAACGATGCTGATGACAGCTATGTCGCTTCTTTATTTCGAGAGGGCATCAATAAAATAGCCCAAAAAGTGGGCGAGGAGGCTGTAGAAACCGTTATTGAAGCCAAAGATGATAATGCCGATTTATTCCTGAACGAAAGCGCCGATTTACTGTTTCACCTCTTGATATTGCTGCAAGCCAAAGGGTTTTCACTTCACGATGTGGTAGATATACTGGAGGGTAGGCAAAAGTGAGATTAAGGCATCCTAACTTTTAATAGTGATCGAGCAAATATTTCAACAAATCGGTGGTAGTTACTTTACCCACCAATTTGTCGTTTTCTACAACGGGTAGCGCGTGATATTCTGCAGCAAGGAAATACTTTGCAGCATCTTTGACGGTATCATTGGGATGAATGCATTTGGGATTGCGGACCATAATTTGTTCTAGGGTAAAGAGTTCATATACGCTAGTGTACAAACTAAAGTCATTTGGATCGTAACTGTCCACAAAGCTGATCCGCGCTAGATCGGTCATACTGATGATTCCTACAATCTTTTCTCCTTGAACTACAGGCAAATGTCACATTTTGTGTTCTTTAAAAAGGACTTCAGCTTTTTCCAAACCGTTGTTAAGGAATAAAACAATGGGGTGAGGGGGCATAATGTTTCTGATGGGTTCACGTTTTTTCATAAGAATTTGGGTTTAGTATTTAAAAATACTAATAAAATGAAAAAACAGCCTATGTATTTTTGGAATTCTACCACCTTAAATGATTGTTAGCGATTTTCTTACCTTTGATGGGAAATTAGTATGGTGCAGACCTGTAGCTCCACTATAACATTCTGTACGTCCACCAAAACAATACAATTATGGATTCCATCAATCCCGATGTTTTCACCTTCTATAAAGCTTTAGCAAAAAACAATACCCGCGAATGGTTTGAACCTCAAAAAGCCCGATTTAAGGCTTTGGAAAAGGAAGTCAAAGCTTTTAATGAAGGAGTAAAATCCGCATTAGAAACCACTGATGAAATTGAAAAGGTTAAAATGTTTCGCATCTATAGAGACGTGCGGTTTTCTAAAAACAAATCGCCTTTTAAGACCCATTTTGGAATTTCTTTTCATCGTAAAAAGCCACAACTTCGCGGAGGGTATTATATGCATCTTGCACCCGGAGATAGCTTTCTAGCTACTGGTTTTTGGGATCCCAGCCCAGCCGATTTATTGCGGATCCGCAAAGAACTGGAAATCGATGCACAAGAATTACGGTATATCATGGCGGATTCCGATTTTAAAAAGGTCTGGGGAGAGCTCCAAGGAGATGCTGTAAAAACTGCTCCCAAAGGTTTTGCAAAAGACCATCCTGACATCGACCTAATTCGTCACAAGCAATTCTTATTTATCAAAAAATTTGATGATAAATCCGTACTTTCGTCTAACTTTAAAAACGAAGTGATTGCTGCATATACTGCCATAAGACCTTTTTTCGACTATATGACCAATGTACTTACAACCGATTTAAACGGAGAGTCTCTTCTTTAACCTAAACTTATGAAAAAATTAATCTCAAACTTCACATTATTTGGTGCTGCAACATTCTTACTTCTAGGATGTGCTGCCCTAAAGAGTACTACTTCCAGTCCGGACTATATTCAAGCTTCGGTAGATTTAGTAGCAATAAACGACGATAAGGTTCAGGTAGAAATTACACCCCCTAAAATCCAGTCCGAGGAAATTACTTTTTATATCCCTCAAATCGTTCCTGGCACCTATGAATATTCCAATTTTGGAAGGTTTATCGAAAATTTACAAGCTTATGACAGCAAAGGAAACCTTTTAGATTTCGAAGCACTTGACGAAAACAGCTGGAAAATTTCCAATGCCAAAAAACTAGCTAAAATCACCTATTGGGCAAACGACACCTTTGACGGTCCCGGAGGAAGTGAAATTTATCCTATGGGTGGAACCAATTTTCAAGAAGGGGAGACCTTTCTTCTCAATTTACACAGTCTCATTGGATATTTTGAGGGAATGAAAGAAACTTCTTACCGCCTGAGCGTTCGCTCTCCTAAAGATTTAAAAGGTTTTACCTCGCTTCCCGCTCTTTCCCAATCAGACAGTTTGGATGTCTTTACAGCCAAACGCTACTTTCATATTATTGATAACCCCATTTTGTACAGTAAGCCCAATGCGGTCTCATTTGATTTAGACAAGATCAAAGTAGGACTAGCGCTTTATTCACCCTCTGGAGTTCATAAAGCAGATGCCTATCAACCAGCTATCGAAGAGATGATGGTCGCTCAAAAAAACTTTTTAGGAGAAGCAAACAACACACCTTCTTACGATATTTTACTGCACCTGATGGGAATGGAAGATTTGCAATATTTTGGAGGTATGATGGGAGCTTTAGAGCACCATACTTCAACAACAGTAGTGTTTGTAGATCAAATGCAGCCTCAGGAACTGACACAGAGTCTAGTAGATGTAGTTTCACACGAGTTTTTTCACACACTTACTCCTTTAAATATTCATTCTGAAGAAATACATAATTTTGAATACAATACTCCTTTGATGTCCCAACACTTATGGATGTACGAAGGAACAACAGAATACTTTGCCAATTTGTTTCAAATCAATCAAGGCCTGATAGAAGAGCAAAACTTTTACAACCGAATCCTTGAAAAAATAAACTATTCTCAACGGTATGACGACACAATGTCTTTTACAGAAATGAGTGCTGGTATTGTAGAAGAACCCTACCAAAGCAATTACGGTAATGTGTACCAAAAAGGGGCTTTGATCAATATGTGTTTGGATATTTTGATTCGTGAAAAAAGTGGAGGAGAGAAAGGTATTTTATGGGTAATGCAAAACTTAGCAAAACGTTATGGGACTGATAAGCCCTTTAAAGATGAGGAATTAATCGATGAGATCGTAGCAATGACCTATCCTGAAGTAGGGGATTTCTTTAAAGCCCATGTAGAAGGCACCCAACCGATCAATTATGAGGATTACTTAAGCAAAGTAGGTCTTACGAGAGGAGAAACGGATATTGAACTTCCGAGTATTCTTTTAAAGGATAGTCAAAGTCCGTTTTTTATGCCACAACCTAATGCAGAAGGAACAGTACAATACGTAGTAACTGGTTTGAATTCAACAATTGCTTCTATGGGTGTTCAAGAAGGTGATCTTTTCTTGGGGCTAGATGGAACTTTGTTTCCAGAAATCAAACAAGAAAATGCAGAGGCTATTAATGCGATATTTACTCCAACCTTCATGTGGGACGCTCAAAAAGAGTTCAGTATCACCGTACAACGCGGTGAAGAATTACTTACATTAACTGGTGTCACAGGAACACCCTCAGTTAAAGCTAAAGGAATTGTTGCAAATCCACAGGCCGATCCTAATGATGTAACCTTGAGACAATCCTGGTTGAAAGAGTAATGCTCAAACTATTCTATTTTCTATTATTCTTTTCGAGTTATAATTTATGTTATGTAAAATAGAATGTGGTAAATTAAAGTTATATTCGTTATTTATGAAAACCTATGCCCTATGAAAACAATAAAAAGAATTTTTTTAATCGTATTATCGTTAGTTGTACTAGCAGGTATTTATTTTATATATGGACTTTACATCAATCCTAAAAGTCCAAAAGGTTCTGCAGAGTATGTCAATGGAAATACTGAAATACATATCAATTATTATCGTCCATTTAAAAAAGACCGCTTAATTTTCGGTGCACTTGAAGATGGTGCCTTAGTACCCTATGGTCAGTACTGGCGTTTAGGAGCTAATCTAACCACACAATTGAAAACAAACAAAGAACTTTTTCTGGCCGACAGAAAGCTTGCTCCGGGCTCCTACGGTATGTATGTCTTTCCATATTCAGATTATTGGCTACTCATAATACATGAAAAAGATGGAGGTTTAAGTGCGTCTGAACCCGACTCCTCTGGGGTTTTGATGCAAATGAATCTACCAGTTAGTACACTTACAGAAACGCTGGAACAATTTACAATTGATTTTGTGGATCAGAATCTTCGCATTCGCTGGGATACTACTCAAGTTTTAATTCCCTTTAAAGAGTGAAAAGAGCATTACAAAGACTTTGGATCTTTATTCAAATCACTTTTTTTCTCCTCTTTTTTAGTGGAATTACCTATTATATCATTGATAAAATCCAAGAGAAAAATAATCTCATGGACATTGAAGAATACAGTCCGCGTTCTACCCTTATAGTTACTGAAACAAAGCTAAAAAGATCAAAATACCCTTTTGTGGATGTTCACAATCACCAATTTGATATGCCTATTAAAGACTTATCTAAATTAGTGGAAGAGATGGACAGTCTCAATATGGGATTTATGGTCAACCTCAGTGGTTTTAGAGGTTTGTATCTTGAACAGTCTTTAAAAAATATAAAAGAGAACGCCTCTACCCGCTTTGGTTTGTTTTTGAATATAGACTTCGAAAAGCTCGATGATCCAAATTTTGCAACGGAACAAGTGGATCTCATTAACAAGGCTGTAGCGCAAGGAGTAATAGGCCTTAAAGTATACAAATCCCTTGGACTAACAGACAAAGATAAAAAGGGAAATCGCATAGCAATAAACGATCCCCGACTGAATCCTATTTGGAAAGCGTGTGGAGATCAAAACATCCCAGTACTCATACACAGTGGCGAACCTTCTTCTTTTTGGGACCCAAAAGACAAATACAACGAGCGTTGGCTTGAATTGCGTCAAAAACCAGGTCGCTACCGTGATCCTGAAAAAAACCCTTCCTTTGAAGAAGTATTAGCAGAACAACACGCTGTATTTAAAAAACATCCCAATACTACTTTTATAAACGCCCATTTAGGATGGATGGGAAATGATTTGGACCGATTAGGGAAACATCTTGATCAATACCCTAATGTAATGACAGAAATTGGAGCCGTTTTAGCAGAACTGGGACGACAACCCAAAAGGGCACGTCAGTTTTTTATTGATTATCAAGACCGGATACTGTTTGGAAAAGATTCCTACAATGTTTCTGAATATTATACCTATTTCAGGGTACTAGAAACAGAAGACGAATATTTTGAATATTATCGAAAAAGACATGCCCACTGGAAAATATATGGTTTGTCCCTTCCAGATTCAGTTTTGCAAAAAGTATATTACAAAAATGCATTACATTTATTTCCTTCTATAGATCAATCACTTTTTAAACCCTAAGTAATGATACTCGTAAACACCCCTACCGTCCCAAACAAAGCCATTGTTGAAACCCTAGGTATAGCCCGTGGGAGTACGGTCCGAGCCAGAAATGTAGGTCAAGATATTTTTGCCGGTTTAAAAAATATTGTGGGTGGAGAAATATCAGAATACACCAAACTTCAAGCTCAGTCTCGAGAACAGGCCCTACAACGTATGGTTGAAGATGCAGAGCGTATGGGAGCCAATGCCATTGTCAATGTCCGTTTGACAACCTCAATGGTCATGCAAGGCTGCTCTGAAATATTGGCCTATGGTACCGCAGTAATCCTTAAATAAAATGGAGTTGTTTCTTTTCCTAGGAGGTGGAATTTTACTCCTCTACCTTATTTTCAAACGTATCGAAGAAAAAAAGGGCGAAAACTTCGAAGATCGAGAAAACTAAAGAGGCACTTAATTTTTTACACCCAAAAAAACATTGACACCTTTTGATATGGGATTTCCTGAGCTTCTTCGGAAACTTACTACTTGACCTGTGTGGTAAATGGCATCGGAAATAGGTCCGTTAATAAGGTTCCATAGTGGGAATCGTGTCTGCCCTCCTCCCCGCTCAAAAATCACCTGTAGTGCTTCCAATTCATTTGGATTCATTTTTTTGAGTTGTTCCGTGGCTATTTTTAAAAAAGCTAAAGTTTCTGATCTTAGCATTTTAAATTTTCGTGGAACCTCTAGAGGAGGACGAACGGTCGCTTTATTCTGAGTTGAATTTGCAATTACCTCTGCTAGTCCATGAATATGTTCTAAAGTTTCCCTACAAGTTTGTCCGCTTTCAGAAGGACTATACTCTAAATCTACCTCTCGGAGCCCCTCTGTTGCCCAGAAGTATCGAAACCCTAAGCCTTGAATCATTCGAATTATCAAATGTTCAGAAGAAAAAGTTTCTGGAGCTGGAGGTATCGATTGAAAAGGAAGGTCTTGAGCCATAAGCGAGGATGTTAAAAAGAAGAAGAGACTTGAATAGCAAACATTTTTCATTGTATTTTTGTGATTGGGTCCGTGATTCGAATTTATTAAAATACGTTCAATGTCTAACAAAAAAATCAACAGTTTTGAGGAACTCGCTAAAATCCAGTTTCAAAATTTAGCACCTGATCCCGATCCTCTTCCCAAATCAACAAAGACCTTTCAAAAACAAACACTAGAAGCACATTTCAGTAACAAAGGACGTGGGGGTAAAACGGTTACTTTGATTAAAGGCTTTGAAGGAGATGTCTCCGAGCTTAAAGCCCTTGCTAAAGAACTTAAAAATGAATTTAGAGTTGGAGGTACTGTAAAAAACGGAGACATTTTAATTCAGGGGAACTTTAGAGACCAAATTATAAGCTTTCTTCAGTCTCAAGGTCATAGTGTTAAACGGGTGGGAGGCTGATTCACCACATTACTTCTTCACTACCTGCTGCTTTTAAATACGCATTACATTTACTAAAGTGTTTGTTGCCAAACCAGTAGCCTCTATTCGCACTTAAAGGAGAAGGATGACCACTAGTCAACACCAAGTGTTTGGAAGCATCTATCAGCTTGATTTTTTGCTTGGCAAAACCGCCCCATAGCATAAAAACGACGCCTTCTTTTTGTTTTGAAATAGCTTTAATAACAGCGTCTGTAAACGTTTCCCAACCCTGCTTTTGGTGGCTACCTGCTTGTCCAGAAGCAACTGTTAGTGTTGTATTCAATAGAAAGACACCTTGCTGTGCCCAACGCGTTAAATCACCACTTTGAGGATAAGTCAAACCAAGGTCTTCTTTTATCTCTTTAAAAATATTGATTAATGAAGGAGGGTGCGAAACTCCCTCTGGTACAGAAAAACTTAATCCGTGCGCTTGACCAGTTCCATGATAGGGATCCTGTCCTAAAATAACTACCCTTACATTATCAAAAGGACAGCTTTCAAATGCATTAAATATTAAAGGTCCAGGTGGGTAGCAAACACTGTTGGAATAAGCCTTTCTAACAAATTGCACTAAATTTGAAAAATAGGAGGCTCCAAATTCAGATTGCAATACCTTTTCCCAACTCGAATGTATTTGCACCTTCATGAATTTCATACATTTGCAGGGCTAAGTTAAGAAAATCTCATGGGGCAAATACCTTCAAAAACACTTGAAGATTTAGAATTTAAAGAAGTTTTAAAACAGTGTGCAAGTTTTGCTATCACGCCAATGGGAAAAGAAGCTTGTCACCATCTCAGCCCTGAGACAACTCCAGAAACGATACTCAATAAATTACATTCAGTTTCTGAATTTCTGGCTTCTTTTGAAAATGAAAATCGTATACCAAATCACGGTTTTGAAAGTTTAGAGCGAGTTTTTGGTTTGCTGAAAATTGAAAACAGCGTTTTAGAAATAGAAGATTTCAGGATTCTAGCTAGTAATACCGAAACGACTAACACTTTAGTTGCTTTCTTGAAAAAGTTTCAAGCCTACTACCCCACTCTATATCTAAGTAGTGAAGAACTCACGATTGAAAAGGAAATTAAGACAAATGTAGAGGCAGTAATCGATCGTTTTGGTGAAGTCCGGGATAACGCTTCTGAAAACTTATTTCAGGTACGAAAAAGAATCCAACAACTAAGAGGAAAAATAAGCAGCAGCTTCAACAAAGCTTTGAGTCAGTACCTCACAGCGGATTATTTAGATGATATTCGAGAATCGATTTTAGACAACAGAAGAGTACTCGCCGTAAAGTCAATGTACAGAAGGAAGGTAAAAGGGACCATTATGGGGAGCTCTAAAACAGGCAGTATTGTTTTTATTGAGCCTCAAGCCACACACCAACAAAATCAAGAGTTACAAAACCTACTGTACGAAGAGGATGAAGAAATCAAAAAAATATTGAGTACGCTGACTGATTTTTTCCGTCCCTATCTTCCCTATCTCATCAAACAGCATTCTTTTTTGCTGGAAATTGATGTAGTTTACGCAAAAGCTCATTACGCAAAAGAAATCAATGCCGTATTGCCAAAAATTAGTTTGGATGAACGTCGATTAGAATTTAAAAACGCCTACCATCCTTTGTTGCTGCAAACGCATAAACTGGAAGGTAAAATAACTCATCCACAAGATATTAGCTTAGATCCTAACCAGCGTATTATTGTCATCTCTGGACCCAATGCTGGGGGTAAAAGTATTACTCTAAAAACAGTAGGACTATTGCAACTCATGCTTCAAACGGGTATGTTGATTCCTGTGCATGAACGAAGTACAGCCTGTTTATTTGATTCTATTCTTAGCGATATTGGCGACAATCAATCCATTGAAAATCATTTGAGCACCTATTCCTACCGCTTAAAAAATATGCGGTACTTTTTAAAAAAATGCGACGCCAACACCCTTTTTCTTATCGATGAATTTGGAACAGGTTCTGACCCTGAGCTAGGAGGAGCTTTAGCTGAAGTTATTTTGGAAGATTTTTATGAAAGGAATGCCTTTGGATTGATTACAACCCACTATGCAAACCTTAAAGTGTTGGCAACAGAACTTCCAGCTATGAGTAATGCCAATATGCAGTTTAACAACCAAACATTAGAACCCATATTTAAACTCATAATGGGTGAAGCAGGGAGCTCCTTTACGTTTGAGGTTGCTCAAAAGAACGGATTACCTTTTAACTTAATCAATAGAGCTAAAAAGAAAATTGAACGCGGTAAAGTGCGCTTTGATGCCACCATTGCTAAACTGCAAAAAGAGCGTTCACAAATGCTAAAAACAGGTCAAAGTCTCAAAGAAAAAGAAAGTAAAGCAGAGGCTGAAAGCGATCGTATGGCAAAGATGAATGCTAAACTCAAATCAAAATTGGTGAGTTACCAAGAATTGTTTGATCACAACCAAAAGATGATTGTTTTGGGAAATAAACTCAATGAAATTGCTGAGCATTATTTTGAAAATAACAAAAAAAGGCCTCTAATTGCTGACTTACTAAAATTGGTTGAAAGTGAGAATGCTAAGAGAAAGCGAAAAACAGCAGCAGTTGTAAAAAAAGAACGCGAGTTAAAGAAACAATTAGATAAAGAAGTTCAAAAAGAACTTGTTACTGTTCGCAAAGAAAAAAAGAAAAATGCTAAAGTGACTCCTCCTACTCCACCTAAACCAAAGCTTCACTTAGGGGATCGAGTACGTCTTTTTGACGGTCGAGCTGTAGGAACAATTGATTCCATTGAAAAAAACAAAGCAGTAGTCAATTACG
>Ga0255764_10005229_pt1 | contig 10065 bp, 13 predicted proteins | sample 071ome_30_FD_179964 | JGI IMG/M metagenome (GOLD analysis project Ga0255764, IMG submission 179964) | Coastal salt marsh microbial communities from the Groves Creek Marsh, Skidaway Island, Georgia - 071406AT metaG (version 2) | ecosystem: Environmental > Aquatic > Marine > Intertidal zone >... | reverse complement strand
AGAAGAAGGCGCTTGGATGGCTTGGCCACAAAGAAGCTGCGCAGATTGCTGCTGATTTGGGGGTCAAACCGGAGACGGTGGTTCAGATGGAAGGGCGCCTCGCTGCAGCGGATGCCAGCTTTGATCTATCGCAGGATGATGATGACGACGGCCTCGTTCCTTCGCCCGCCCAATATCTCGCGTCCGAATCGGCTAATCCTGCAGACATTGTGGCTGAAGAAAATGCCTCCGCGGATGAGCTGAGCCGGCTAAAGCAGGCGTTGAAGCACCTTGATCCGAGGGCCGAGGCTATTGTCACCCGCAGGTGGTTAAACGAAACCAAAGCAACGTTGCATGAGCTCGCCGATGAATACGGCATATCAGCCGAGCGAGTTCGGCAGCTAGAGCAGGCTGCTATGAAAAAGCTGCGATCTGCTATGGGTCAGCTCTCGTCATGAACGGTTCGCTCCTGCTCGCGCTGGGAGCAGTGAGTGGCGCCATCTCGGTGATGCTAGGTGCCTTCGGAGCACATGCGCTAAAGGCCAGGTTGTCAGCAGACGCCTTGTCGGCTTTTCAAACAGCGGTTCAGTACCAGATGATGCACAGTCTTGCGCTCATTGCCGTAGGCCTTTGGCTCGTGCGTCACCCTGATGACATGCTTTCACGATATGCTGCGGTGGCCTTCTGCTTTGGTATCCTTTTTTTCTCTGGCAGTCTTTATGGACTAACGTTGGGCGGTCCAAGATGGCTAGGCCCTGTTACTCCCATTGGTGGAACGCTATTTATTGCAGGCTGGCTACTTTTTGCCGTCGCTGCGATCAAGACCCCGATTCCTTGATAGCGACTGCTTGCTGATGGACGGCCTGGAACGCCCAGATCAACCGATTAGAAGCTTCGTATTGAGGCAGGGCAGACTTTCACCCGGCCAGCGCCGAGCGCTAGAGGAAGATTTGCCGCGATACGAATTTTGCGCGGAACACGAGAACGACCCTCAGTCTGCGTTCCCATCTCATCAGCCACTCACCGTAGAAATCGGGTTTGGTAACGGAGAATCGCTGCTTGAGATGGCGGCTGACAATCCCGATCAAAATTTTCTGGGGTTTGAAGTTCACGGGCCGGGCGTAGGTCATCTGGTGATTGGTATAAAGGCGCGAGGGCTATCGAACCTTCGAGTCTCCCAAGCGGATGCCATTCCTGTGATCTCAAGATTTCCTGCCGAGAGCCTAGCCAAATTGCAGACGTTTTTTCCGGATCCTTGGCACAAAAAAAAGCACCACAAGCGACGAATATTAAAACCTGCATTCCTGGAATTAGCGCACCGACTGCTCATGCCTGCAGGCATTGTCCACGTTGCTACAGACTGGTCGCCGTATGCAGAGGAAATCGGGATATTATTTTCAAGCGATGCTCGCTATGTCGGGATCGATGCGCCGTCGAGGCCCACGACAAAATACGAGCGCCGAGGCGAGCGATTGGGCCACGCCATTCAAGATTTGGCGATTAAAAAAGCGGTTTAGTCCTCGGTGAGTTGGGCGAGCAAGCTATCAAGATGGTCGTAGCCAAACTCTGTCAATAAAACGTGCTTATTCTGGAGCGTCAGTAGCGTGAGCTGCTCGCAGCGTTCGAGTGCGGGAAGCAGTTGGCTCGCAGACTGCCTCGTCTTCTTCTCGAAGTGCGCAAGCGTAAACCCTCGACGCAACCTGAGTGCATTGAGCAAATACTCGGTAACGAGGTCATGCCCTGAGACCGTGCGTGTCTGGCGGTTAGGCGCTGTAAGGTAATCCCTGGGTGCGCGAGTCTTTTGTGTTCGCTGAATGAATTGGTGATCACTCACTTTTCCGTGGGCGCCTGCACCAATCCCAAGGTAGTCATCAAACTGCCAATAGTGCAGGTTATGGCGACATTCACGACCTTGCTTGGCAAAGGCGGAGACCTCATACCGCTCAAAACCTGCCTGTTCGAGTAAGGCTCTGCCGGCACTTGAAATGTCTGCGAGCGCATCATGGCTGGGTTGGCGCGGGGGGCGATTGAAAAATACCGTATTGGGTTCGATGGTTAATTGGTACCAAGAGAGGTGCTCGGGCGAAAAATCGAGCGCTTGATCTAAATCAGCAAGCGCCATCGGAAGGGTTTGATAAGGCAAGCCGAACATAAGATCGATATTCAGGTTGGAAAATCCCGCAGCCCGAGCGGCGTCGATGGCTCGCTTTGCGTCGGCGCCGTCGTGAAGCCGTCCAAGATGCAGGAGACTGTGGTCATCAAAACTTTGGACGCCGAGACTGAGGCGATTGACGCCCGCCTGGCGGTAGCCGCGAAGTCTGCTTTGGTCTGCACTATTCGGGTTGGCTTCAAGCGTGATTTCAGCGTCTGCCTCAATTGGAGCTACAGCACTGATGGCTTTGAACAAACGATCCAGGGAGTGGACTGGGAGCAGGGAGGGAGTGCCCCCTCCAATAAAGATAGAGTGAATGCTAGGACTTAACCCGAAATCTTCCAGGTCAGCGTTAAGGTCTGTGATCAGTTGGTTGACGTAGGTCTCGGCAAGATGGGGATCGAGTCCTCCATCCGCTGAGAGGGCGTGCGAGTTAAAATCGCAGTAGGGACATTTTTTGACACACCACGGGATGTGAACGTAGAGGCTAAGGCTAGTGGCCACGTTAAGGTGCCTTTATCGCTCGCCATCGATCGATGAGTGAAGCGATCGCTAGTCCTCGGTGGCTCCTTCGGTTCTTTTCCAAATCACTCAGTTCAGCGGCATGGAGCCCAGAGTGCTCATCGATAAAGATCGGGTCATAACCAAACCCGTGCTCTCCTTTGGCTGCATGAGCAATCCTGCCTTGCCACCTTCCTTGACCAACGAGTGGATCGGGATCATTGGCCGATCGAACGAGTACGATTGTCGCGTGAAAGTAGGCAGCGCGGTTTTGCATTCCATTCATCGCGGCGAGCAGTTTCTCCCGATTGTCCGCATCGCTCGCACCGGTCCCTGCATATCTCGCCGAATAGATGCCTGGCGCGCCGTCTAGTGCGGGGACAACGATACCCGAGTCGTCTGCAAGCGTTGGCAGACCGGTGGCCTCGGCTGTGTGTCGGGCTTTGATGAGCGCATTTTCGATGAAGGTCAATCCGTCCTCGTCTGGCGAGGGAACGCCATAATCGCTGGACGAGACGAGCTGGAACACGCCATCCAGTAACTGCTCGAACTCTCTGAACTTGTGGGCGTTGCCTGTGGCAATGACAACGCGCGAGAGATCAGTAGAAGCGCCGTTCAAATTGGAGTTCATAGGGTTCACTCATGGAGTCAGAATCGATGGTCAGGTCGAAGCGAAGCCAGTCTTTTTCATCCACGATGACCTCGCCTAAGTAATAGAGCGCATCCTGTTCAACGACGGGCACAAAACGGATGGCTCGCGCTTGACCGAGGATGTTGGTCACATCACCAGAAATCTCGGCTTTGATAGGTTGGTCGCCCTGTTTGATTGAGATGTTGATCATCATTAAATCTTCAGCCCGAGTCAGATCATGTGCTGCTGCGACGCCTGGAGGAATCAGGCGCGAGGGGAAAGCGCTGTAGTAGATGCGAACATCATCCAGGATGATTTCGCCGCTCTTAGCGGGCAGCGTGACGCAAAGCCCGATGGCAACCATGAGCCACCAAAGCTTAAGTCGGGAGCCTCCGGGCCTTGGGAGTGTCATTAGAGACCCATGATGAGGTTTGAAGGTAATCCGCTCGCGCGTGCTAAGGGCACGATCAGGAGGAAGTTTTGCAGTAGGTTGAGACCAATGAACACCAAAATGATGGAGAAGTCCAAGCCGCCCAGCGGAGGAATGATTCGCCTCGCTGGTTCGCAAATGGGTTCGGCAAGGTCTCGGATCAGTTCGGCTGCTGGCTGATTAGAAAAGGGCGCGACCCAACTCAAAATAACGAAACCGAGCAGCACAAAGAAATAGATACTCAGCAGTGTGTTGGCGAGTGCGACTGCGCTCCATATGAAATAAATGGGTGACAGTGCGCCATAGCCTGCTAGCCCCATGATGACGCTAATGCCAATGGTTTGGATCAGTAAGGCAGCCATCAGGGTTGGCCCATCAAACCGCTTTGACGACGGAATGATCGCCGCAAACGGTTTGGTTAGGAGGCTGGTTGCTTTGAGGATCCCCTGACAAATGGGGTTGTAGTAGTTGGCTCGGCTTGCCTGCATGAGGAAACGAACCAGGAGGAGATAAGTCACCAAGCCAACCAAGGTTCGGATAATGTAAATGCTGCTGTCTGCTAGGGTATCAATCATGACGCGTTCCTCTGCGATGTTACGGCGCTGATAGCTCGATAGACCGATCTCGGGCTGCTCGAAGCGCGCGATCAACCAAGTCCTCAAACCCACCCAATCTCAGCTGTTCACATGCAGCATGTGTTGTGCCGTTGGGGGACGTGACCTGGGCCCGAAGCGCAGCTGGATTAGCGCTTTGCTGGTTCGCCATTGCTGCTGCCCCAAGTGCAGTTTGGGTCACCAGCTCCTGGGCTGCCTCGGCGGACAAGCCTAGCGACTGGGCGCTGTCGATCATCGCTTCCATCAAGTAAAAGAAATAGGCGGGCCCACTGCCCGACACTGCCGTGACAGCGTCAAGGTCATGCTCGTCTGCAAACCACCGGGTGACACCCACCGTAGAGAGGAGCTCATCGGCAAGCGCTCTATCTGCGTCAGATACGGAGGGTGCGGCGTAAAGACCAAGCATCCCCTGTCCTACGAGCGCTGGAGTATTCGGCATGCTCCTAATCACATTGTCCAAACCGCACCAGGTGCTGAGCTGACTGGCCGTAATCCCAGCAGCAACGCTGATGATTAGCTTGCCGGCAAGTTGCCCGCTGAGCGCACTCACGACCGTTTCCATGAGCTGCGGCTTGACGCACAGCAGTACGACGTCAGCACCTGCGACAGCGGCTGCATTGTCCTGGGTCCAGGTGGCTCCTAGTGCCTTGCACTGCAAGCCCTGCTGTTCGCTTGGATCAGCAACGATGATGGTCCGGGGATCCTCGAAGGTCGGGACAAGTCCGCTCAAGATGGCTTGAGCGATGTTGCCACCTCCGATAAAAGCCAATCGTTTGTTCATAGTGACTGATCCTTGTGTTTGCTTGCGCAGGGTCCCGGTTAGTTATTCGCGATTGTTCCGGCTCGCGGCCCAAAAATCGCGGTGCCCACGCGAACCCAGGTGGAACCGGAAGCAATGGCAATCTCGAGGTCCTGACTCATACCGAAGCTACATTCCCCAAGCGCCTGCCCAAAGCGTTGTGCGAGCCTACCTTGCAGGCCAGTGAGCTTCCGATAATAGGCGCCGAGTTCCTCTGGTGTCAGCCCCGCTGGCGGAATGGCCATAAGTCCTAGCAGGTTGAGGCGAGGGCTCTCGAGGGCAGCGGCGGCTAATTCCTCGATTTCGCGCTGGCTTGCGCCAGATTTACTCGCCTCTTGGGCCACATTCATTTGCAGAAAAATATTGAGTGGGCCTTGCTTCTCGTCACGTTGCGCATTCAGGCGCTGAATCACCTTGAGGCTCGATACGCTGTGAACATAATCAAAGTGCTTGGCGATGTCTCGCGTTTTGTTGGATTGAATGGCGCCGATAAAGTGCCAGGTGGCCTCTGGAAAGTGAGGAATTTTGCTGAGCGCATCCTGCAGGTAGTTTTCACCAAAGTGCTGCTGACCAGCCTCGATTGCCGCTCGCACGGCCGAGGCGGGTTGCGTTTTGCTGACGGCGAGTAGCTGTACCGACCCAGGGTTGCGATGGGCAGTGCTTTCCGCCTGATTAATTCGGTCGAGTACCAGAGACAAGTTGTGGCTGATGTTCATGAATGGGCGAGCGTGTCTTGAAGCGCTCATTGTCGCATACTCGGTAACCACCATCTGTTGCGGCAATCTCTCAAATTGATGGGTAAACTGGGAGGGTAGTGTGCTGCTAGGACAGATGCTCCATCTGAGATAGATGGGGTAGCTAAGGTAAGCGCGCTGGATGACCGTTCAACAAGGGGATGACGATGGATATCACCGAATTACTTGCGTTTAGTCAGAAGCAGGGAGCATCTGACCTGCACCTATCGGCGGGGCTGCCGCCAATGATTCGGGTGGATGGTGATATCAGGCGTATTAACGTGCCGCCGCTGGATTCTAAAGAAGTCTACGCATTGATCTACGAGATCATGAACGACAAACAGCGCAAAGATTTCGAGGAATTTCTTGAGTGTGATTTCTCGTTCGAGATCCCAGGCGTTGCTCGCTTCAGGGTCAATGCTTTCAATCAGAATCGAGGCTCAGGCGGGGTATTTCGAACGATTCCCTCAAAGGTGCTCACAATGGATGAGTTGGGAATGGGCGATGTCTTCAGTCAGATCGCACAAACCACGCGGGGACTCATCACAGTGACTGGTCCAACCGGCTCTGGAAAAAGCACGACGCTTGCGGCCATGATGGATTACATCAACACCAACCGGTATCAGCACATCTTGACGATTGAGGATCCGATTGAATTCGTTCATGAAAGCAAAAAGTGTTTGGTCAACCAGCGGGAGGTTCACCGAGACACGCTCGGTTTTAACGAGGCGCTCCGCTCTGCGCTGCGTGAGGACCCGGACATCATTCTTGTGGGAGAAATGCGCGACCTCGAGACCATTCGTTTAGCGCTGGAAGCGGCTGAAACGGGGCACGTGGTCTTCGGCACGCTGCACACGTCCTCGGCGGCAAAAACCATTGACCGGATCATCGATGTGTTCCCAGCGGCAGAAAAGTCGATGGTTCGATCGATGTTGTCGGAATCCTTACAGGCCGTGATCTCGCAAACACTGTTGAAAAAAGTGGGTGGGGGCCGAGTGGCTGCGCACGAGATCATGCTTTGCACGCCAGCGATCCGAAATCTAATCCGGGAGGATAAGGTGGCTCAGATGTACTCGGCCATTCAAACCGGAGGCCAGCTGGGCATGCAGACGCTCGATCAATGCCTAAAGGGGTTAGTCGACAAAGGAATGATCACCAAGGACGCCGCTCGTGAGAAAGCCAAAATCCCAGAGGATTTTGCCTAGCCACCTCATCCAGCAAATAGAGGATATCTACTCCGCGCGGTCCCCAAGCCAGCTCTCAAGGATGAGAGCCGCTGCAACATCATCGATACGCTCGCTGCCTGTTAGCGCTTTGGCAGCAACGCTGGATAATCGCTCGTCAATTAGGTGCGCGGGTCGGCCGAACCGACCTTCAAGACGGCGCGCAAATTTGCTGGATAACTGAGCAAGTGTCCCGATCGACTCGTCCATGTTGAGTGGCAACCCAACGACGAAGCAATCGGGATTCCACTCCCTAACTAGCTGTTCAACCTGAGTCCAATCGGGCTGGCCTTGCTGCGCCTTTAAGATCGTAAGCGGCGTTGCGGTCTTGGTGAGTGTTTGCCCAGTTGCAACGCCGATGCGTGCAAGCCCAAAGTCAAAACCCAGCACAATCTTGCTCACTGTGGCTGGCCCTGCATGGGCGGAAGAGGCGTGTCTTCGAGCCCAAGTGAGGCAAGTGCGGCTCGATACCTGTCCTCAACCGGACAATCAAAAATCATCGCGCGGTTAGCCGGTGCGGCAAGCCATACGTCTTGTTTCAGTTCGTCCTCGAGTTGACCTGGGCTCCAACCTGCGTATCCAAGCATGGCAATTACGGGGGGCTCAATTGGCACTGCCGCCGAAACATCGCATATGGGGACGGTAGTGCTTAATGATTCGGTGACGCCGATATCTGCCTCGGAGGGATGAAGGAAAAATAGCTGGTCGAGGCCAACAGGTCCACCGATCTGAACGGCGGGCAGATCTCCCTCGGGCGCTGCTTCACCCATTAAGTCGTCTAGCGAAAAATCGCTCGGCTTGTTAATGATGAAACCAAAACTACCCTCGTCATTGTGACTAACAAGGTAAATCACAGACCGAGCAAAGAATTCTCCTTCGAGGTGCGGGTGCGCGATCAAGAGAGAGGTTGAAAGCGTAAGCTCGATGGTCATGTTATGACCCAAACCGTAAGCCGCCGCCTTGTCGTCTAAATTCCCAGACGCGGACGATTTCCAGTAGGTCAGCTTCCTTGCGTAGTGCGGTCGGGAAGGGCGCAAAGGGCGAAGCGAGGTCAATAATAGTCAGTGCCGCTTGATCCAGCACGGGGTGGCCCGATGAGCTTAAAATTCGAGCTTCTTTTAATTGGCCGTTCGGGTAAATCGAGACAAGCACGCGTAGCCGCCCATAGATGCCCTCTGCCTTCGCTTCTGCGGGGTAATTTAAATTACCAACCGCCTCGATCTTTCGCTTCCATGATTCCAGATAGAAAGCTTCGGGGCTCGCCTTTGCCTTGACGCTCGAGATTCGCTTCACACGGTCAGACTGTCCGACGGTATTTAGCGCTCGCCAACCCGGCTGAATATAGGTGCTGAGATCACGGGCCAGGACCAGCGGTTTGTCGGGGCCAGCATCATCCTGCGCTCGCTCAGTGATCGGGGCGACGGGCATGGCCTTTTGCTCGCTTGGAATCGGTGGAGAGAGCATGGCCTCCTCTTGCTGCAATGGAGCCTCATCGTCCTCGCCACCCGTGTTTACGTTGGATAAGACTTGTACGTTATCAGGCACTGTTCGCGAGGACTTGAGCGATAGAACGATGTCCGGGGCAGCCATTTGGGCTTGGTCAAGTGGCGGCTCAAATCGAATGGCGAAAAAGAACGCGACATGGACAATCAGCGCAAGGGCGAGAGAAAAGGTTAGACGATCTCTTGCGGCACTCTCGCTGTACTGCCCTATGCGCTCAGCCAATTTCGGCAGCCAGAAAGTCGATGTAATCCCCAGCTATGTCGAGATTGAACTGCTCGTTTAATTCCCGAATACAGGTTGGACAGGTGACGTTGATTTCCGTCAGGTACTCCCCGATCACGTCGAGACCGACAAAGTTGAGGCCTTTCTCGACCAGGATGGGTCCGACTTGTTCACAAATGAAGCGGTCCCGTGCTTTGAGTTCACGCCCAACGCCCGAACCACCGGCCGCAAGGTTCCCCCGTGTTTCCCCGGCAGACGGAATGCGGGCAAGGCCATAGGGCACTGGTTGTCCGTTGATCATCAAGATTCGAGTGTCTCCCTCTCGAATTTCCGGGATATAGCGTTGCGCCATGATGATTTGGCGCCCGCTCTCGGTGAGGGTTTCGATGATCACGTTGCGGTTGGTGTCGTCTTTTTTCAGCCGAAAGATCGATTGTCCGCCCATGCCGTCTAGAGGCTTAAGGATGATGTCCTCATGCTCATTGTGAAATGCTCTGATGGTGTCGGGATTCCTCGAGACGATGAGTGGCGGTGTGCACTCAGGAAACTGTAGTGCAAAGAGCTTCTCATTACAGTCTCTAATCGAGCCAGGATCGTTGGCCACGTACACCCCACTCCGCTGGGCAAACTCCAGCAAATAGGTCGCGTAGACATAGTCCATATTGAATGGAGGGTCGACCCGCATGAGGAGAACGTCAAAATCCTGAGCAAAGCCCGTCTCGTGGCTTAGCAGCTGAAACCAGTCGTTGGGGTCGTGCCGCACACTCACCACACGATAATCGATGGCGAGGCGACTGTTTTGCATCGAGAGGCCGCTTAATTGAATTTCAGAGACTTTCCAGCCCCGTTCCTGTGCCGCTTGCATCATCGCCAGCGTGCTATCTTTTTTTGGCGAAATGGACTCAAGTGGATCCATGACTACGCCGATGTGCTTGCTCACTATCTTTCCTTGGTGGTCGTCTTCGCGTCAGTCACCGCCCGCGATGCAGCTTGGTGACGCTCACTCGTTCGTGGCTAGTCGTTGGAAAGGCCGAGGCTGATCTCGCTCAATCCTGACACTTGGCCCTTTTCTACTGTGCGCCCCTCGGACACCGTCAACTCAAAATGTTGGCTTTGGGTCACGCTGTCGGGGATATGGGATAGCAAAACGCCCTGAACGGTGCTTGCCTCGGCTGCCTCAGCGTATCGGTGCGAGACATGGGTAAAGCCGTGGCGCTCATCAAAAATAGTAATCGTCAGACGAGTGACCTCATCCACGGCGCCGATGCGCTCATAGA
>Ga0255764_10005228_pt1 | contig 10069 bp, 9 predicted proteins | sample 071ome_30_FD_179964 | JGI IMG/M metagenome (GOLD analysis project Ga0255764, IMG submission 179964) | Coastal salt marsh microbial communities from the Groves Creek Marsh, Skidaway Island, Georgia - 071406AT metaG (version 2) | ecosystem: Environmental > Aquatic > Marine > Intertidal zone > Salt... | reverse complement strand
GGGGGCGCACATTGAGTCTCATAACGGCTGTGCGCCCCTACAAATTTCTGGCCAGCGGCGGTTGACCGGGATCAACTATCGCCTGCCCGTTGCGAGCGCTCAGGTTAAATCGGCGCTGCTGTTAGCGGGGCTATTCGCTGACGGGACTACTCGAGTCGAGGAGCCTGTCCTCACTCGCGACCACACCGAGAGGATGCTTTCAGCGTTTTCTAACACCGGGTTTAGAAAAACGAATCCCTGTGAAGTCCAGGGCTCAATGAGTCTTACGGGGCAACACTTTAACGTTCCGTCGGATATCTCGTCTGCTGCGTTTTTTCTCGTGGCAGCAAGCCTGAGCCCGGGTAGTGACCTGGTTCTGCAGAATGTGGGAATCAATCCAACACGGAGCGCTGTGCTTAAGATCCTCAAAATGATGGGCGCTGATATCGCACTCACCGCCCATCGGGAATCCGCTCTCGAGCCCGTCTGCGATATTCGGGTCCGATACGCCCCCTTGAGAGGGATTGAGGTACCGGGGGAGTTGGTCGCGAACGCGATTGACGAGTTTCCAATTCTCGCTGTTGCGGCGGCGGCGGCGAGAGGGCAAACGCGGATCCGTGGGGCAGCAGAGTTACGGGTAAAAGAGTCCGACCGAATCGCCGCGATGGTGAATGGCCTGAAGACGCTCGGGATCGAGGCAGTTGAGTTTCCCGACGGGATGGATATCCAAGGCGGCGTGTTTAATCAGGGCGTGGTCGAAAGCCATGGCGATCATCGAATTGCCATGGCCTTTGCAGTCGCCGGCAGCGTCTCGGAAAATCTCGTCACGATTCTTAATTCCGACAACGTCGCCACCTCGTTTCCCGGATTTGCGCGGCTCGCTGAGTCCATAGGTATGCAGGTGACGGAGGGGGTCGGGGACTATGTCAGCGCTTAGACCCCCCGTAATCACCATTGATGGTCCAAGCGGTACCGGCAAGGGAACCGTCGCCGGTGCGCTGGCTGCCGCGTTGCAATGGCATATCCTCGATAGTGGAGCCTTCTATCGTGCCTTTGGCTATTTAGCAACGAAGCGGGGCATTGGCGTTGACGATGAAGAGGTGATGATGGCCCTTGATCTTGCCGCTTTGATTCAGTTTCAGACAGTCGAGCAAGAAATCCGGATTCTGGTCGAGGGGGTCGATGTAAGTGAGACCGTGCGAGGAGAAGAGGGTGGCAAAGTCGCGTCGGTTTTTGCCGCGGCGCCGCCGGTCCGAAAGCTTCTGCTCGCCCATCAACGGGCGGCCCGACGCCCCCCGGGTCTTGTGGCGGATGGTCGAGATATGGGAACGGTCGTTTTTCCCGACGCCTTTTTGAAGCTTTTCCTCCAGGCTTCACCAAAAGTTAGAGCACAAAGACGCTATAAACAGTTGAAGGAAAAGGGTTTTGATGTTAACCTCTCGCGCCTCGAGAACGAGATCGCAGAGCGAGATTATAAGGACACGCACCGCGCGGTGTCTCCTCTCGCTCCCGCCGACAATGCGGTGGTGATTGATACCTCGCACAAAAGTCGCGAGGAAGTACTTTCCGAATCGCTGGCAATGGTCCGGGCCCGCCTGGGTCAATGACCATTAAGGGTTAAGTGCGTTTCGTATCGGGAATCTTTTGGGGGCTGACCTCGGTCAGCTGAAATTCACGTCTAACTCTGCCGTAGCTGTTCTACGGTACACCCTCCTTATCATCATGTCAGAAAACTTTGAACAACTCCTTGAAGAAAGCCTGCAAAACGCCGTTATGCAAACCGGCGCCGTCATCCTGGCGGAGGTAGTCGAAATTAATGGCGACTACATTATCGTAAACGCCGGGCTTAAATCAGAATCGGAAATTCCTGCGACTCAATTCAGAGACGCAGACGGATCGGTTTCCATCCAAATTGGCGATCAGGTCGAGGTCGCCATCGAGGCGATTGAAGACGGATTTGGCAACACCAGGCTTTCCCGAGAGCGCGCCCGGCGTGCGAAATCGTGGGAGGTCTTGAAAAATGCCTTTGAGAACGAATCTATTGTTACGGGTTTTCTCACCGGAAAAGTGAAAGGTGGGTTTACGGTATCGCTTGACGAGGTTCGAGCGTTCCTGCCGGGATCGCTGGCTGATGTACGTCCGGTAACGGATTCTGCGTATCTTGAGAATCGCGAGCTGGAATTCAAGGTGATCAAGCTCGACCAGGCTCGAAATAACGTGGTCGTGTCCCGACGCGCCGTAGTCGAAAAAGAGATGATGGCTGAGCGTAGTGCGCTTCTTGAGAATCTTGAGGAAGGTCAGGTAGTTACTGGCGTAGTTAAGAACCTTACCGATTACGGGGCGTTCGTTAACTTGGGTGGTCTGGATGGACTCCTTCATATCACCGATATCGCATGGAAACGGGTGAAGCATCCCTCTGAGGCCCTCAACGTCGGGGACGAGGTGACGGTGCGCGTGTTGAAGTTCGATCGGGAACGAAACCGCGTCTCGCTTGGGATGAAGCAGTTGGGAGATGATCCTTGGGCGGATATTGCGCGGCGTTATCCGGAGAAGACCCGAATCTTTGGCAAGGTGACGAATATTACGGACTACGGTTCATTCGTCGAACTGGAGGAGGGCGTTGAGGGGCTGGTTCACGTTTCCGAAATGGACTGGACCAACAAGAACGTCCACCCAAATAAAATCTGTCAACTGGGTGACGAAGTTGAGGTCATGGTGCTCGAGGTCGACTCTGAGAGGCGACGTATCTCGCTTGGGATGAAGCAGTGCAAGGGAAACCCGTGGGAGGAATTTGCCGCTACGCACCAGAGAAACGACAAGATTACGGGCGAAATTAAGTCAATCACTGATTTTGGCGTCTTTATTGGTCTTGAGGGTGGTATTGACGGGCTGATTCACCTTAGCGACCTGTCATGGGAGCGGGAAGGCGACGATGCTGTCCGCGACTTCAAGAAAGGCGATCAGGTGGAAGCCATTGTGCTTTCCGTCGATCCGGAGCGGGAGCGAATTTCGCTCGGCGTCAAACAGGCTCAAGAGGATCCCTTCAGCGCTTTTGCTGGCGGTCACGCCAAGGGCACCACGGTTAAAGGGTCGGTCACCTCGGTCGATGCAAAGGGTGCTGTTGTCGATCTAGGGGACGGCGTTGAAGGTTATCTCCGCGCGACGGAGCTATCCCGTGACTATGTTGAAGATGCGCGTTCGGTCCTCAGCGTCGGCGCGGAGGTAGAAGCAAAGGTCACCAGTATTGATCGAAAAACCCGTCGAATCACGCTCTCCATTAAGGCGTTGGACGCCGAGATTGAGGATCAGACCGTTCAGCAGTACAGCGGCCAGGCAACGGTTCGCACTTCGCTCGGTGACAAGCTAAAGGAAGAACTGCAAAAGCAAGATGCCTAGGGATAATGTCGCTAACGTCCTGCGCTTGTTTAGTAGGTTGAGCGGATAATGTGCTGATGGGGACGATGACCAAATCGGAGTTGATTGAGCGCCTGTGTCGTGATCAGGCGCACCTTCCGCCTCGTGATGTCGAGTTTGCCGTTAACGCCGTGCTCGAGCACATGCGAAAAGCCCTGGTTTCCGGGGATCGTATAGAGATTCGAGGCTTCGGCAGCATTGGACTTCGCTACCGCATGCCGCGAACGGGGCGCAATCCAAAAACCGGAGAGTCCGTTGAGGTACCCGGGAAATATGTCCCGCACTTCAAACCGGGTCGCATGCTCCGGGAGCGCGTGAACGATGGCGGCCCCAGCGATGATGGCGGTGTCACGTCGGGCAGTCGCTAACGGAAGATGGCGTGCTCTGCGTTTGCAGGTAGGTTGAAGCTTTAAGGCGCCGTGCGTAGATTCGCCATAAAGGCAGTGTGGCTTCTGGCCCTTGCGGTCGTCATTGTATTCGGCGTGACGTTTGCGACTGAGAACTACCAGTCAATTGAAATCACCTACTTTGGCTGGCGCTGGGACGGCCCCATCGCGGTCGCACTTGGGGTAGTGCTTCTGGGTGGTTTTTTTATCGGTATTTTCCCGGGACTGATCAGCGCCTTTCTCTCTCGGCGTGCATTAAGACGCTCTATCGCGCAGTCACGGGTTCCGCCTAGATCATAATGGACCCGGCCTGGTTGCTGCTGCTTTTGCCTCTTGCGGTAGCGTCCGGATGGGTGGGTGCAAGGCGTAGATTTTCCTCGCCGCGCGGGAATGCTCGGCCGGTAAGTGGGAAACCCTACCTTGAGACGCTTAATCTCGTAATTAATGATCAGCACGATAAAGCGCTGGATGTCCTGTCGACCGCGCTTCAGGAACACGATCAAGATTTAGAGATTCAGCTTGCCTTGGGTAGTCTTTTCCGGCGCCGTGGAGAAATTGAGCGCGCGACGCAAATTCACCAGCGCCTTTTAGCTCGGCCGGCGCAGAGCCTGGAGCAGAAGAGCCAGGTCTTATTTGAGTTGGCCAATGATTACTTTAAAGCCGGATTGTTGGATAGAGCAGAAAATCTCCTTAAAGAGGCAAGCACCAGTTCTGTGGTTCGAGAATCTGCGTTTCGGCTTCTGATTCAGATCTATGAAAGCGAGAAAGAGTGGGCGAATGCGATCGAGGCCGTGCTCGCGCTAGCGTCTCTAAGCGGTGAAGATCTCAGTCACTCGACCGCGCAATACCACTGTGAGCTTGCAGATCGGGCGATTGCCGAAGGCGATCTTGACTCTGCCGAGCGATCTGTGTCGGAAGCGCTGCGGTACAGACCAAGATTTGCGCGAGCGACGATTCTCCAGGGCCGCCTAAGAGCCGCTGGCGGGCATCATGCCAAGGCGATAGGTATATGGACAGATCTATTGAACGCCAGCCCGGAATTTGCTCACGAGGTCGTCAAGCTCGTTAAGCACAGTGCGGAGAGCCTTGGGGAGGCTCATCGTTACTCGGCGTTTCTGCAGCGGGCTATTGAGACCAGTGGTGATGACCGCATTCGGTTGCTTTATTCTGACTTTTTAGCCCGCGAGGGTCGGGAGGAAGAAGCCGAACGGTACTTATGGAATTGGGTGACCGAATCGTCCAGTCTGGTCGGACTGCATCAACTGCTGGAAATCAAATCTGAGCAAAACCGAGAGCCTAGCAATAGGGACGAATACCGCTTATTCCGACAGGTCACCGCGAAGCTCCTCCAGCATCGGATAGGCTACGAATGCCGATTCTGCGGGTTCCAAGGTCGGTCCATGCATTGGCAATGCCCAGGCTGCAGGCATTGGGATACGACCGGTCCGCGCGCTTCTGCATTGCTCACGCAGGAACTGTGAACTATTTACGTTGTCCGCGCATGTGACGAACGTCAATATGGGATGGTCCGCGATTGATCGGACGTTTTTTCAACCCTGACGTGTAAATACAAGGAGCGTAGAACATGAATAGAAAACTCAAACATCTGGTGCCGGGCCTCTCTGGTCTTCTGATGGGCTTTTGGTTGATGTCTGCTGAAGCGGAGCCTGTGGATATCAATCTGGCTTCTGCGGAGGCTCTGGCAGAGAACATTGTAGGCGTGGGTCCAGTGACGGCAGAGAAAATTGTTGCCTATCGTCTTGAGCATGGTGATTTTCAGTCCATCGATGAGCTAATGAATGTCTCGGGTATTGGGATCAAGACGCTTGAGGCGAATCAGGATGTCCTCATGATCGATGGAAAAGTGCTTCAAAACTGATAAAATCCGGCCGCGTGCCCAACCTGAAGGGTGCCCTTGGGCACCCTTCTTTTTTAGTGACCGGCGGATTTGGACAACACGAGCCAAATAACGCGAGTTCGAGGCGAAAGAACATGAAAGTGACAGTGGTCGGCACCGGCTATGTGGGCCTTGTTTCGGGCACCTGCCTTGCAGATGTGGGCAATGATGTTCTTTGCATCGATACCGACCAGGAAAAAGTAGAGCGCCTGAAGAAAGGACAGGTTCCGATTTTCGAACCAGGTCTGGAAGCGTTAGTGCTGCGAAACGCGGCCTCCGGAAGGCTTCGTTTCAGCACCCGTTTGGAAGAAGGCGTTCAACACGGTGAGGTGATTTTTATTGCCGTGGGCACTCCACCAGACGAGGACGGTGCGGCTGATTTGCAACATGTGGTTGCGGTCGCCAGGGGTATCGGTGGCGCTCTATCTGAATATCGGGTGATTGTGAACAAATCCACCGTACCGGTGGGTACCGCCGATCGGGTGCGCGAGGTCATCGCCGCAGAATTATCAAAAAGAAAGGTTTCCGAGGAATTTTCTGTCGTTTCGAATCCCGAATTCCTTAAAGAAGGCGCCGCAATAGAAGACTTCTTAAAGCCGGATCGCATCGTGGTGGGGACATCGGACGATCGTGCAAAAGAAACGATGCGGGAACTTTATGGGCCCTTCAACAGGAATCATGAGCGGCTATTGTTCATGGATATTCGATCCGCGGAGCTGACCAAGTATGCGGCAAACGCCATGCTTGCTACCAAGATCTCGTTCATGAATGAGCTGGCAAATATTGCTGAGCGCGTGGGGGCGGATATCGAAACCGTTCGTCTTGGTATCGGCTCAGACCCCAGGATCGGATACCACTTCATCTATCCAGGGTGTGGTTATGGGGGTTCGTGTTTCCCAAAGGATGTAAAGGCACTGGGGCACACGGCGTCAGAGCATGGATATCGGCCCAGGTTGCTTGAGGCCGTCGAAGCCGTCAACGAAGCGCAAAAGGCTTTGATCGTTCAAAAAGTGTGTCAGCATTTTGGCGAGGACCTGGCCGGACTCGCTTTTGGTATTTGGGGTTTGGCGTTCAAGCCCAACACGGACGATATGCGGGAAGCCCCAAGTCTTACGGTAATTTCAGAGTTGATCAACCGCGGAGCCAGTGTGGTTGCGTATGATCCTGTCGCCGGCGACGAAGCCGTGCGGCATCTAGGCGAAATGGAGCGCTTTAACCTGGCGCCCGATATGCACAGTGCGGCAGCGGGTTCAGACGCGCTCATCCTGCTGACCGAGTGGAAGGAATTTCGGGCGCCGGATATGGGCAGATTAAAGAGTGAACTTCGATCGCCTGTTATCTTCGATGGTCGAAATGTGTTCGACCTTTCCTCAGTCCGGCGTTTAGGTTTCCAGTATTACGGGATCGGCCGCCAGGCCACAAACTAGTGCAGGACCTCCCCACGACAGGCAAACCGCAATGAATGGGCTCAGCGAAAACGTATTGTCCGGCGCTCGTGGGCTTCGGTGCCTTGTCGTGGGGGATGCCATGCTCGATCGCTATTGGGTAGGCGATGTGGATCGAATATCCCCTGAGGCACCTGTGCCGGTGATTAGTGTCAAGAGCAGCAAGGAGTGCGCAGGTGGGGCAGGCAATGTCGCGGCAAATATCGCGTCCCTCGGAAGCGCCTGCGAGCTGATCTCCTTCATCGGAGACGATGACGCGGGCAAACGCCTGAGCGCTATTCTTTCTAAGGCGGGCGTGGGCGCTCACTTGCATATTGATGGCGACGGTCGGACTACTGAGAAGCTGCGGGTAGTGTCCCGAAACCAACAGCTACTTCGAATTGATTTCGAGTCGAGACCGGGACCCGACCTGATTCGACAAAGCGTTTCCGATTTTGAGTCGCTTAGCATCGAGACGGATGTAATCGTTATCTCGGACTACGGAAAAGGCGGTCTTGGCCATATATCCGAGATGGTAAAAATCGCCCAGCGGTTGAACACGCCAGTAATCGTCGATCCCAAAGGGCAGGATTTCGGCCGATATGGTGGAGCGACCGTGGTCACTCCGAACGCTCAGGAATTTGAGACCGTCACGGGAGTCTCTACTCATGATGATCGTTTTAAGTCGGCGGCTTTGAGTTTAGTACAGGATGTTGGTGTTACGGCGCTGCTAGTTACTCAGGGGGCAGAAGGCATGTCGTTATTTCTGAACGACGGCACCATGCTCCATCAGGCGGCTGCTGCTGTCGAGGTTTTTGATGTCAGCGGTGCGGGCGATACGGTGGTTGCGTTGCTTGCGGTAGGTTTAGGGCTCGATCTAGCGTGGTCAGATTGCATTCAGCTGGCGACATATGGTGCTAGTGCGGTGGTCACCCGTTTTGGGACAAGCGTGATTCGGCGCGAAGACCTTACAGGGCTATAGAAATTGCAGCAGTTCGAGAGTCGATGGGTTAGGCAGCAGCGGGGAATGACACGATGCTGGTAGTCACAGGCGGCGCGGGCTTTATCGGCTCCAATCTCGTTAAAGCTCTGAATGATCGCGGCCGGGAGGATGTGGTGGTGGTTGATGATCTTTCGGATGTTAAAAAGATCGTTAATCTGAGCGAGCTAAGAATTGCCGATTACATCGATATGAATGACTTCATCCAGGGGATTGATTCGTTGCATCAATCTGATCCTATTGATTGTCTATTTCATCTCGGCGCCTGCTCCGATACGATGGTAGATGATGGTCGCTACGTAATGGCCGTGAACTACGAATACTCGAAGGCGCTTTTGGCGGTCTCGCGCCGGCATAGCATTCCATTGATTTATGCGTCATCCGCCTCCGTCTACGGTCTTGACGGACCCTTCGCGGAGTCCGCGAGTGCGTATAAGCCGTTAAATGCATACGCTTATTCGAAAACGCTTTTTGATCAATATGCTTGGGGAGAGGGGTCAGCCCGCCCGCCGCAGCTAGTCGGCCTTCGTTACTTTAATGTTTATGGCCCCGGGGAAGCGCATAAGGGGAGGATGGCCTCAGTCGCGTGGCACCTTACCCACCAGTACTTCAGCTCGCACGAGGTGAAGCTTTTCCGAGGTACCCATGGATATGCCGATGGCGAGCAGCGTAGGGATTTCATCCACGTCGATGATGCCGTCCGGGCCAATTTGTTTTTTCTTGATCATCCTGAAAAAAGCGGGATCTTTAACGTCGGCACTGGCCGCAGCAGAACCTTTAACGAGGTGGCCCTCGCCGTGATCAACGCCTGCAGAGGGGTTGATGGCGAACCTGGTTTATCGATAGAAGAGGCCCTCTCGCAGGGCGTACTGGCCTACTACGACATGCCCGGCGGTCTTCGAGGAAAGTATCAGAGCTTTACGGAGGCCAACATGGACCGGCTGTGGGGAGAAGGCTTCCCCTCGGACTGTATTGATGTTCCGGAGGGTGTCGGGCGTTATGCGGCCAGTATTTATCGTGATTTAAAAAGTCGTACCATTGAAAATTAAAGGAGCACCCTTTGTCTTTCGCATCTGAGTCCTCGCTTCCCGAACCTCAGGATTGCTCGGTTTTGGTGACGGGCGGCGCTGGTTTTATCGGGTCAGCAGTTATACGCGCGCTCGTGGCCAAGGGTTATAAAGCCGTGATCAACGTCGATGCGCTGACGTATGCCGGTAATTTGCTAACCCTTGAAAAGGAGTGTACCTACCCGGGGTATCAATTCGAGCACGCCGACATATGCGACCGCGATCAAATGCGAACCATTTTTGATCGCTATCAGCCCGATGCCGTGATGCACCTCGCCGCCGAATCCCACGTAGACCGTTCTATTGATGGTCCGGCACAGTTTATCGAGACCAATATAAAAGGCACCTTCAACTTGCTTGAATTGGTTCGCGAATTAGATGCAGGTCGATCGACTGACGCGCTAAAGACTCGATTTCATCATGTGTCTACCGATGAAGTATACGGCTCGCTTGGGGCAGACGGCTATTTTCTCGAGGAATCACGTTACCAACCTAATTCACCTTATTCGGCGAGCAAAGCGGCTTCAGATCATTTGGTGCGGGCCTGGGGCGAGACCTTTGGACTAAATATTGTCGTTTCGAATTGTTCGAATAATTACGGTCCTTATCAGTACCCTGAAAAACTCATACCCGTCGTGATTCACCGCGCTCTGAATGGCGACGCGATTCCGGTTTACGGGAGAGGGGAAAACATTAGAGACTGGTTGTTTGTCGATGACCACGCTCAAGCGTTAGAGCGTGTGATGCGCTCGGGCGAATCCGGGCGGACCTACAATATAGGTGGTGACTCGGAAAAGACAAACCTCGAAGTCGTTGAGGAGATATGTCGGATTCTTGATGACCTGAAGCCGAGGCCTCGGGGATCTCACCGGGACCTCATCGAATTTGTTACCGATCGCCCG
>Ga0255764_10005221_pt1 | contig 10073 bp, 13 predicted proteins | sample 071ome_30_FD_179964 | JGI IMG/M metagenome (GOLD analysis project Ga0255764, IMG submission 179964) | Coastal salt marsh microbial communities from the Groves Creek Marsh, Skidaway Island, Georgia - 071406AT metaG (version 2) | ecosystem: Environmental > Aquatic > Marine > Intertidal zone >... | reverse complement strand
TTCTGGCCAATTGTGGAGGCCATAAACCTGATCACATGGAAACTCTTCGAAAAGCCCATCATCAATCATAGCCTTAGCGCCAGCAAAGCCTTCCTCAGCAGGCTGAAAAATTACGTGAACAGTGCCGGCAAAATTTCTGGTCTCTGCAAGGTACTTGGCAGCGCCAAGCAACATAGTAGTGTGCCCATCATGGCCGCAGGCATGCATGACACCCTGATTCTGTGACTTCCACTCAATGTCATTCATTTCGTCTATGGGGAGTGCATCCATGTCTGCGCGCAGGCCAATTGATGGACCTTCGCCTGTTCCCTCAATGACACCAACGACGCCGGTTTTTCCAAGACCTGTCTTTACCTTAATGCCCCAAGATTTGAGTTTTTCAGCAACTATCTGTGAGGTGCGTTCCTCCTGATAAGCAAGTTCAGGGTGCATGTGGAAATCACGACGCCAAGCAGTCATGTCCTCTTCTAGTGCGGCGATGGAATTGATCACAGGCATTTGCGATGAGTCCCTAAAAAGATGTGTGGATTTGTGATACGAATCATACAGAGAAAATGAGCCAGAGGCTATGGACGGCAACACCGTGAAACCTGCGTTGATTGAAAATGCGACACCAATGATGGCGCAATATCTTGCAATTCGTGAGGCTCATCCAGGGTATATGCTTTTTTATAGGATGGGTGATTTTTACGAACTGTTTTTTGAAGATGCCGTTAAAGCCGCTGAGATTTTAGACATTACGTTGACTCAGCGAGGCCAACATAATGGTGAGCCCATACCTATGGCGGGTGTTCCAGTTAAGAGCCATGAAAGTTATCTTGAGCGATTAATCCGATCTGGCGCTAAGGTTGCCATATGTGAACAAACTGAAGATCCAGCTGCTGCTAAGAAGCGCCCTGGTAAGACCCTTGTTAATCGTGATGTTGTCCGACTAGTCACGCCAGGGACGCTAACAGAGGAAACCCTTCTTGAAGCGCGTCACCATAATTTTCTTGCAGCCCTATCTGAATCGGGCGGAAAATTAAGTCTTGCCTGGTTAGATCTTTCAACTGGGGTTTTCGAGACCCAATCTCTAAAAATTGCTGCATTGGCGGAGGCGCTTGCCCGAGTTGACCCTAAGGAATTGTTACTACCTGATCGGTTGTTACAGCGATCCGAATTTCAGCAATGCCTCAACGAAGCGTCAGCTACAATAACCGACCTTCCCTCTGCCCGATTCGATAGTAGAAATGCAGAACGCCGTTTGAAAATGGCATTTGGCGTGGAAGCAATGGACGGCTTTGGCGCTTTCGAAAAATCCGAACTTTCAGCTGCTGGAGTATTGATTGATTACATTGATCAAACACAAAAAGGTGAGATAGCCCGTCTTGATCCTCCTCGGCGTTTTCAGCCGGGAAGTGTTATGCAGATTGATCCGGCTACTAGAAATAGTTTGGAGCTTTTTCGAACAACTTCGGGAGCCCGTCATGGCAGTCTTTTAAACTCAATAGACCGAACAAATACAAGTGCTGGTGGGCGTCTCCTAGCAGGTTGGTTGGCGGCTCCTCTTGCGGAGACTGGGGCAATCCGCCGACGTCAAGAAGCCGTAGCGTTTTTCGTTGATAGTCCTCATCTTTCTAGCGATATCCGGAATTTCCTACATGGAGCCCCTGATCTTACTCGAGCCCTTTCCCGTTTATCTCTTGATCGTGGAGGTCCTCGTGATTTAGAGGTCATCGCGAGGTCTCTCAATATTGCGACGAAGGTTTCAGATTTGTTGGCAAAGAGACCTGCGGTTTTATCCGATGGTAGGCAACCTGTTCTTCTTACAGACGCAGCAACTTCGCTAGTAGGCCACGATTTTCTTGCGGCTAAGTTGTCGAGTGCACTCGATGATAGCTTGCCTTTACTTGCTAGAGATGGGGGATTTGTCGCGCGTGGGTATGATCAAGAGCTTGATGATTTATGCAGTCTCCGAGATGACAGCCGCAAGTTAATTGCTTCTCTTCAGACCCGTTATCAGGAAGAAACGGGTGTTCCAAATCTCAAACTGAAACACAATGCGGTTCTAGGGTACTTCATCGAAGTAACAGCTCTGCATGAGGCGAAACTAGTCAGTGACCAGCATTTTATTCGCCGGCAGACATTGGCAAATGCTGTGCGCTTCTCAACAGTTGAACTATCTGATCTAGAAGGAAAAATTGCGCAAGCTGCCGATCGAGCTCTTGCGCGCGAATTAGAGATTTTTGCAGAGCTTCGTGAAAATGTTTTGAAGCAAGGAGAAGCACTTGCGAGAGCGGCAGATGCTCTATCGTTGATTGATGTAATTGAAGGCCTTGCTCGACTCGCAATGGAGAGGGCTTTTGTTCAACCTAAAGTCGATGAAAGCCTAGCATTCAATGTGAAAGATGGTCGTCATCCAGTAGTCGAAATGGGATTGTCTCCTGGATCTTTTGTTCCAAATAACTGCGATCTTTCTGTAGAAACAGCGAAGCGTTTATGGCTTGTCACAGGTCCTAATATGGCAGGCAAAAGCACGTACCTTAGACAAAATGCACTTATTGCCATTCTTGCTCAGATAGGCTCTTTCGTGCCTGCTTCCGAGGCTCACATAGGTGTTGTTGATAAGTTGTTTTCTCGTGTTGGGGCGGCCGACGACCTTTCTCGAGGACGATCAACGTTTATGGTTGAGATGTTAGAGACGGCTGCAATTCTAAATCAGGCAGGCGATCGGTCATTAGTCATTTTGGATGAAATTGGCCGCGGCACTGCTACATATGACGGTCTCTCGATAGCTTGGGCATCGGTTGAGCGGCTGCACGAAAAAAACCGGTGTAGAGGACTTTTTGCGACCCATTACCATGAACTTACGGCACTTGCTGAGAAGTTGGATGGTCTGGGCTTGGTATCTATGCGCGTTAAAGAATGGGAAGGAGATATAGCCTTCCTACATGAGGTGATGCCCGGAGCTGCAAACCGTTCCTATGGCGTTCATGTAGCACGTTTGGCAGGCCTCCCAGCAGACGTTGTACGTCGAGCGACCGCGGTTTTATCTGGCCTAGAAGCGGGTGAGGGGCCAGATGGAAAAAAACTCAACATCGACATGCCACTTTTTGCGCGAGTTCCTTTAGTCTATGAGAATTCTTCTAGGTCGACTATCCCGGAGGGAGTTAAAAGCGCTTTAGAGTTGTTAAAAACGACTGAAATTGATGCGTTGACCCCAAGAGAAGCAATCAACTTTCTTTACGAATTAGTCGAGCTTGTGGATGACGGGGAACAGTCAATTTAACTCAAGATGCATTTCTGAAGATCAATTTACTAGAGTTTAAGATGATATGAAAAAGATACTTTAACTTTTGCAAAATGTTGCCAAAAGCCTCTATTCGGGACAAATACGTTCTGTTACAGCTCGGTTTATATAGTGTAGAAGAATATTTAGGCCTTCGGTTAGGTGATTTTAGTGCAACCTGATTAGCTTGCCGGCGTAGCTCAGTGGTAGAGCAACTGATTCGTAATAAATATACTTACTTCAAAAAAGCTTTATTTTCCGCTGTTTTTAGTCGAAAAATAGTTAAAAATAGCGATTTATAAATCGTTTATAAAAATATATAATTATCCGGAGCAGATTTTCAGAGGCAGTAGGCTTGTCGCATAAAACCTACAAAGACTTGGAAAGTTTCTACGACGGGGAAGTGGTGATCTATCGGCGTAACGCTGGTATGAAGCCGACCTATCAAGCACGGATTAAGACACCTCAAGGAACGGGCTACATAATTCGTTCGCTTAAAACCTCTGATCGAGATGAAGCCTACAGAAAAGCAATCGATCTTTTTGATGAGCTCAAATACCGAGCCAAAGCGGGGGAAGATCTTAAAAGTCGCCTCGCCACGAAGGTCATAGATGAATATCTCGCTAGCCAAACGCATAAATCCAGATTTGTAAGTTCAAACAAGCAAATAGGCGATCACTTCCGGAGTTTTCTTGGTTCGAAACCGATGGCGACGATCGATGCTCGTCTTATGGCGGGTTATTTCGCTAATCGCCGGACGCAAAGGCATAAGGGCAAGAAGATTTCCGAAAATACGCTCCACGCAGAAGCTGGAGAAATAACGAGATTTCTTCGTTGGGCGAAGGAGATGAAATATCTCCGTGAGGTCCCAAGTTTTGAAAAGCCAAAGTTAAAAGCAAACCCTCGCCCTGTTTTTGATGAGAAGGCATATCGGACCTTAACTTCAAACGCTCGCCATTGGATTGCTAAAGCGTCCCACCCTTCCGTTAAACGAGATCGAGTGCTTTTGTGGAACTATGTTCTGATCTTAGCCAATACTGGAATACGGGTTGGCGAGGCTCGAGAGCTTCAATGGAGAGATATACGGATCATAAACCAACCCGCCCAAGAGCAACTTATCTTCGCTTTTCGAGTGTCTGGAAAAACAGGAATGAGAGAGGTCGTTGCTCGAACAGGCGAAATTAAAAACTACTTGGAGCGGATTAGAGAACTTAGGGAAGCGGAACTCGGAAAGACGCCAACCCTAGACAGTCCGATATTTTGCCACCCAGACGGGAGCAAGATTGGCTCCTTCAAAAAATCCTTTTCTTCATTGATAAAATATTGTGACGTCGAATATGACCGAGACGGCAATCGCCGCACCCTGTATTCGTTAAGGCATACATACGCCACCTTCCGTTTGTACGAGGGAGTTAATCACTACACGCTCGCTCAAAATATGGGTACGAGCGTTGAAATGATTGAGAGATTTTATGGTCATACGAGCAATATCCGACAGGCAGGGGAGCTAACAAAAACTGGTCGTGGGTTAGGGGGCGCCAATATTTTTGACTTTATTCAGGCGGAGAATGAGTCTAAACAATCTTGATTAAGCCGCTGTAGCTCAGTTGGTAGAGCAACGCATTCGTAGTTTTAAATTGCGTCCCTATTGGGAAACCTTTGGGTGAAAACCCATCAAAGTCGGGGAAACCTGTAAAATGGCAATCCCGAGCCAAGCCCGAAAGGGAAGGTGTAGAGACTTGACGGTGGGAGCCTAAGGAACTTCGGTTCTATGGCTAAGAGAAAGTCCAGCGCACAAAGCCCGAAAGGGTGGCGACGAAAGTCGTAGTGCGATGAATGCGTGGGTCAGGTGTTCAAATCACCTCAGCGGCACCAGAATTTGAAAAGAGCTCCTTATGGGGCTCTTTTTTTATCATCGCCCCAAAGAAAAGTGGCGGAGCTCCAATAAACTCCGCCCCCTGCTTTTGAAGCTTTACTGAGTAAAGTTCCAGCATTGACCCTGTGACTTATCTGCTGGTGAAGAAACTGACTGGCTCATCCCGCTCACGGACAGACATCCAAGCGCTTTTTCGCTTCGTTTCTTGTTTGATGGCAGGCTGCTTACGAAGACGAGTAAGGTCAGAGCGAGACAACATACGCAGCCCCTCCTCTACCAGAGCAGCCTTTGATTGATTTGTAGCGTCACGCATCTGCTCAAGAAGCGCTCCACCATTTTGTGATAAGTGAACATATAGCGGGGCAACATTGCCTCTCATTAGCCAGTCTCCTGTTTAAGTGATTCAAGCAAAGTGCTTGTGTCATAAATAATAAAATCAATGATGTCGGATAGAGATATCAGAGTATTTCCACGAGCCCATTCCATTCCAACATCATTGAGAACTCGTAGATTATGAATATTTCTATTTATTTGTTTTCTAATATATATAACTTTATCTGATGACATTATTTGTGATTCCTTGTTTTTATTATTGTTGTATTTTTGTCACGCAGTAAAAATAAATAATAAAACTTACTTTCTACTATATATATGCTGATAAATAGAAATATAGGTGATTATTCATCAGAGGGTGGTGACCAAAACCAAACTTGAGATGCCTCCGAAAATATTTCCTGTAGTGGGATTTCCGTGGAAGCGGCGAACCAGCATCAACTTCATTATGAGAAGCACTTATGTGCTTTACCCAAAAACAAGGGAGCAGATGCTTCAGCATCTAAACCCAGGATAGAGGCAATGAGAAAAAGCAACCTCTGAGCAGACCAGTTCGTCATCCATCTGGCACTGGACTGCTTCCGTAATTTTAGTCGTAGATAAAGGGATATCGGATTACCCACCCTTCCTATTCAGTTAGGTTCTACGAGATGGATGTGGATGACGGCATCAAACTGATGACGCAAAAAACACACTAATCCTGTCGGAAGGATTAGTGTGTCTTCAAACATCTCCTGATTGATTGATTAGATTGCTTCTATCTCTTGTCGTACTTCGTACTCCAAGTTTCGCTTCGCTCAACGCTTCTAATCTTTCTTCTTATTCATTCTTCAGAGACAACGAGCGTAGCGAGTATCACGAAGCACGAAGTGCGAGTGATTGATTATGGCTTCTCTAAATACCTCTTGAAGCAATCACTTTAGAGAAAGTCTCCTGATGTCATTCATTCGTCCAACAACTCGCTACAAACTCAATAAGTTCATCTCGGAACAATCCATCGCAAACATCTCTTATGCTGCTGATATCAAGATGCCAGATAAGCAGAAAGTTATTTCAGAGATAGACAAGATGCTTCGTCATAACAGCATCACAGTCATCGTTCTTGAGCATCACACACCGAGAGGATTGCTCTAAATGATGAGCTTCCAAGATTTCGTTGAAGAACCCGATTTTGAAGATACTCCTGAAGAGCTTGAAGAAGGCATTGTTCGTTCTGGAGCACTTATTGCTTTCTCTGGGAAATCTAAAACTCACGGAGACAAAGCAGAGAAGCACTTTCGTGATGCCATGACTGCTCTAAACACTGCTCCAGCGAAAGGTGACGCTGTAGAGCAACGACTGATACGACTTGAGAAAGCAATCTTTGCTCTCTCTGCTGGATTAATCGACCAAAGAAGGCAGATAGGCGCTGGGATTGCTGTTGATCTCACTGGTCATCTGCTGACGAATAAGAGCCTTAGTTCAATGGCTGGTGGAAGGAGGCGGTAACAATTACAGGGTTAATAGCATCGGTATTTTGCCAGCTCTTTCCGATTTCGGCTCCAAAATGTAATTGAATATCCTATTTTAACACCGAAATGCTTTTGCCCCCCATAACATAGCAGTTCCCCATATTCATCGTAGTTATGGTTCTGGTATTGATTCTCTACAATCACCCAATAAGAACTTTCAGCAACTCTCTTACACTCCAAAATTCCTGGAATGGAAGAACATGCTTTTTCATGTTCTGGGATCCCAGCATAACTTACAAACGAGAACACAAGTGTGGAGACTAAGAGTGTGAATTTGAGCAATATAGATTTCATCCGTTGAATTCCTCAGTCCGAAATCTTCTTTCCGTCTTTGTAAGTCACTGAAAAATCTAACTCTCCGCTTTCCTTATAGAATTTCCAACTTCCATGCTTCAAACCTGCCTTATACTCACCCGCTAAATATAAATTCCCTAAACTATAAAAACTCCAAAAACCCTCACGTTCCTTCAACTGTTGGCCTACTCTAAGGTTACAAGCCTTTGTTATTTTGATGTCTTGGATGTGAGGCTTAAAGGGATTGCGGCGTTCAAGATATTCCTTGACGAAATTAAGAGTTAGGGAACCTTTACATTCCAGTTGACCATCCTCATCGAATACTTTTAATGCTCCAGTGAATTTCCCGTTCACAATCTTAAATTGATATTGACCCATTGTATTGCCGGTAAAAGGTGTATCGGTAAACTTTTGATAAATGAGTCCATCACGCTGCCTTAGCGTGTCGAGAGTTACAACATGGGTCACCACCGACCCAAAGGACTTTGCTAAGTCAGCCAAGGACTGCGACTTAACAACTGTTGGCACCAGCAACATCAGACAGATCAAAGTGGCGATTAGTCGGGTCAAAATTCTATCTCACTTAATTGTTTGGCTTTTAGAGCCATCAATCTGAAATCTTTTTGTCGTCTTTGTAGACGCCAGAGCCCTCGTCTTCCACGCGTCCAATCACATCTTTTTTGGGAACAAGACGCCTAGTCCCATCCTCGTCGTAATACTCCCAACGTCCCTCTTTTAAGTCGTTCTTATATTCACCCTTGTAAGCTAATTTCCCATTTTCATGATAAGTAACGGTTGGACCGTTGAGGACTCCCTTCTCAAAAAACTCATGACCTAATGTTTTTCCACTCGCCCAGTAATAATCCCATCTACCTTCTTGAAAACCGTTTATAAATTCTCCTCTAATATTCTTTCTTCCAGACGAATAAAAATCCCAAAAACCTTCTCTAAAATCCAATTTTGAATCACTCAAACACAAATTTCCCACGAAACTTATATCGTCAATAAATTTCTTTTTTATTACCCCTAATGAATATTTTTTACTAAAAAGTCCACGACACCTTAAATCACCTTCGTCATTAAATATTTTTACTGGACCATTAATTTTACCATCAAGGATTTCAATTTGGAGTTTACCACTCGTCACGCCAGTAAATGGGGTGTCGCTGAATTTCGGATAAGCAATTCCATCACGATCAAATAATGTGTCGAGAGTTACAACATTAGGCATACCTGACCTTAGGGAGTTGATCACATCGGCTAAGCTCTGTGCCTTAACAACTGTTGGCAATAGTAACACCAAGCAGACGAAAGTAGCGATTAGTCGAATCAAAATTCTAACTCCCCTAATTGTCGTCGTCTTCGAGACGAAAGCGTCGCTCATCCAAAGTTTCGTTGTCATACAACCAATACCGAGGACCATGTGCTGCGGTTAATTTTCCACCATGGCGATGAAGCATGGTCCTGGCACAGTCGCTAAGCGAGGTCACCTGACCTTCAAACTCAACCTTTTTGTCATCTATCACCGTACAGGTGACACTTTCATCTTTTATAAAATGTAAGGTCGCCCCAACAGGGACATCAACCATAGAAAATCTGAAAACTGGTCGCCTTTCATTCGCTCGTCGGAGGGTTTGGATGTCCACCTCATCCTCAACGATATCGGCGTCTGGTGTGACATCTCGAATGGCAAGTGCCTCAAGGATCATCTGAACACGCTCAGGGCTAATCCTGAAAAACTCCCTTTTCGGATTAATGCGGTGATCCCCGAATGCGATATGTAACCTTTTTTCGATATCCGTATTGTCCTTTACCTCACAAGCATAAAAGACCTCGAAAGGGACTGGCACTCCTGTATGTCCAGATAACTGAGTTAGTCGATCTGTAAGGTTCGTTGTTTTTCCAATCTTTATAAGATCAGGCATCGAGGGGTTTGTCAGGATGTAAACAATTTCGGTCACATTAAATTTCCCAATAGGCTCATTCATCTAACATTCAGGATAATCAGGCTAATCGTCTTGTTCTTCAAATTCATCCAAGGTTTTCCGCTTAAGCGCTGGTGTAGCACTCAATCTGACAGGTCATCTACTGACGAATAAAAGCCTTAGTTCGATGAGTGTTAGGAGGGGGCGGTAAGTATTCTCATTTTGATTTACTTATGTTGTTCATCGTGACAAAATTTTTTGGAACATTTTACTCAGTCACAAATTTTTCATATCGCTACAAATATAAATGAAAAAGACGCTTCAACTCAGAAAGTGAGAACCTCCCCATGCTGTTTATGGTTATACACACCCATGATTATAAAACTTGTGGAGCTCATATCCCAGAAGTCTCAGGCGCTCTTAAAGAACTAACCAAAAATAAAGACGGCAATAAAATACGGATCGTAGCAGCCTATGGAAATCGGCTAGAGCATAAACTCTTTATAATTATTGAAGCCGATCGCATGGAAGATATTGATGCCCATTTTGACCCAGTACTAGAGATCGGCAACTACGACATTACCCCAATTATGGAACGAGACACCTAAAAGACGCTCACGATCATAGACAGTTCGATGGGTGGTGGAAGGCAGAGAGAACAATTACAAAGTTCTTATAGATTTTTCTAAATTATTGTTTTGCTATCAGATCGATTTCAACTAAAGCACCAACAGCAAGCCCTGTAACACCTATACATGTTCTTGCGGGAAGTTTTTCTTCCTTAAAATAAGATTTGTAAATTTTATTTACTTTATCAAAGTCTTGAAAATTAACGAGGTATACTCTCACAAAAGTAACTCTTTCTA
>Ga0255764_10005218_pt1 | contig 10075 bp, 9 predicted proteins | sample 071ome_30_FD_179964 | JGI IMG/M metagenome (GOLD analysis project Ga0255764, IMG submission 179964) | Coastal salt marsh microbial communities from the Groves Creek Marsh, Skidaway Island, Georgia - 071406AT metaG (version 2) | ecosystem: Environmental > Aquatic > Marine > Intertidal zone > Salt... | reverse complement strand
CAGCTGAAGCAACCATTGGCATAGCAACGGTTAAACCAGCAACAAAACCAAGAGCTAATTTAATTTTATTTAATTGCATTATAAATCTCCATAGTTTTAACTAAGGGTTATAAAAAACAGTGAAAAGTCCACTAATGGCAGATATACTGCATAACAGCTATCGCATCAGATAGATTAACACCGGGTAGCACCAACTTCACGTGCTTGTCGAACACTTTATACCTCTGAATTTTGAAATGCAACACTTTTGTAACAATTTTGTTACATTTATTGATTTATTTTACTTATCAAAAAAAAGGGGCTAGTTTTGGACTTTTTTTAATTTAGAATGGGGTATTAAAAATGCACAAATATATAAGGTATAAAGTCGATGCAAAAAACACTATTTGATGAAATAGAACCTTTTAATGCTGGTCATCTGTCGAGTAAGGATGGTCATGATGTCTATTTTGAGGAGTCTGGCAACCCATTAGGTCAGCCTATTATCTTTCTTCATGGTGGTCCAGGTGGTGGTACGGGTCCTAAACAAAGACGGTTTTTTGACCCGAAACATTACAGAATTATTCTTTTTGATCAAAGAGGTTGCGGCCAAAGCAAGCCTTTGGGCGAGACTCAAAATAATACAACACAACATTTAATAGATGATATTGAAACAATTCGGCAACATTTAAAGATCGATCAATGGATCCTTTTTGGAGGCTCATGGGGCAGCACACTTGCCCTAGCTTATGGCATCCAACACAAAGATCGTGTTCAGGGTCTTATTTTAAGAGGCGTCTTTTTAAGCCGTAAACATGAACTCAGTTGGTTCTTAAATGAAGTCGACCAATTCTTTCCAGAATTGCATGCCAAACTTCTATCTCATAAAGCACACATTACAAAATCTAATCTAGTTGTTGCTTATTATGAGCTTGTCTTTAGTGAGGATTTGGATGAAGCCAAGCAAGCGGCTTTTGCCTGGAATCAATTTGAGGGCAGTATTTTAAAGCTGCTACCTGAGGAAGGATCAAGTTCCGAACCGATTAATTATGATTTTGAATTAGCACGCGCCAAAGTTCAACTGCATTACATCAAAGAGGATTGCTTTGTCAATGGGGATGAATTACTTGAAAAATCATCAGCCTTGAATGACAAGCCTGTGGTGATTGTTCAAGGTCGTTACGACATGGTGTGTCCACCGAAGACGGCTTATGAATTATCTAAGCAAATACCTAATGCCGAAATCATTATGGTGCCTGATGCGGGTCACTCAGCTTCAGAGGATGGCACATTGGCAGCTTTAATTCAAACGACAGAAAAATTTAAAAAAATAAAATAAATGCCCCAAGACCCCATTCATAAAAAAACCAACCTAGCGCCTTTATACCTTATATACAAAGATGTGATGGAAAATATGAGGGATCACCAATTCATCGCCATGAATGCCTCTGTCGCTTTTTTTACTCTGTTTGCAATTATTCCATTGATGTTACTGGTGATTTTTATTTTTGGTCATTGGCTCAATGAATCAACCGTCGCCTACAGTAAAGTCGATCAAATCATAAAGCTCCTTTTACCTGAATTGTCCGAATTGATTATGGGTGAATTAAAACTTTTGTCCGACAAACGTTTTGCATGGGAAATTGTTTGGGTTTTTGTTTTATTTTTAGGCTCAACGCCACTAACCTCAAATTTAAAATCATGTATAAGGCGTATTTTTGGCGAAGAAAAAAAACAATTTTTTATCATCAATAAATTGTTGGATATCATCTCCGTCATTGTTCTGTTAAGCCTATTTATCGTTTATGCGTTTACAAATATTTTTTTAGATGATGCTGCGTTATACATATCAACATTAACCTCAATGATTGAAAGTCAATCAGCAACCACCTTTACTTCATCGGTCTTGCTTGTGGTTGTGATGACTTTTTTCTATCAATTATTTATCCCCATCAAAATTGAATTACGTCACCTCATCATAGGCGCGATAATAACCAGTATCAGTTGGCTCATCTTAAGTGAGGCTTTTGAATTTTTTACCTCAATCAGTGCGATGTATGGAAGTTTTTTTGGGGGGATGCGAAATATTTTTATTTCAGTCATTTGGCTGTACCTTAATTGTGCTGCCATCCTCATAAGTCTCGAAGTTATTGCCTCGCTGCATAACCAAGATCTAATTCTCATCAAGCAACTTTTCTTCAAAAAAAATATTCATAGGCAAGCTATCTTTCCAAGGCTTTGGATTAAATTTGGCCAAAAGCAAAAAAAAGATCATATTCTTTACAAAGAGGGAGATCATGACCGAAGGCTCTTTTATATCGTGGAAGGCGAAATAGGTATTGTCAAAAAAGGTAAACGGATCACCAGTCTTAAGGCGGGAGAATATTTTGGCGAACTTGCATCGCTTGGCAAAATACCTAGGCAAGTTTCAGCTTATGTGATGTCGGACTGGGCCAGACTCTTAATTATTGATGATGATAAATTAGATCGTCTTGTAGATGATAATCATCAGATTTCCCTTCGCCTTTTGAAAACCCTCGCAAAAAAAGTTCAAGCTACCTAGGCTCGGGCTTTAAGTCGAAGGCAATACAGACACGCTCAGCATCTGAATTAAAGGGAATGGTGCGATGAAAGACTGAGGATGGAAAAAATATCACATCACCCGCTTCGGGTAAAATCGTCTGCGTTGGGAATTGATCATGCATTCTAGGATACCCATCGCCATCGGTACTCAACTCAATGGCCCCTTCATTTGATTCTTTATTTGAGTTAGGTATGGATAAATAAACTGCCCCACTAATCCAACCATCCTCATGGATATGAGAGCTTAAGTGTCCTCCTTTTTGCATCCTTACAAACCAAGAACTACTAAATTCAATTTTTTTTGGAAAGGATTGAATAAATTCACAGCCCTCATTTGCAAATTGATGATGGTAATTTTTGATCATTTTCTTTAAAGCTTCGGCTAGCGCAATAAAGGAAGATTCTTTACGCTTAAACAAATTACCTGATGATTGAACACCATAGCTTAGTCGGCTTTGTTTTCGTTCTGATATATCTGCGGTCTTAATGTCATGCAGGAGTTCTTGAACAAGCTTGCCATTGTCTGCGACGAGTTCAGGAATTTTCTCATGACAAACAAACCTGAAGGGCTCTGGACAAAATTTATACGGATCTTCTTTGTTAAAATTAATGGCATAGTGCGTTGATAACGTTGCTAAAAAAGGTGATAGGTTTCTTGCCTCAATTGCAGATTTAAGTTGCTCATCAAAAACGTCAAATTTTTTTAATTTATAAAGGCAATATAAAACTCGCTCTTGCCAATCCCCAAGCTGTGAGTTTTTAAAATGTTTAATCGCCTCCTCGTAAGCTTCGTTGTCATAAAGAAAGATGGCTAATTGATAATTTGCTCTTGGGTGTTGTGGATTTTTTTGAATAGCTAATCTTAAAAAATCATTCGCCTCCTTGATCTGTCCGTCATGCCATAGAGCATCACCAAGATCAGAATAAAAATCAGGCTCATTCGAACCCTTCTCAACTGCTTTTTTAAAATGATCAATGGCAAGTTTTAAATTGCCCTGATTTCGAAATGCACCCGCCAAATTATAATGCCCTCGGGCATCATCAAAAATAGCTAGAGATTTTTGAAAACATTTAATCGCATCATCAAGGTCTCCTTGCAACTGCTTGATTGTTCCAAGATTAGTCAATGCCTCATAAAAACCTGGTTGTATCTTAAGTGCTTGTTCATAGGCGTTGGTGGCTTTAACAAATTCGCCTAAACTTTGATAGGTAATGCCAAGGTTAAAATAAGCCTCAACAAAATCGGCCTTTAAACTGATTGCTTTTTGATAATACTCAATGGACTCATGATACTGATTTTGAGCATACAAAATGGCACCCAGATTAAATTGTAATTCTGGGATACTAGGGTTAATTTTTAAAGCCTTTATATAAGCGATAGATGCTTTCTCAAGGTCTCCCTTCTTTTCATAACTCACCCCTAGAATGTTAAAAAGAATAAATTCTTTGGGGAAATCTATAATTAATTTCTCAGCAACTTCAATAACGCTGTCATGCTGACCTTGTTGGTGCATCATCATCAGTCTTTGAATATCTTGTTGGCTAAGTTGTTTCATTGTAAAAAATATCTAAGCTTAATAAGCACCAAAAGTTAAAATTAAATTTAAATTTAAAATTAGTAACGCTAAATTGTAACAAAATTAATAGACATACTATTTATCTCATTGAAGTCCTTTATTAAATAATGACTTGAATGTTAGAATCAGCATACTTAATTAACAACTAATGCTATGAATCCAACCACCATCAATATTATTGGCGCATCACTCTTTGCAATTGCGATATTGCATACTTTCTCAACCAAATATTTTGAGCACTTAGCACATACTAATAAAAAATTCTCAGGTCTTTTACATCTTTTAGGTGAGGTTGAAGTCGTCTTTGGATTTTGGGCCATGGTGCTGATTCTTTTTATGTTTGGAATTCAAGGTAAGGAAGCTGCCATTGAATATGTGGATACAAGAAATTACACAGAACCCATGTTTGTATTTGTAATCATGGTCATAGCAGCCACTCGCCCTATTCTGCAACTGTCACAAAATCTTGTTTTAGGTATTGCCAGATTAGTGCCAGTCAAAAAAGAGGTCGCTATCTTTTTTCTACTACTTAGTTTCGTTCCTTTATTAGGCTCTTTTATCACTGAGCCAGCTGCAATGACCTTGGCTGCACTTTTGTTAGGAAAAAATTACTTTAAACAAATCAAAGATAATAAATTTAAATATGCAACGCTTGGCATACTGTTTGTCAATATTTCCATTGGTGGAACATTAACCCCCTATGCTGCACCACCTGTGCTTATGGTCAGTTCTACCTGGAATTGGGATTTAGCATTCATGTTGTCTCACTTTGGCTGGCGCTCATCCCTAGCGGTTGTGGTAAATACCCTACTTTTAATCAGTATATTTAAATCACACTTAAACCAAATTGAATTTAAAGAAAATACAAATGAAAAAACAGTGCCAATGGCCATTATTGTTGTTCATCTTTTATTTCTATTAGGTGTTGTGGTTTTTGCTCATCACCCAGCTGTATTTATGTCACTCTTTCTATTCTTTTTAGGTTTTACGACAGCGTATAAACATCATCAAAATAGCCTTATCCTTAAAGAAGCCCTTTTGGTTGGATTTTTCCTAGCGGGACTTGTCGTTTTAGGGGGGGTTCAACAATGGTGGTTACAACCTACCCTGGTATCCATGAATAGTGATGTGGTCTTTTTTGGTGCAACTGCACTCACCGCATTTACTGATAATGCAGCACTCACTTACCTTGGCTCCCTAGTTGAAGGTTTGTCAGATGAGTTTAAGGTTTCCTTGGTTGAGGGGGCTGTAACCGGGGGTGGTTTAACAGTGATTGCGAACGCCCCTAATCCCGCGGGTATATCTATCTTAAGAGAATATTTCCACGAAAAAAGTGTCAATCCTTTGGGGCTTTTATTAGGTGCCCTTGCTCCGACTCTAGTGGCGATTATTGCCTTTAGATTTATCTAAATCTATGAGTGATCAATTTAATTATAAAGGCGATACCCTCGCACGCAAAAGACAGAAACTAAAATTAAGTCGCGAAGATATAGCGCAAAGACTTACATTGAGTGTGAGTCAAATAATATCGTTAGAAAAAAATCTTGATTCTGGTTTTGCAACACCGCATTTTAGAATGCTTGCCATTAAGCGTTATTCAAAACTATTAAACCTTGATCTAAAAAGTGTTGTGATTCAAGATACAAAACAAGTTAATTCTTCCAATGAGTTTGTTGAGGTTAGCAAAAAATCAACATTTTCTTTTAATTGGCTGCTTATACTTCTTGGCTTTATCGCGATTCTAATTTTTATTTTTAATCAGTCTGATTCACAAAATGATGACGCAAATATCATTGCTGATTTAGAAAAAGAAATCATCAAAAATAATAATCTTAATCAGAATGAAAACAATCAGGCCGATGATCTCCCTTTTTCTTCTGAGTTAAAATCAAATGAGGTGACTACTCATTCAAAACCTGAAAATGAAAATAAACCGATTGTTGAATCTTTAGAAAATAATGAGGGGGTTAATTTAGATTTTATTTGTACGATTAATACCACCGCCGTAAAAGAATTTTCAACAACTAATCCTGAAAAACCTGCTAATTACTTTCATCTGATCTCCATAGAGCCTCAAACCATTTGCACTGTTGATAATCTAGGCAATAAAAAAACATATCGATTAGAAGAAGGAGGCAAGGTAACTCATCGAGGAGAGCCGCCTTTTAAAATTCAACTTGATCCTAATAAAAGTCGCCTTTATTTTCAAGGTTGGATCGTTCATCTTCAACCGCAAGATCGCTTTATCCAGCTCAACGCAAAAGAATTAATTGACTTTTCTAACTAACTGTCAATAATTCATGCCAGGAAGTGGTAAATGACTGCGTTTTAAGTGTTTGTTTCATGCCCCACAAAGGTTTGATAGGTTGTGTTGCTATTCTTAAACTAAACTTATCATAACGATCGTTAATCTCATCCATCACATTTGATAGTTGATGTTGCTTCAAAGGCACCTCAGACCACAAATCTTTTTGGCTATGATCACTATCTATTAAATTTGATAACACAATACCGCATTTACTGTAACGAACCCCAGCCTTATAAAGATCAGGCAAAACTTTTAAAGCGGCTTGTAAAATCAAATGGGTGTGATTGGTTGCAGGTTTAATCGGCATGGTCATTGTTCGTGCATAAAAAGATTCGGCTTGATTAAATGGACTATTTCTAACAAACACACTCACAGCGCTGCACAAAGTTGATTGAGCTCGCGCTTTACGAGCACCTCTAGATACAAAAGTGGTGATAGCTTCAACAAGTTCATCATAACGAGTGACAGGCTGACCGAAACTACGCGAGGCAATAATCTCTTTCTTAGGTTCAACATTAAATTCAAGATCAAAACATTGAATTCCATTGAGCTCTAAAACTATTCGCTCCATATTGATGCTAAATTGTTTTTTCATGTAATTTGGGTTGGCGTGTTTTAAATCTAATACAGACCCTACCCCCATCGCTTTTAATTTTTCTGCCAAACGTCTGCCAATACCCCAAATTTCATCAACCGATACACGAGACATAACTTTATTGAGTTCTTGGTTAGATAAGGATGAACTGACAAACACACCCTTCCACAAAGATTGTTTTTTGGCACAGTGATTTGAAAATTTTGCCAATACCTTGGTTGGACCAATTCCAACGCACACAGGCATGCCTAACCATTGGTATAAAGATTTACGAATTAAAGAGCCTTTTTCTAACAAATGATTCTGACCTTTCATGCTTAAAAAACTTTCATCGATTGAATAAATTTCCTGCTGGTCAGTAAATGTAGAAAGTAGTTGCATAACGCGACGACTAATATCAGCATAAAGCGGATAGTTAGAAGATAAGGCCATCACATTATGTTTTTTAATGATGGATGCTGCTTTAAAAAGGGGCTCGCCCATTTTAATACCTAAGCTCTTTGCTTCATTACTACGAGAAATAATACAGCCATCGTTATTACTTAAGACTACGACTGGCTTATGATTAAGTCTTGGATTGAAAAGCCTCTCACAGCTTACATAGAAATTATTAATATCAACTAGCGCAATCAATTACTTAAACTTTCTAACAGCCCCTGTTACCACACCCCAAATCTCAAATTGCATTTCTGGTTTGATTTCAATCGGAGGGTATTGATGATTGGCGGGCAGCAGTCTCGGTAACTGCCCTTGTTTTGCTAAAGTCTTCACGGTAAATTCACCGTCAATCGAGGCTAATACAATATCACCTATCTTAGCCTGCTTAGATCGATCAACAATGACAATATCACCATCATGAATGGTGGCATCAATCATGGAATCACCTTTAATCCTAACGAAAAAAGTGGTTTCTTTTTGACCAATCAAATAGTCATTCAGGTCTAATTTTTTTTCAGCATGCTCATCAGCGGGAGAGGGAAATCCAGCAGCGACCTTATGCTCAAACAAGGTTCTGGCGTTTGAGCTTAAATTAGTTTCAGGCAAGATAAAATCAATAACGTTATTTGATTTTGTTCGTCTTAAATAATCTTTAATATCATAAACTCGGCTCTGTGGTATGCGCATAACTTTAGTAGGCTCACCATAATGTCCGGTATCTTTTTTTCTTCCGGCTCCTTGTCTTGCGCCGCCCCAATTTTTATTTTTCATTTTGAATTTTGTAACATTATTCAAATAGCAAAATACCATAATTAACAATATAAAAACAACCCTTAAAAATAAAAAAAATTAAAAAAAACGTGTTGACATTCATAGGGAAAGTAGGCAAAGTAAATCAAACCTAGCTTGAAACGCGGTTTTGGCAAGGGTTTCAAAAGATAAACTAATTTAAATAACACATTCATCGGAGGAATTATTCATGAATAAAGGTGAACTTATTGAAGCAGTAGCAAGTGCAACAGGTTCAACAAAGGCAGATGCAACACGTGCCATTGACGCAACAATCAGTACGATTTCAGGCGCTCTTAAAAAAGGTGACACAGTAACGCTCATCGGTTTTGGTACTTTTAAAGTAACTAAACGTGCAGCAAGAACAGGTAGAAACCCTCAAACTGGTGCTGAACTGAAAATACCAGCACGTAAAGTTCCTTCATTTAAAGCAGGTGCAGGTCTTAAATCAGCAGTAAATTAAAAAATTTATTAAGGATAAAAAACGCCTTTTGAAAAAGGCGTTTTTTTTGCAATAAACTTTTCTAAATTACTAAATACAAATTAGTAGTGTTATAGTAAAAAAATAACTATTAAAACTTAACCATGACTCAATCTACAGTCCTAATCACAGGTACCAATCGGGGCATTGGATTAAAATTTGCTGAAGAGTATTCAAAATTAGGCTGGCATGTTATTGCAACTTGCCGAAATCCAAGTCATGCGAACAAACTAAATCAGCTTGCAAAAGACTTCGGATCAATTGAAATTTATCCATTAGAGGTCTCAAATTCCGACCAGATTCATGAGCTCGCAGATGCATTAAAAAATAAACCCATTGATGTTTTAATTAATAATGCCGGCATACATCGATCATGTACGTTGGGCTCGATAGATAAACAGGCTTGGCTTGAGAGTTTTACTATTAATTCCATTGCTCCCTACGAGTTAACCATTCATTTACTTGATAGTATTCTTCAAGGGAGCCTTAAAAAAGTTATTTCTATTACTAGCAAAATGGGAAGTATTGATGACAATACCAGTGGTGGCTCCTACATTTACCGATCGAGTAAAACGGCACTTAATAGCATTATGAGAAGCCTAGAGCATGACTTAGCTCATCATGGTATCGCAACATTAACATTACACCCAGGCTGGGTCAAAACAGACATGGGCGGCATGGGAGCCTGGATTAATGTTGATGAGAGTGTTGCCGGCATGATCAAACAAATTGAAAAGCTTAATTTATCCAATGCAGGTCGTTATGTTGACTATGCAGGAAAAAAAATTAACTGGTAAACACAATTTAAAAAAAGCGGAAGCCTTTTTATCAAATTTAGATGCTGATTGGTCTAAATTGATTCAAAAAGTGGGCCCATGTGAAATTACTATAAGTAATCTCGAGCCCTACCAGTCATTAATTAAATCCGTTATCTTTCAGCAGCTTCACCCTAAAGCCGCCTCAACCATTTACGATCGTTTTTTATCTCTTTTTAATAAACAACCACATCATGCAAGTTCTATTTTAGAAATGGATCCTAATTTACTCAAACAATGTGGGTTATCTAAAAATAAATTAGTCAGTATTTTGGATATTGCACGTTGTCATCATGATCATGCTATTCCAAACTCTAATGATCTTAAACGTATGGATGATGAAGAGATTATCAAAAAACTTATCGTCATCAAGGGCGTCGGAAGATGGACCGTTGAGATGATGTTGATCTTTAATTTAGGCCGACTTGATATCATGCCGGCCACTGACTTTGCTATTAAATCTAATTATCAAAAGATGAAAAAATTAGACCATATCAGCCCATCTTTATT
>Ga0255764_10005182_pt1 | contig 10107 bp, 11 predicted proteins | sample 071ome_30_FD_179964 | JGI IMG/M metagenome (GOLD analysis project Ga0255764, IMG submission 179964) | Coastal salt marsh microbial communities from the Groves Creek Marsh, Skidaway Island, Georgia - 071406AT metaG (version 2) | ecosystem: Environmental > Aquatic > Marine > Intertidal zone >... | reverse complement strand
CAATGCTAAATACTGTGGAGCGTCATTTCCAAACCAACGCAAAGGTTGGAATATGAGGGCGATGGACAAAAAGCAAACAAAAGCAATGCTTTGGAATCGGTATATTCGCCCAACAGCAGACCGGACACTTTGCGGATTCCTCGCCCCGTCTCTTGCAAGAATCGTAGGCAGGCCGAGGTCTGCAATCAAGAATATTGATGCATAGACATCAATAGCCAGAACGAGCCAACCGTATTCTTCCGAAAGCAATTCTCGAGTTAAGATGATTTGACCTATGAAAGCAAGAAACACAGCAACGATTTCTGCTGAAAGCAACCATCCTGCATCTCTCCCGATTGCAGGTTGGCGAAAATTCTCATTTTGCACACGCCAAGGACCGTCTCTACATACTTCAAACCATGGTTGGAAAAGCACAGGTTCAAGACAGAAAACAGACAGGAAGGAATGGTGGAAGCACATGGTCGATGCTGCATGGATTGAGTCAGAGGTCCTCAAAGCGGTGCCAGACGCTGTTGTCGAGGTCATTGACCTCCACAGGTCTGGTGATCATTTCCATGTCCGAGTGATATCTGAATCATTTGAAGGTGTTCGGCCCCTGCAGCGTCAGAAGCAGGTACTTGCCGTCATGAAACAACATATCCCGCACCCTATTCACGCCCTCGACCTCAAGTGCATGACGCCAGAGCAAGCAACTGTGAGCGGGGATACCGCTTTCGACCCTCACGGCGGAGGTCAAGGCATTCACGTCTCAAGAATTATGAAAAGAAAGGAGGAATAAGTATGGATTGGACACCAGATGAATTACAAGCAATAATCGATGAACACGCCCTGGTTTTGTTCATGAAAGGAACGCCAGATGCACCACAGTGCGGATTCTCGAATCGAGCAGCTCAAGTTTTGCAACAACTCGGAGAACCCTTTGCCGCCGTCAATGTTCTTGTTGACCCAAGGGCAATTCCATCAATCTGCCAGTGGTCAGATTTCCCGACAATGCCTCAAATTTTCGTTCAAGGCGAATTAATTGGAGGATCAGATATTGTCCTTGAGATGTTCCAAGATGGAAGCCTAAGAGAAATGTTTGATGCAGGCCGTGCATGAGTCACTCTTCTGCCTCAAATGCCCACAAGTGTTTCTTTCCTTCATCTTCGGAAGTATAACCGACATGAACAATAAATGGTGATTTTCGAAGGGCACGGTTGAGCACATGTGGCTCAATTTGTTCCCCGTTTTCTTTCCATGCTTGCAGAATCTCACCCATGGTTACAGGTCCGTGTTCTCGAATCCAGTTGACAATGCGTTCAGCCTGTTTTCGATTCTCCACCCTCTCAGGAGAAAATTTCGAAGGGCGGGGCATAGGATACAATCATTCCCAAGGGTAGATGAAGATTCGTATTTGTTTCATTATCAATCTCTAATGTTTTTCATCGAGGACCAAAATTCATCTATGCTGCTAACAAAGTCACCAAATTGTTCAAAAGATTCTAATATTTAGAAACCGAGTTGGATTAGTTCGATACTGATTCTTCACGATAATTTCGTTGATATACCTGCCTGTATTTTCCAACAATATTTGGCCACGTTCGATTTTCTAAGACGAATTCTCTCGCAGATTTCCCCAGTTCTTCTCTTGCTAAAGGATTGGTCGCCAATTCTGTAATAACATTTGAAAGGGCATTGACATCTTCCGCTGGAAAAGTCAATCCTGTCACACGATTTTCAATTATTTCACATAAAGCGGGTAATTCTGAGACAACCGTCGGCCTCATTCGAACCATCGCTTCCAATGGTTTTATTGGAGGAACTATACGAGTGACATTCGTATTCGGCCTACTTACTACAAATATGTCTATAATATCGTAGAAATGTACGATCTCATCATGAGGGTATGGGCCTTCGATAAATGAAATATCATTAATTTTTAATTCAGAACAATGTTGTTTCAATTGATCCTGATTTGCCTTTGAACTACAAACAAGAAATCTCAAATCTATGCCTTCTTTGTAACATTGAGCCACAGCTTTTGCTGTATAATCAACACCCTCCAACGCTCTAAGGCTTCCAATGTAGCCAACGATTAAAGTAGATTTTTCCAATTTTAAACGTGCAAGAAGATTTCCGACGTTTGAGGGAACTGTCTCCGGCCTTAATGGCTCGGAAGCGATTTTTCTCCCCACAGCATTTGGTACAATCGTTAAAGGAGTTTGTCTTAGCTTTCGATCTGTAACTTCCTTCCCTAGGTTCGAACCGATAGCAATTACTTCGTCTGCTTTCCTAATTACCTTGTTTTCTTGAATTCGATAATAACGATACTGTATTGAATTCGTTGTCCAGCGACCCTGTGCAACTGCAGAGTCCTCCCACATACCTCTAATTTCATATACAAACGGTAAGCCTAGTTTCCTGGCGGCTCGTAAAGCAGGGAGACCTACTCTAAATGGGGTGTGCGCATGAATGATATTTGCTTCGGATTTTTTTGCTAACAGAACGATGTCGTTTTCGAATTTTCTCATCAACTTCTTCTCGCCCAAGAATCGACGGAATAACATGACTCGCTTGAGAATTGGAGAAAATATTTTTTTTAGTGAGAGTTTAGTCTTCAAAACAAAGTATCTTAATGCTCTTAGAAAAAATGGCACGCTTTTAGGAACGTTGAATCCATGTTTCTTTTCTTGATTTGAATGAGATTTTTTTGATGCGGATCGATGATATACTATTCCGTCTATCGTAGCTTCTGTATTCATAGATTCTCTTTGAGGGTAAAATGGGGAGGTTAAGACAATTGGTTGACAGATTTTTGCATCCTTTAGTGAAACTAGCAAATCATGGCTTCTTATTGCATATCCATTGACATCAGGAGCACTATTTGCAAGGACGTGTAAGACTCTCGGACATGTCAGAGTTATCACCGTTCTAAAAATGAAACAACTGAATCCACAATACGCTCAGCAGTCCGTCCGTCCCAATACATTGGCTTTCGAGGTGTAACCTGTTGTTCATTCGTAAGTGCTGAATTTACTGCTTCTTGTAATTTTGAAAGGTCATCCACTAACTGATTCGTTCCTTCTGTAATGGTTATTGGCCTTTCAGTATTTTCTCGAAGGGTCAAGCAAGGTATGCCCAATGAGGTTGATTCCTCTTGCAGGCCCCCAGAATCAGTTATTACTAATTTACATGAACCTATGAGTGATACAAATTCAAGATAGCCTAAAGGCTCCAATAAATGAATATCTAGTTCGTTCTCAAGTACACCAAGTTTCCCAAATCGTTCGAATGTATTTCTCGTTCTTGGATGCATAGGAAAGACGATAGGTATTCTACGAGAAATTTTGACTAAATGTGATATTAGTTGGTTAACCTTTTCTTCTACATCTACATTCGAAGGCCTATGTAGTGTGACGACAGCATACCTTTCTAGATTGATTTTTTTGGCGGGGTTAATCTCTCTAATCTTTACTCGATCTAATGCATCGTAAAGTGAATCAATCATTATATTTCCAACGAATTTAATTCTATCTTTAGAGATACCTTCATTTTCAAGATTCTGATTTCCATCCAAAGAAGGTGTTAGCAATAAATCGGAAATGCTATCCGTAAGTATTCGATTAATTTCCTCTGGCATTTCACGATCAAATGATCTTAATCCGGCTTCAACATGTGCAACTGGAATTCCCAGTTTTTTCGCAACAATCGTACATGCAATCGTTGAATTTACATCTCCGACAACAACAACCATAGCAAATCTGTGTTCATCGCAAACCTTTTCAAATTCAATCATAATTTTTGCAGTCTGAGTTGCATGCGATCCAGAGCCAACATTGAGATGTATGTCTGGTGATTTCATATTTAGGTCTTCAAAAAAAATATCAGACATATTTGCATCATAATGCTGACCTGTATGTATGAGCAAAGTTTCAATACCTCTCCTTCTACATTCTCTGTCAATCGGAGCGATTTTCATAAAGTTGGGCCGAGCACCAACGATGAGTGCAATTTTATCCATCCGCATTAACCCCAATAGTTTCGTTGTGAAGTAGGTTTAATATCTTCATCATGCCATAATTGTCTTCAATAAACATTCTATTTTCGATTTCATTAGGATTGAAGGCTGCATTTCTTTCATTCATGAATTTTAAATCACCACTTAATGTGGCCTTCCAACAGCATGTACTTGCCATCCCATCGCTGAAATTGAATCCAAATCGAGAACTCTCCTTCCATCGTAAAGAATCGGATTGTTCATTCGCTTACCAAGAGAATCCCAATCGATGTTGACGCAGGATTCATGTGATGTTACAAGGATGGCTAAATCAAATCCTGATGCAGTCGTAATGTCTTCGACTACTGTGACTTTTTCTGGGAATTGTGTTGAATCGATATGCGGATCATACGCATACACTGCGATATCCTTGGAGAGGAGCGCTTCTGTGAGTGGTTCAGCAGGTGTTTCCCTGGGGTCACCAACATTTGCTTTGTATGACCAACCCAAAAGGAGAACGCGTGCCGTTCCAGATTTCACACCTGCTTTGTAAAGAATCTCATTGATTATCGTTGCAACATGCAAAGGCATTGTTCGATTGACGGCTCGAGCGGCTGTAATCAATTCAGCAGGAACCCCGACATCAGCGGCCCGTTGCATCATGTAATATGGGTCAACGGGTATACAGTGGCCACCGACTCCGATACCAGGTGTGTATCGATGAAAATTCCATTTTGTTGCAGCAGCATTCAACACATCTTCAACATCAAGGTCCAATTCTGGAAAAATCCTTGCTAATTCATTGACCAATGCGATGTTGATGTCTCTTTGCACATTCTCGATAACTTTGGATGCTTCAGCAACTTCGATTTTTCCAACATATCGCACATCTTCAGATGTAAGATGGCGATAAAGTTGCACGAGTGATTGCCCCACCTCAACATTTGAACATCCCACGACACGTGCAACTTGTCGGACTCCATGTGCTGGGTCTCCCGGGTTAAATCGTTCAGGACAATAACCGATTTCAACATCAACACCTATTTCCAAACCTCTTGCTTCCAACTCCGGATACCAGGTCTGGGCGGTGACACCCGGATATACTGTTGATTCAAGAACCACAATGGTTCTTGAGGAGGGCTTGATGGCATCGAAAACAGCACAACCAGCCTTGCGCACATAGGAAAGATCTGGTTTGAGGTCTTTAGTGATTGGAGTTGGAACAGTGATGAGAACAACATCGCAATGCTGCACTGCTTCTTCAGTATACATCGTAATGTTCCATCGAGGGTCATCTTTTGATGGAATAAGTCCCTCGACCTCTGGGTCGCCCGTTGGATTTTCTTGTTGATGTATCTTTGAAACAGTACGTTCAGAGACATCAACGCCCCATATCGTGAAACCTGCGTCATAAAATCCGATAGCAGTGGGTAAGCCAACATAGCCTAAACCAATAATGCCAATTGTGACTGAGCCTTGTTCCAAGGCCTCATCAAAGGATTCATCCCATCCCATGAAACCATACCACCTGTCTTTGTTCTTCAATTCAATGGCTTGACAAAGAAAAGAACCATACAATTTGGCGTTCTCAGAACAATCCATGAAGCGGGTGTTGGTGACTGGAGGCTCTGGATTCATTGGCCTGAATTGCGTTTCAGCACTTCTCAAACATGGCGTTGAAGTTCATGTTTTGGATGTAGAGATGCCAGCAAAAAGCAATCCGCTCATCAATCACATGAATCTCAGTTGGTTTCTTGGTTCGATTTTAGATAGAGAAGTTGTTGACACTGCCATGAATGGATGTGATGCTGTAGTTCATTTAGCAGCACAATCCTCAGTACCCGAATCGATGAAAGACCCAGCACGAACATTGGCAATCAATCTCGATGGAACAAAAAACATTCACTCGAGCGCGCTCAAATGCGGAGTTTCAAGAATTGTTTTTGCATCATCAGCTGCGGTGTACGGTGTTCCAGAACAATTACCCCTGACTGAAGAATCTCCTTGCAGTCCCCAATCTCCATATGGACAATCAAAATTTGACGCTGAGCATTTTCTTATGAATCAAGAATCGTCAAATTTGTCATCAATTGCTTTGCGTTTCTTCAACGTGTATGGAGTCACATCATATGGGCGTGGGCGAGGTGTCATCCCATCAATGTTTGATGAAATCAATAACAACCAACGGTGCATCCTCTTCGGTGAAGGGAAGCAAACAAGAGATTTCGTGCATGTACATGATGTTGTTCATGCTATTTTGTTGTCGCTGGATAATGAAAATCAAGAGAATCGAACCTTCAATATCTGTTCAAATTTAGCAATTTCGATGTTTGAATTACAACAATATATCGGCGAAGTCTTCCGAAAACGAGGCCAAAAAATAGGCCATGAATTGATCTTCAAACCCAGCAGGGACGGCGACATCTTGCACTCATTAGGTTCGTATTCGAAAGCCAGCATGGAATTAGGATGGTCTCCAAAAGAAAATTTCCTATCATCGATAGATGATTTTTACCCAATCGAATGATGTGGTCATATGGAGATTCTATGGCTATCCACTAGGAAAGTCGAAGATTTGAGTGCAACGACCCAACAAGGGATTCTTACGATGTTAAGAAGTTCTGGCATGAATGTCAAATTTGTTGGCCCGGTCTGTTCACAAACCAAACAATTCAACGATTGTGAACATATCCAACTTCCTCAACGTCAAGCATGGGGGCGACGAACATCGAGTTTCGCAAAGCATCTCAGGGACTGGCTTGAGAAGGAAACGATAGTTGCTGATGTGATTCTCGTCGATTGGACATTGGTGCATTATGTACAATCATCATTATCTCGAATGAACATTCCAAAGATATTGATTGACCGCTCACCTCCAGGTGATGCAGGAGTTCTTGCTCGACTTCAATGGAGGCATTGGAAAGCGGCCTGGTCTGCGGTAGTTTCGGGCCAAATTCAAGCAGGTTGCGTTGTATCTGTCGCACATAGTAACCTTATCACGTCGAGTTTTGGCGTTCCTCGAGAGAATATCGATATTCTTCCTGCGGGCATCTCAAAAGTTTCTCAATCGAACAGATTACTTTCTCGGCCAATCCAAATGGTGTATCACGGACGTTTGGATAAAAATCGAGGATTACAACAGATATTTGATTTTATAAAATCAGCGAATGGCAATGGTCTAGATTTGAACCTCACATTGTTTGGAGATGGAAATCTTGTGACTTCAAAAAATGGAATGCCATCAAAACACATTCATTATGGCGGTCGTATCGAACACAACAAGATTCTTGACGAACTGGAGCGTTTTCATTTTGGTCTTTTACCCATGCCCGCAACAAAGGTATGGTCCGTTGCAAGCCCACTCAAACAGAATGAATATCTCGCTGCAGGTCTGCCCATCCTTGGTATTGACCATCAAGGTCATCGCCTTGAGCAAGAATATGATTTTTTGAATTTGTACTCTCCAGACCAATTCCAATCAAAGTCAATGAAACGCCTAAGCCATCTTGCTGAGTCAGCCTACGAAATATTATCACAACAAGCCCGCACATATGCCCAAGACAATTGTCTTTGGGAGGTGAGATGCGAAGCATTGCTTGAACGTTTGAAATCATTCCAATAATGATTCGTAAACCTCTTTCCAGCGTTTCTGGGCAGAAGCAATTGAAAATTGTTCATCTAAGGTTGGTGTGCGTTTATCATCAAGTACATTCTGAATAGCCTCCCCCCATTGTTGTGGTGTTTCACCATCCACTCGCACCACACCTGGGATTTCAGGAACATATTGAGATGTGAGCACCTTTGTACCACATGCTAATGCTTCAAGGGCGACCATTGGCTGACCCTCAAACGCTGATGGTATCAGAAGTATTTCTGCAGAGCGAAGATGAAAGAGGACTTCTTCATCGGTGATCCACCCAAGGCTGTGAATTTTATCCGATTGGTACGTCGTCACACCTGTCATCCAAAGGGAAATTTCTTTTCCAAGATTGTTGACGACATCAACAGCGATTTGATGATTCTTAATTGGGTCATTTCTCGCGAGAAGGAGTAGTTTTCCGGGGATTTTTTCCACAACATCACTGGTGCAAAATGTTGGGTGAACTGGATTTGACACGGCTTCTAATGATAGCCCAATCGATTCATATGTCGCCTTCCAATGTTCATTGAGTGCTATAACTTTGACCAAATGATGTGAAGTAATTTTTTTGAATGTTTTAGCTCTTGATGACGTGCCTGGTTGAGACTTGCCTTCCATCAACCATGCATACATATTCCCACTATGGAGGTGAACAACACAGGGTATGCTCAATTTTACAGCATAACCCAAAAATTTCATCTTACGACGCCACGACCAATCTGAAGCCGTGTGAATGTGGATAATATCAGGTCGGTTTGAAGAACGACATATCTTTTTGAAGGCCTTCATCGATGAAAAGTATTTGCTGATTTTACGAAGGACATGACCTTCACAATGGGTTGCGAGGACCTCAGCATGCCACGTTTCTGGGGGGTACTCAATGAGCGTTCTCATCACCGTTCTCATGCCGCCTCTCGACTCGAATGGTCCGAGGTGAAGCACCTTAGGCATGGTACATCGACATCGATTTGCCACATCAATGTAAGGTGGTGAAATGTTCCCATTATCTAAAAAATGAGCAGAGGGCTCAAATGTAGAATTCCAATCAGCGTAGCGTGCGTTTACACCCACCTCTCATTTTGGAGGTCGTTTTCATTGTTTGGTGCACATTCCCATTTTTATTGTACGAAATCCGTTCACGTCAATGGAAAAAGAAGTTCACACTCGTTCGACCAGATGCAACCCCAGACCTCACGCTGACATATCTTCTACCCGTTTGGAACGAAGAGGTGCTTATCGAGCGAAAATTAACCGATTTAGCACAACAGCGTGCAAAAGCATCACTCCTGCTCATCGATTCAGCCTCGACAGATTCAACGGTTGAAAAAGCAAGGACATGGCTCAAGAATCATCCTGATGCATTTACTGAGGTCAAATTGGTTACCATGTCCCAACGCCTTGGAAAAAGTTCTGCAGTCCAACTCGCACTCAACCATCTTCATTCTGATTTCAAGCACGACCTCGTATGTATGACCGATGCAGATGCCACACTCCAGCCTCACGCAGTTGAGCGATTATATGCGTGGTTCTCCGAGAAACAAATAGGCGCGGTAGGAGCATTGCCACAGCGTCATGCCTCGCGAAGAGATGAAGAATTGCACCGAACGTTCTGGGATGAATGGAGGGTGCGGGAAGCCCACCTCGATAGCACACCATTCCTCGAAGGCTCGTGCATGATGTGGCGAAATGAACTGGTGCTCCCCGATGATATCCGTACACAGGCGAACGCCGATGATACTCAAATCGCTCTGGCCGTGCGAACAAAAGGCTCTCGAACAATCGTCGACGAAGAAGCAAGGTTTTCGGATGTGGCCCCATGGTCTCGCCAAGAGCAAGCAAAGCAAAAAATTCGGCGCGGCCAAGGTCTGCAACGTGCATTGCTAAGATATAGGCCAGTGACGATTTCACACAACATTGGTGAATTTCGTCGAGTGTTCCGAATGCAATTTCATGCCCTCATCATCGCTCCACTTCTGATTGTGCTCGCCATTTCAGTGATGGGCATTCGCTGGGTTCAGTATTTCTTTTTTGGAACACCAACGCCAGTTTTTGATACCATTCTTACAGCCATTGAAGTCGTTTTTCTCGTCGGTTTGGTCCTTATTCGATATGTGAAGGCCAACATTCCTCTTGTTACACTCGCAGGTGCCTGGTTTTCGAGCATGCTCTACCTTCAACGTGCACTGTTCGATATTGTGCGAGGGAAATCTCATCATATGTGGGATCAACTCAGCGAACCGCGTACACTTGAGTTTGATGTGTAATTACGCATCATGAAGCCATGACAGTTGTTGTGTCGATGGTTTCACCGAGAACGGATTCAACAATGGTTACGACAACTTCGCATTGTCCTTCTCCACTACAGATGTCTTGTCCGTCTTCTTGGATGGTGAATGAATCACCAGCAGCGAAGTCTTGGTCGGTTGTGTCAGCGCCGTTGTCGACGATAACGCAATCGTTGTTCGCACTGTCTTGGCCAGGGTTGGCGCAA
>Ga0255764_10005164_pt1 | contig 10124 bp, 7 predicted proteins | sample 071ome_30_FD_179964 | JGI IMG/M metagenome (GOLD analysis project Ga0255764, IMG submission 179964) | Coastal salt marsh microbial communities from the Groves Creek Marsh, Skidaway Island, Georgia - 071406AT metaG (version 2) | ecosystem: Environmental > Aquatic > Marine > Intertidal zone > Salt... | reverse complement strand
GACATGCACTGGGACGACTGAGTCTCGCTCGCCGCCGCCGCCGCCCTCGCCTGAATGTGTATATTTACCGGCATCATTGTTCAGGGAGGGTGAGAGACAGAGAGGGAGAGAAGAGAGAGAGAGAGAATGAGAGAGAGAGAGAGAGAGAGAGAGAGAATGAGAGAGAGAGAGAGAGAGAGAGAGAGAGAGAGAGAGAGGGAGAGAGAGAGAGAGAGAAGGAGAGAGAGAGAGAGAGAGAGAGAATGAGAGAGAGAGGGAGAGAGAGAGAGAGAGAGTTCAATTGAGACAAGAGAAAACAACAATACTGGGTGGAGCCGGGTAACACAATTCGGCTTTCATACAAGATCAAGATCAACCCTGAGTTGCGAGGTGTTGTAACAATGTAATATCTATCTACGAGCTAAACTTGCTATCCTAGTGTGTACATGTGTGCGTATCTGTGTCTGTGAACTTTGCGTGTGTGTGTTGTGCGCGCGCGCGCGTTTCCCTCAGCCTCGGGTGCGCTCGACTAATACCGTAACCGCTCCTCGGTGACCGTAAACGTACCTCCACGACGTTTCGCCGGTACGTCCCACGTGGCGACGCCGGCGTACTCACCGTACCCGACCGTCTCGTTCGACGGCGTCAACAAAATTCTCTGCGTCACCGCGTTCGACCACTCCACCGGAAGAAAGTCCTTGTACTCACCTCCTCTGTGCGGGGCGAGCGTCGACTTCGTCACCAACACCGCCGCTCGATGCGCGTTCGACAAACGCTTAAACAACCTCGCCGCAGCGGTGAAGACTCGCTGAATGTTATACGGCGCCCCGTGGTCTTTCCTCGACGCTCGATCGAGCCAATAAAACGCCGCCACGTTGTCACAAATCACCACGCGCTGCGTCGATCCCATCCCCGCCGTCGTCCCACCACCGATTCCACCCCCTTCCTCCCCACCACCGTCCCTTCCCCTCGCCACCGCGTCCATGAACCGTCCATCCGTCTTCGCCGCCGCCACCTCTCCTCCCCACGCCGCGTCCAGCGCCGTCAGCGTCTTCAACACGTCCACCATCGAGTGCGCGCGCACGAGCGTGAACCTCGACATGGACTCCTCGTACACCTCATCCCGCGCTCGCTCTCGCGCGTTTTCCTTCGCTCCCACCAGCGCATCCGTGATGTTTCTATTCAACGCCCGCAAGACGCGCAACTGGTCGAATTTCCCGTCGCAATCGATCACCACCACCCGCGCCTCGCTCCCTCCGTACCGCGCCCCGTCTCGTCGACGCGGAAGCACGACGCGCGCCGCGATCTCAATCGCCAGTTCCGTCTTCCCCGAGCCCGCACCGCCGACGATCTCGATGAGTTCTCCCGCGCGAAGCGCCGGCTCGGGCGCGTCATCCATCCACGGGATGCTCGTCGGCATCGGTTCGGCGAGCGCGCGATCGAGGTACTCGCGCGCGGTTTCGTCGGGGGCGAGGAATCTGAGCGCGTCCTCGAGCGAGTTCATCGCCCGTCGTCGACCGCGGCGTCGGACGACGACGACGACGTGTGCGGTCGCGGCGCACCCGCGCACCCGTCGGTCGTCGTCGACCGTCATCACTCGACGGCGCGCGCGCGGTGTGACGACGACGACGGCGATGACGCGCGGCGAGGTATCTTCGAGCGCGTTCGATTATCTGTGCGTGGAGATGGTGAACGACGCCCTCGATCGCGCGTCGACGAGACGCGCGCGCGATGATGGTTTCGGTGGTGCGATGAGCGCAAAGGATGGTGGTGGTGATTACGACGACGACGTTCGCGACGTTCGCGACGACGCCACCGTCGCCGCGGCGTGCGAGACGCTCGCGCGAACGGGTGAGAGAATCGGTGAGCGGTGCGCCGAGCGCGCGACGCGCGGGATGGATCCTTTCGCGGATGAACAGAGCGCAATCATGTGCGCGTGTAAAGAGTTTTGGACGCTGGCGCACGGAAAACGAGCCGACGCGCTCAAGACGAACAATAAGGGCACGTTCGTGTTTCACGACGATTCTTTCAGGGCGATGCGAGGGGTGGTGGGCGGCGCGCGCGCGCGAGGGACGAGCGGGACGAGCGGGACGAGGCTCGCGAGCGACGACGGCGGCGGCGGCGGCGCGTCCGCCTCGGACGTCTCCACCGCGGACGCCGATCCGCGCGTTCGCGCCTACCTCGCCCTTCACGCCGGCATCATTCGAGGCGGTCTTCGAGCGCTCGGCGTGCGCGCGCGCGTTCGAGGCGAACTCCGAGCGCCGTCCGGGTCTTCGGCGGCGGCGCGCGTAGACGCCGCGCTCGCCCTCGACCCGCCCGCCGTCGCGTTCACCGTGGACGTCGTCCGAGCGACGGGCGAGCGCGCGTGACGACGACGACGACGACGACGGGCGTCCCGCCGACGCGCGCGGTGTGACGACGACGACGACGTGACCTCGACGCGAGAGAATAGGTAGTAGACGATAGAGACGAGTTGTGACAAATATCTGCAACTCCAGAAGGGTACTCACGACGGTTCACGACTCGTCGCGACCGGCTCTCCCTGATGACACACAGAGGTGACGAAATTCACGAACGCGCCGACGTCGCGTCACACGCGCGCGACGACGACGCGACCGCGCGATCGACCGCGCATCGCGACGAGAAACGCGAGCGCGGTCGCGACGAGGGCGCGCGCGCGAGAGACGCGAGAGACGCGCGAGATCGAACGATCGGTCGGTCGGACCGCTCGATCGGGACTCGGGACTTTCGGGTCGGGTCGCGCGGACGCGGTGCGGTGCGACCGGTGCGCGTCGAGCGGTGGACTGGCGTGAATAGTGAAGACACTCTCTTCGTCGTCGTCCTCGACGCGGTCGAGCGCGATGTTCGCGCGGTGTGGATTGCGAGACGGGAAGACGAGACGCCGTCACGATCGGGGGAATGTCCATCTCGAATCGGATGCCGATCGAGCGTTTGCGCGACGGATCGATCGCGCGGTGGACGCGTTGACGCGATGCATGTCGTCAAAAACGTCATCTGTCGGTGCGGAGACGAACGCGAAGACGTCCTCTGGGTCGTCGGCGTCGTCGGACGACGATACGTTTTCGATCGGCGGCGGCTTGGGTGGCGACGACGGCGACGAGAGGAGACGGGAGAGCGAACGCGGGACGAGCGGGAGCGCTGAAGGAGGACGAATGTTGTGGGAAGATGAGTGGCCGAGCGTGGAATCGGTGTCGCTGATTAATCGAGCGATTTTTCAGGCGCCGCCAAAGTCGTACGACGATAGATCGCACCCGTGGTCGCCGGCGCACTACGTCAGGTTGAGAAGCGGCGCGGGGTACGATTTTCCGTGCGTTTGGGTCCCGTGTCGACGAACGAACGCGGAGCGTGTGATAATTCACTGTCACGCCAATGCGTGCGACGTGGGTCACATTCACACGCTCTGCGCGAGAGACGCTGAGTGTTGGCGAGCAAACGTGTTATTGGTGGAGTATCCGGGTTACGGAATGTCCGAGGGCGTGGCGTACGAAACATCGGTGGATAGACACGTCGCGGCGGCGTACGTGTACGTCACGGAGGAGTGTAACGTCAAACCCTCCGACGTTTGGGTCCTCGGTCGATCCTTAGGCACGGGACCCGCGACGAAGCTCGCGGCGGCTGTGGAAAGCCTTCACGGATCGCGCCTGGGCGGAGTCATCCTGCACTCGCCGTTCACGAGCGTCAAGGAAGCTGGTTTGGCGCTTCTCGGACAGATTGCTCATATCATGACGGACAGATGGGACAATCGCGAGTGGATTAGACGATACAAGACGAGGACACTCATCATACACGCGCTCGAGGACGAAGTCGTGCCGTACGCGCACGCGACGATTCTCAACGACATCCGAACCGTTCACGGTCTGCCTTGCGAGCTCCACTCCACGCACGGCACGCACAATTTCTTCTCGTATTATCGAGACTATTTGCAGCCAATCTTGGAGTTCATCGATGCCGGCATCAAGCCCGGTATGATTCCTCGCAAGATTGCGCCGCTGCCCGATCCCATTCCTCGCGCCGACTTTTCAGAGTCTCAGGTTAGGAAAATCATGGCCATGGTCAAGGCGCAGGCGCCCAGCGAGGACGAGGACGAGATACCGATCGCGTTAAGATTCTACGGCATGGTAGACTCCGTGGGGGAGACCATCACGTCGCCGACGAAGAAGAAGAATGGCTTTAGTCGTTTCGGATCGAGCTCGGCGGAAACCGCCCCCGCGGCGGATCACAAAATGCCCGTTCCGCCGCCCATCCAGAGTCCGAAGACGCCGATCGGGACGAAGAACATCTCACCGACGTCCACCATCGTCGCTGCCGAGAGCGTGGCGATGGACGAAGCCGCGGACGAGATGATTTTGACCCCAGGCGGGGCGAAGCCCCGCTTGGCAGTGCTGTAAAATAAAAAATGTGTACATGCAGCTCGTTGAAATAAAATTAAAATCAATCGATCGATCACGCGATCAGTCGCAAGAGCTGCCCAGAGAGCTCGAACGACTTTCCGGTCTCCTCCAAACACCGATCCTTCTCCTCTCTCGACCATCCCTCGGCGACGTCGTTGAGCACGCTTCTCACTCGCGTCAACGATGCGTCCAAACCACCGTTCTCTCGCCACTCGTAAAACTCGAGTTCTTTACCGTCCAATATCATCTCGCTCACTTTTCTCCCGATCATTCGCCCCCCCGCGCTGTGCGCGAAATACACGTTGTAGTAGTGACAGATGAATTCCGGCGGCGACTCGCTCGCCAGTTTCGTCAAAAATTCCGCGTACTCCTTCCCCGCCCCGGTCGCCTCTCGCGGGGTCAGATCGAATCGCTCGATCATGTACTCGATATCTTTACGCAACGCCTCGGAGCGCTCCAATCCGTTATTCTTAAACGCTCCGTACGTGTCGTTGTTCTCCGGCGCGGCGACGACGCGTTCCATGGCGTCGTACACCGCCGCCGACTCGACCAAAAAATTCAAGTATCCCTCCACCGTCGGGGCCCATCGCGCCACCGGGCGCTGTTCCGCCTTGGTCGCGTCGGTGTTTTTCTCACCCTCCTTTGGCGCCTGCTCTCGCGTGTGCAGGGACATGGCGACGCGTCGCATCTCCTCGACGAAACCGCGCTGACGTCCCATGGATGATCCGTGGCCGTGGCCGTGACCGTGCGCGCGCGGGGCGATGTTGGCGCGCGAGCGAGCGACGCGGGGACGCGTGGATGTCGCGCGCATCGTTTGGGCGCAACGCGCGAGCGTCATGACGATCGAACGACGCGCGGACGTCTGGGGCACGATGGGTGATGGGAAGCCCCTGAAGAGAGGTTTAGCGCGCGTTGGCGGGACGGTCGAGCGGTCGAGCGATGGATGGGTTGATGAATACATTAATTGACAGATGATTATTATCTAATAAATCTAATTCGGGGGAGTCGATGCGCGCGTCATCGACGCTTGGCGCCGCGGAAACCGCCACCGCGGTCGGCGCGGTCATAATCGGCGTCTCGACGGCGAAACTGACGCTGGCGAAAGGCGTCTCGCTCGTCGAGGATTCGAAACAGGGCGCCGACGGCGTCGACGATGTCTTCGCTGGCGTCGGGGAGAGGTTTTCTGGGGGACATCACCTTGAGGGCGAGCGCGGCGTCGATCTCTCGACGGACGTCGGTGAGGAGGTCCATGGTGTCGGCGCACTGAGAATCGACGACGATCCAGTCGTCAAGCATGGTGCGCGGACGAGCGACGTTTTCGTCCGTAGAGGTGGATTCCTCGATGATGGGTTCGCCGGACTCGTTGAGAAGAGGCGGTTGCGGCGGTGAAGTAGAAGAGACGCTCTCGGAAGAGGATGACGCGTCGTCTCCAGAAAAGTCTCGCTTGGAGAGGTTGTGGCCGCCGAGCAACACGAGCTGTTCCGGACGCATCGCCGTGACGTCTCTCAGGAACACCTGTGAACTGAGCATCATCTCTTTGTACAGGAACCAACGAGGTAAGGGTGTGCGATCACGCGGAGGCTTGCGATGGAAAGCCACGCTCGACGGATGCAAGCCCGCGTGTTCTTCAACTCGAGTCCGCAGCGTGCCAAAGTTGCCGAACTGACGACGCGACGCGATGTTTCCTGGAAGACCAGACGCCCACACCGCGGTGAAGAGGGACTCGTTACCGGCGTTGTAGTTGACGGAGGCGTCGTAGCGCAGAGTCTTTTTCGAAGCCGAGCGGCTGTCCAGATCGTAATCTTGCACGAGTCCAATTCTGTTGAGCTCGTGTAAGAGCTGCGACCGAACGGACGTGATGGTGTTGAGGGCGACGATAGAGACGAAATTATCGCTCGCCCAGCGTCGAGCGCCGTCCCATCCTTGTTCGTTCAAAACATCTTGGAAGGCGTCGTACGCTCGCACGGTGGCGAGTAAATCAGACGTCGCGCAAAACGACTGTCGAATCTCTCGTGCTTCGTCTCTCATTCCGGGAGGAACGTAAAACGGATCTCGAGAGCTGAAGCATGCGGCCGCCGTGAGAACTGGATCGAGACACTTCATGACCGCACCCATGATCAACATTCTCCCAGTTCCCGGATCGAGCGGGAGCACCGATAACAGCCGACCCATCGGCGTCAAGATTTCGCCACCCGACGCTTCGTTAGGCTTGATGGCTCCAAGTTTGAAGAGTCTGTCCATGGCGTATTCCACCGTTTCGTCGGAGGGAGGATCCATGGCTTTTGAGAGGAAGTGCTGCACACCGTCGTGCGTCATCGAACACGTTTGAAGACAGGTAGCCTCGAGAGCAGTTCGTTGAATCTCCGGCGTCGGTCGTTCCGCCATCGCATGTAGGGTTCCGTGAGAATATATTCTGTAACACGATCCGGGAGCCACTCGACCGGCGCGACCGGTGCGCTGGGTCGCGCTCGCGCGCGACGTTGTCACCGTTTGCATCATCGACATGCCACTTTCGGCGTTCCAGGACATTTCGCGAACGAGTCCGCTGTCGACGACGGCGAGGACGTCGTTGATTGTGACAGACGACTCGGCAATGTTCGTGGCGAGAATCACCTTCACGACGCCATCCTTGGCCGGAACGAACACCTTTTGCTGTTCTTCTTGTGGAATTGTCGAGTGGAGCGGGATGACGTTCAGTTTCTCGTACAATTCGGGATCCGTGGTTTCCTCAAGAATGGACATCGCCGACTTGATCTCATCCCATCCCGGAAGGAAGCAGAGAATGCTTCCTTTCCTTCCAGCATCTGTCTCGACCGCCGCGACGTGTTTCGCAACCTCGACGAGTAATTGAATCGTCAGTTCGCTGACCTCCTTTGCTTCCTTCGCGCGAAAAATCTTCGTATTGACGCCCACTTTCATGGACGACTCTCCAGTGCGAGCGTTTCGCAAGGCGACAGCTCGTCGAAGCGCGCGGACGCGCGACGACGCACGTAATCGACGAGGCGATACGGCTTTTGTTGAAGTGCCTTCTAAGTTCATCTCCATGTCTTCAATCTCGGAATCAACGTCCGAATCATCGTCGTCGTCGTCGTCGTCCTCGTCATCTTCGTCGTCGTCCTCGTCCTCGGACACTTCGACATCCACCCCCTCGTCCTCAGCCTCCGAGATCTTTTCGAGCTGTCGAGCAGCCATTTCTTCCGCTTCGGCCTCCTCTAGCTCGCGCTGAAGGGTCACATCTTGAGCCGCGAGTAAATCTTTGGCGAGCTTTTTCAGATGCCCCGGGATTTCGCGCCTCGGCGCTGCGGAGGACTCTTCGCTCGCCAAGCTCTCGTCTTCGATTTCGACTTCACCTCCTCCGTCGAGCATGTCTTCGAGGTGAACGATCTCGACCGGGTGACGCGGTTTCGTCGGCACGCTCATCAAAGGAACGTTTTCTGTCGCGCCCGATCCCGCAAAATAATCGCTGAAGGACTCGGCGTCCAGCGTCGCGCTCATGAGGATGACTCGTAAATCCGGTCTCGTCGAGATGAGCTCTCGAAGCAGAACGAGTAAGAAATCGGTGTTGATATCTCGCTCGTGCACTTCATCGATCATGACGTGCGAGATGCCCTCCAACTCTTGGTCTCTCATCAGTCGACGAAGTAAAACGCCCGTGGTGACGAATTCTATGTTGGCAGCGTCTCTCGGCGCGTTGCCGTGCAACCTCACGGCAAATCCAACCGAATTCCCGATCGGTTCGTCCCGCTCGGCGGCGACGCGTTCGGCGACCGATATCGCCGCAATTCTTCGAGGCTGCGTGACGATGATGCGCGTGTTCGGTCCCTGACCTTGCGCGATGGCGTCCTCTAAGATGTACTGGGGACACTGCGTGGACTTGCCGCTCCCGGTACCTCCGGAAACCACCACCACCTGATGGTCGCGCAGCGCCTCCACTAGATCCTCACGAATAGCTTTGATCGGCAGTGCGTCTCGAATCTTTTTCATCGCCCCTTGCGGACTTTCCTCGTCTTCTAGCGCTCGCTGCAATCGTTTTTCCTCTTCTTCTAGATATTCTGAGTTTTCGCTCGCCGTTCGCTCCGCCGCGCGAGACGCCCGCGCGGCTTTGAGGATTTCTTCCGCCTTTGACGGTCCCTCGGACGACTTACGCCACTTTGATTCTTGTCGAGCGACGAACTTGGCCTCGAAAGCCGTCTGAATCTCTTCGAGTTGCGCCATACGCTCGTCGTGCTCGGCGGGCGAACCCATCGCCTCGACGAGGACGTCGATCCCCCTGTCCGGCAAAGGCGGAACCGACATCATCGACACGTGGTTCGCGGGAGACGCATCGATTATCCGATTCAACTCTTCCACGCGAGCGCGTCCGAGGATCTCGATGAGCGGCTTATCGACGACGTTTATGACGGCTTCCGCTTCGCTCCCCGCTTTGCTGATCGCCTGCCCTTGCCCCTCGAGTCTCTTCCCGCCGTCTATAAACATACTGACTTCCGTAACGAAGTTTTTACCCTTCTGTGACGTCGTCATGTTTGGGCGAGCCGCGCCCACCATTTCCAGTAAGAGTTGACTACGATTTTTGCGCGCCTGTTGTCTATCCTTGGCTTCTTCCATTCTCATTTTTCGCACGTCGGGTGGATTCTTCGCGTTGACGCCGCACTCCTTGAACTCTTTGTACAGATCAAACAGCGCGAGCGTCTGCGACTCCTTCTTTGAAAACGCCACGCCCGTGTTCAAGAGCTCGATGTCCCCGTTCTCCTTGACCGTCGCATCCGGAGGAACTATTTGGAGCGCCTCCTTGGGCACCGTCGTTCGCACGGCGGTGATAAACGTCTGATCGTGCGCCGGTCCACTCATCGCCGTGGACGTGCGCTGCTTGTACAACATCTTGATCGACGCTTTGTGCAATATATTTCGAATGTTTTGTCCGTCTATTCCCTCATCTTTGAGCGCCTTACCCTTCTGTCGCGTCATGACGTCCCTGCCGTTTTCTCCCTGCGTCGGCGGCGCCGCCTTGACCCGCTCCGCCTTCCCACCCCTCTTCTTCCCCTCGCTCGGCGGTTTCCCTCGTCCTCCGCGTCCACCGCGTCCACCGCGTCCTCCGCGTCCACCGCGTCCACCGCGTCTGTCTCCCCAACGCCCGCCGCTCTTCCCGCCCTCTCTCGCCTTTTCGCCGCCGCCCGTCCCGCCGCCGCCCTTCCCGCTCCCCCTCCCCCCCGTCGTCGTCCCCGACCCGCTCGCCGAGGACGACGCCCGCTTCGCACCACCACCACCTCCGCCTCGCCCGCTCGCGAACGCCACCGCACCCGTCCTCCCGCTCGTCCCGACGCGTCCGCGTCCCGTCCTCGCCTCCGCCGCGCGCGCGTCCCGCGCGCCGATCCACCATCTCCCCCTCCCACCGACGATCGTCGTCGCGAACGTCCGCGCGCGCGCGTCCGCTCCCCCTCTCCACATCGTCCACGCCCGTCCGCGCGCGACGACCGCGGTCGCCGTCGTCATCCCCCCCGTCGTCGTCATCGCCGCCGCCGTCGTCATCGCCGCCGCCGTCCCCGCGACGACGACGGTCGCGACCGTCGACGCGCGCGCCAAGCCTCGTCCCGCGAACGCGCGAAAGCGCATGCACGCACGGTGGCCGTCCGCGCTCACCGTCGATCGGGCTTTGTCGTCGACGCGCGCGGACCGATGACGCGACGGGACGGATGAATGAAATGCGTGGGTGAATTAATTAATTAATTAAAGTCT
>Ga0255764_10005154_pt1 | contig 10139 bp, 13 predicted proteins | sample 071ome_30_FD_179964 | JGI IMG/M metagenome (GOLD analysis project Ga0255764, IMG submission 179964) | Coastal salt marsh microbial communities from the Groves Creek Marsh, Skidaway Island, Georgia - 071406AT metaG (version 2) | ecosystem: Environmental > Aquatic > Marine > Intertidal zone >... | reverse complement strand
AAAATCCAGTCTGCTGAGCGCTTGAAGCTAAGCACATTAAAGCATCGCTCAATCGCATCTTTAGTTGATCGTTGACTTCTAAATCCGTAAGACTGCTTATCAGCAATAGTCTCCGCGACAGGCTCTAGCGCAAGTTTATATAGCGCTTGCATAGCCCTGTCTTTCATAGTGGGGATGCTGAGGGGTCGTTTTTTCCCGTTTTTCTTGGGAATATGAATCCTCCGCATTGGTAATGGCTGATACCCTCGACGAGTCAGCATGGTAATTGCTTTTGCTTTACTCTCAGGAGTTGACCAAGTTTCACCGTCTATTCCAGGTGTTGCCTTACCTCTGTTTTCTGTCACTCGTTTAACAGCAATAGCTTTACCACTAAAAGAGTGAGTCAGCAGATGTTGTAAGGTTTTCACCTTATTCCACCTACCTTCTTGCACAGCCTTGACAATTCGAATCTGTAGCCTTCGAACTTGTTGGTGACATTTATCCCATCGGATTTGTCGCCAATCTATGTCGGCTGGTGCACTAACTAATTTTCCAGTTATCATTTGCTCTCCTACCTTAAAAGGTTCTACTTATTCTTTCGTCATAAAAGACCTAACGGAAGTTAGCACCACTTTCGTGTTAGATAATGTTGGCTCTGGCCTCAATCTTTATTCACATCATTACAATGTGACCTTCGCTTTTTCCGTTCTCCTCTACCTGCATCACTATCAGTTTGTCTTACGACGCCCTTTCCTTCTCAGGAGTGATACAGGCTTACCATGTTCTACTTATGAGACAACGAACGGGTTAGGTTCTGCCTTTTCACCGGTAACGCATCATCTGTGTACGGTAACACTTCCAATACCGTATCCTGGTTACTTACCTTTTGGATAAAGCCTATCAGCACCTTTGGCTTTTCAATTGCAACGATGTTTATCAGCAGTTCACATGTGTTAACCATACCGTTCAAGCTTAGCCCCTCACCGCATAGTGCTAGCAGTTCACCAGTCCTCTCACGATTCTTGATTGCCTTCTGGCTGGGTACATTGTCCCGATAGCTTCAGACCACGAATCACTTCGTCGCATGTATCGGTAAGCTACTGTTGACAGAACAACAGGTTTAATCAGTTTCTTTTCTTTCACCTCCTTAGTTGTCACTATTAAACAATCTCATAAGCAACTTCATGTCGCTCAGAAGCAGCAATTTCGCTTCTGCCACATTAAATAGCCAAAGTTATCACCATCATTAGGGACGGTATGACCTGCCTCCCAATCAAGTACGGACTTTCCATAAGGGTGACACTGCTTTGCATCAGCAATGGTATTGACCATCTGATAGCGATAACGAGATTTAGGCATAATGACTCTTTTGTGGGTGTGACAGAGCTTTGGAGAGTCTTCACTCACGGTGTCTCTAATAGCAGTTATCTTATGAAGCTTGGCGTTTACTCTTTCTGCGAGCAATAAACTTGCTGAAATTGCCCCTGTCTGATTGGCGACAAAGCCTGTCAAAGGATAGGTTGAACCCTGTGCGCCCTGACACCAAAACAGTTTGTCGATAGCCGTTGAAGTAAGTGCTGTAGTTGCATCTGCCGCACAAGAAAAACGTGCAATGGGGTTTGAGAAGAGCAATGATTCTGGTTCCATTATTAATGCAAGTGTCGAGTCATTCCACGTAGGGTCAAGCTCTGATGGATACAAAATATCAAAGCCATCTTCTTGCATACAACCAAGAGAGGTAATGATGTTTAGCCAATACATTAAAGGGTATTTATACCAGTGCACATAATAAAAGGCTCCAGAGCCACCCGCATAAGCAGCTTGTGCACCACCTAGTCCCTTATGCCCCATATCAAGGCTTATTCCACCAAGATTGACCATGCAATATGGCTTTCTTGTCACATCGACTAAGGAAAAGGGCTGCCAAAAACCGATAGCTAAACCAAAACGCACACCAATATCACTATCGCACTGACAAATGTAGTCATGGATATCGCTATTATCTGTATCAGGATAATGACCATCGACCACAGATGACTTTCCAATGGTTAAAGGAAAAAGGCAATCCCAACAAATATCAGTGATAGGATTTACAAAGTGTCCTTTACAAATGGAAGCGTTAAGCCCAATGGAAAAAAACAAAAGACATAAAAGTAATAGTTTTTTCATGCTACACCACCTTGTATGACCTTCCATTTTTTTCCTTCCTGAAAAACAATAGCTGGCGCATACTGTATGCCAAATCGTTTGCTCAAATTACCATTCCAGTCAAAGTAGACGCGCCCAAATTTCTTATTACCCTCTTTCACGCTACCGCCAGTTAAAATAAAGGTAACTTGCTGATGGTTTTTATATTGCTCTTCAATAAATTGCAGCTGCTTTTTATCATCCGCATCAAAAAACATAAGGGTTTTGTGATAACTTACCCTATCGAATGGGTTTATTGTGGTGCCCTTCGCTGCGACCAGCTTACCCTCATGGTTATAGATATCTCTGGTCACGGTAATGGATGGGTCAACATAACTTATTTTTGGGGTCTTACTGACTAAGAGATTTCGAGGCTCTGGACGCTCTAATTTGGCACGAACGCGCTCGGTTACTCTTTTTTGGTGTTCTTCCATCTCGCCTGATTCTTGCATTTGCTGTAAGCGTGCAAAAATCACCGTTCGAATATCGATTTCTTCTACTGGATACAGGCCGCCAAAACTTGCCACTTCTGCGCCGTAGCCTGAAAAGCCAAACAAGAGCATCACAGCCAACATCAAAGATCGCTTATCCATTTTGGCGCACCTTTTCTATAGTCTTTGCAATAATCTCATCTGTAATATCAAAGCCACCATCTCTTGTAAGCATGGTGGCGTTAATAATAGTAAGCTTGTGCTCTTTTCCATAGGCCGTAATGACCTCTGATAATAAAGCGGAATAGCGCCTCAAAATCTTTTCTTGCAATGACTTATCCATTCCGGATTTAGATAAAAGAATCGCGGGACGAGAAAGTGCTTCTTTAGTATCAACATAGGCTATTTTAGGTTGGTTACTATTGCACAAGAATCCTATGCCAATCATAGTTAAGAGAGCCATTACTGATATGAAAGGGTAATACCCTTTAATTTTGAACATAATCCCCCCCCTGCTGTGGGTAAGCGACTTGCAAAATAGCATCAGTAATACTTAGCCCTTGGGTCATGAGATTATCTACCGCTGAGAAATCATCACCATCTGAGGAGAGCAACACACGGGTAAACGGATCGACAAAAAGCCTGTGACAAGAAGAGACACCACTACTTTTGATAAGTACTTGTGAAAACCCAGCATCCTTTGCTTTTGGGAACTTTTCAAGCAAGCGCATCTCATAGTCATTAAAGGTATCATGGTGTTTGTTATGCTCTTGAAGAGCAGCATTATCTTGTTTGAAAATCAGCTTTAAACTTGAGTTATCCCATGTGGCACGGGCTTCTTCAAACTTATAATAATCGGCTATACCCTGGGTAATGGTGACAAAAGAGGCCTTGTGTTTTCGCCCTGTACGAAAGCCTTTAATAATGAACTTTGTTGCAATAGGATCGCCTGAGAAAAAAGACCAAGCCTCATCAATAATACACATCTTCTGACGACTTCTGTCTGATTGAAACATACGCCGTTGAATTTGAGAGATAACCGATAAGAGTACAGGGGTTCGTATTGCTAAATTGTCTTCAATTTCTTGCAACTCAATCGCAATAAAACGCGCATCAGGGGATAACTTTGAAGGTTCATTAAATACGCGTCCATGCTCAGAACCCGCGCAATAGGGTTTTAGGTTTTTTGCTAAGATGCGAGCGGATGGATAGGTATCTGCACTTGTCTCATATAAGCTAAGAAGATTCTCAACAACCTCATCAATTATCGTATTTTGTCCTGATTTTTCAAAGGCATTAATGATGGCCTCACGAAGTGTTCCTCTATCATCATCTGAGGCTTTATTTCTTGGGCAAGACAATAACTCAAACAAATCAACAATATCATCAATATCTTTGAAAATATCGCTCACATTGGTAAATGGATTTAATGCAAGGTTTTTATACTCTAAATAGGTGCCTCCTAAGATTTGGCAAAGCTTTTTATAGCTTCCCCCAATATCAATAACAAAAACATCCCCCCCATTAAAAAGAACATTGAGCAACATTTTTTGCACAGCAAAGCTCTTGCCACCACCTGCTGTACCCGTCACCGCCATATTGTAATTTGTACCCATCGCGTCATCGAAGGGGTTAATTAAACTAAACTGATCGCGCATTCCAGGCATCAATATACCTTTTTGCAATCCAGACCAATCAGAAAGAATAGGCATATATTGCACAGCATTAAAGCTTGATATCTTCCACATCATGCGAGGCAAGGAGAAATCTTTCTCTAAATGATTGGTATACATAAATGGCAGAGAAACTAAAAAATAGGGCAAAACCATATTTTTCACTTGCGCAAGCTTTAAGCCGTTGTAGGCGTACACTGAGATTGCAGACTCTACATCCTCTTCAACTTCCCCTTCTCTTGAAAATAAAATCACATTGTAGAGCATCCTTACCGCGCTGGTTTTATGCGATGACAACTCTTCTCGAAATGCATTCCATGTAGAGGCTTGTTTTTCTGTTCCCGCTACGTTTTTAGCATAGGCACTTTGTGCTTTGTTTGAAAAATCACGCGCCTTTCTGTTGGTACGCTGAAGTGCTTTGGCCTGATCGTCCACCTTATAGATAACAGAAATGATATGATTGCACTGTATGCTTTGATTTGGTTCAAAAACATTGTTGCTGTTATCAATGTTTCTCCACAGCTCATAAGAATCGGGGAGTGCCGCTAACGTCAGTACAGAAGCCTCTGTTAAATACCCCTGTCCCTGGGTGCTTTGGCCATATATTTCCAACCTATCTTTTCTAGGCTCATACCCTGCACTAACATCATTTAGTTGATAATTTAGAGACTCGTCTTCTGATAGTTGAACCTTTGGCGGATAAATATCATGGGGGTCGTTCGCAATACACAGTTGCAATAAACGGACAAAATCAACGGCATCACAAGGCGTGAAACCAATCTTAGCCGCTCTAAGGGCTGCTTCAAACGAAATAGAAAAGCGTGAGAACTTTGCTTTTAGCGCTTCCTCACCACCTTCTTTCTTGCAATCAATAATAACAAAACACTCGGTGTGTTTAAGACTTGCCTGTGCACTTGAGTGCGTTTTAAATCCATTTTTTGTTGCATCTTTATAATACTTTGATAGTTGTTTGCCGACACCCTCTAAAGCAGGCAAATTAGAGCCTTCAAATTGCTTGGCATATTCATCTATCCAAAACCCAAGCTTATTATGTTTTACAAATAGCACCTGCAAGCTAAAGTCATCGCGCACCTTGCTTCGCAATATTTCATCAAGCTGCTCTGCAATGGTTTCGTTCGCACCTGTTAATGGCAATATTTGATACACCAGCCCACAACTATTGGTATTAAAGAAAAGCTTAGATTGCGTATCAAAATAACGATAAGTAAACAGCTCAGAAAATGATGGGTGATGAATGCTCGTGCTCGATTTTCTATCAGCCTTATCCTTATGCAGTGGCGACTGAATAGTCTCAGCACTCCAAACCGACTTCCATATATCAACCACTTCTTTTTTTATGCGCTTTGGCCATGGGAATGCCATGATACTCTCCTTGCTATTTATATATGTCTACGTTTTTGCCGTGTCGCACAATAATGCGCGAAGAACACATGGACGCTGGCAATACATACAAGCCATCTGGCGTAAAGCATCGCTTATCCACGGACTTGTTTACCATTTCAATACTTTGACAACTCCCTCTATCCATAAAGGGACAGCGGCTATTGTTATCTAAGATGGACTTAGTACAACCAACATTAACCACCATGATTAGTGCCGTTAGAATTATTTTATTCATCAACCTTCTCCTGCCCCGTTATTTCGAAAAAGCGGCTCCATACCTTTTTCTGCCAGAAATACTTGCTCAGAACTTCCTGCCTGAATATATTGCTTTTGTTTCTGAACACCCCTTTTAATAGCCTCTTGCACCTGCGCCTGAGACGAACCTGGTTGCGACACACTCAAAGAGGATATTTTTCTCTGGCTTTTGGGTTCCTCAAGTTTTTTCCTATCGGATTCAACGGCCTTGGAAGACTCAAATTTTTGATGTTTTTTATCTATCCAGAAGCCCGTGGTGAACAAAACCGAAACACGTCGACCGGCGCGAGCGACCACCATGGGGTGATAGATGTCTGCAATCCTCATTATGTATTCAGAAATTTTATTGGCTGGATTAGATAAAGCGCCACCTGCGGCACTTCTGCCAATAGAAGTTGGTGAGAGCCGAACTAACGAGCCATCTGCGGTAACACTTTGTGCGCTGCCGTAATTAGCAAGACCATCTCCAATTCCTGCCAAAAGCCCTGCTGCTGCGGTATATTCAAGCAAGGGTTTGGTTTTAAGCTCTGGCGTACCGCGAACATCTTCCATTGCATCTTGATCAAAGACCGAGCCATTTATCTGTATTTCAAAGCTTAACTCGCCACCCGCACAAGAGAGTGTCTGTGTGCGCATAACAACCGACTCACTGGATAAGTCACCATAAGCAGATGCTAATACGCGACAGTCTTTTAGTTTTGAGCGCATACCATTTGGCATACTCCCATTATCATCTATACGAATCAGCACCGTACCCATATTTTTAGTACCATTAACCCCAGCATCCGCCATAATGCCTGTCAACATAATGCCCGAAGCAAAAGTACCCGCCCATACATAATTGTCAGGCGTTCTTTCTTCATGACTTTCTTTTTTCTTCTTAAAACTTACTGACTCAAGACCTGCTTTTCGGTAATACTCTCTGCGTGCCTGCGCTTTTTGACGAAACTTATCAGCTTGTTCTTCTCTTGTAGGAGGTCTTGCTACGATTGCTTGTTTTTGTTGTAACAGCGCTACTTGCAGCTTCTCACCAACACGCTTGTTTTCACGCTCTAACCCTTCTACTTTTTTCTTTAATGCTTCAAATTGCTCTTTGGTTTCGCTATCTAACACCCCAGCAACCACCGTTTTTTCAGAGGGTATGTTTTTTTGTTCATCAAACTTTCGGGCTAAGTCATCAATTTGTGTCTGTTGGCGTTGCAAGAGCGCATCATCACTGCTTTTACTAAATTTAGAGTCAAACACCCCATCAAAGTGCATCTCATTTTGCACGGACTTTGAAGGCTTCTTTTTTGAAAATGACACATAGCCAATATAGGAGCCAACAAAAATTGAAGCGATAAGAATAGCCACCACCGCCTGCTCTCTTTTTGCCTTTTCCGTAGGATCGCTAATACCTCTAGTAATCAATTCACGCAATTTATCTATCATGCGACACTCCTTTTTGCATCTTGTGATACAACATACAAATTGGCACTTTCATTGGGTTGTAGTGTTTTTTTGGAAAGATGAATGGCTTTCACCTGTTTGTTTTTTACAAAATAATCATTTTTTAGTTGCACAGGCGTGTTTGCCGTGTTTTTTATCTCGTAGGTATAGGCAGAGAAATCACGGCCTTTGTATGCCTTAATGGCCTTCATACGAATCGATTTTTCTAGTTGAAAAGTTCTTGGCGATGGTTTTACTACACCCATGTTCTCTGGCGTATTTTTAGCAATCATCGCCTCTATGATGGCATTAACGCTACTATTAGCGCGTTTTCGTATTTCAGGTTTCTTTTTTGCTTGATGAGAAATTTTTCTTTTAGGCACTACCTTCTTCGCAACAAATGGCACCATTTTCACAGTCTTACCAAGAGAATCATCCCCTTTTGCATGTATTGAAAAATGATGGTTTTTATTAGTGGTAACATATAAGGTAATAACATCATCAAATGCAGGTTTTAGGTATACTGAATCAGAGCCTTGCTCGGTTAAATCATCACTTGTATCCACCACAAAAGTGCCTTCTGGGTAGAGTATTTTGGTTATTTTTTCACCCTGAACATACAACCTATTTGAATTAGTCTTTGAAAAGGTCATATCAAATATCTCCCCTTCTCTAAAAACAATGCTATCAGGCATTTGTGCAAATGCTGCACTAAAAAGAACAGACAATAGAATTGTGCTCAGGTATTTCATTTATGCACCTCCAAGATAGAAACAGGGCTTAATTCTCCATGCTTAAAAGAAAACTGTATGTCATAACTCTTATACTCAGGCTTAATCACAAGCCCCCTACTACTGCGGTGCAAAAACCCAGACACACGCGCTTTATGATGTTTGCTATCGACTAAAATACGATCTGAATAAAACGCTGAGCTTATATTTTTTTCTTTCACAACCTTTATTTCTTCATCTAAAATTTGCGTCAATGTTTGTTGCGTTTTTATCGGGGCCAAATGAATTAACTGCTGATAGCGTGCATCAATTGTTTCTGGGTTATAACTTAATCGCAGTTCGGAAACTTTTCTGCTCATCTCTCGAAGATAACTCGGTGAATACCCACTCTCCCCAATATAAAAATCTGTTGTTGTGCAAATGGGCAACCAATGGGTTTTTTGATGTTTTATGTAATACAGGCCAGAAAATAGAACTGCGCACAAAATAATCGAACTCGTTATTGCCCAAATAAAGGCAATTCTTAAACTTAATCGGTATTTTGAAACAGCATCATCCCTAAACTTTGTATCCATGGTTATCACCTTATATATAATCGATTTGCAGAATCAGGGGACTTTGAAAAAAGAGCCATGGTCAGCTTGCGCGGGAGATTCCAATAGAGAACCCCCCAAAATTGGCGAATCGGTAGACCGCCAAACTTCACATGCATAATGAAACTCAGGCTGGCACCCAAAATGAACAAATGCAGAGCCAATCCCACAAACAAACCAATTACGGTCAAGATAATGACAGGCAGGCCCGTGGTAATAGGTATACCAATGAGCTTTGGCTCCTCTGACAGCTCAAAAGTCTTGTAGCTTTTCATAGTTGCGCCAGTGAGAAATGGGTAAACACCATAAGGATTGGAAGCCCTGCCAGCACCATCATGTTTTTGGTCTTAGCATAGGTAATAGCCCCCACAACCCCTTCACCCAGCAAAATATATTTAGGAACATCAGATTCCGCACCAAAGGTATCTTTTACATCCGTCTTTAAACTCGCCAAATGGTTGGTAGCATTCCCATCAGTGGCATAGAAACAAAAAAACAAGAACACCATAATGCCAAGCGCATACCAATAAGCCCTGTTATTACCTACCATCATCTTCATTTTCACTCTCCTTTTATTGTTTAAATCTTTGCCGTTTTATGAAATTGAGACAAAAAAGTCCCGTGAGCGCACGAATGCGCTCATTTTTAAGTCTTTTTGTGTTTAATTTACGGCTGAGACGGAAGCTTTAGCTTTGCTTTTTTTCTGCCAGTACCTTTGTTAAGAGCTGATTGTTTCGGCGCATCTCACTAATTAAAATATCCATTTTCTTCTCCATTTGAGTAGATTGATTCAGATAGACCAAGAGGTTTAATACATCAAAGTAATCCTGTGTATTACGGCGTAAATTAACCAAGTAATTCATGCGCTGAATTTTTGCTGAAATGGTGCGAAGAAAATCATCCCCTGCCTCTCCCATAGCCTTTTTATCTACCGTTAAGCCTGATGCTGAAAACGATAATGATGAGACTGCGATAAGAGCTGTTGCAGCGATTGATTTAGATATATTTTTCATTAGTATTTCCTTTTTTAATGAAAGCCCATTGATGCTATATGGACTTAATTGCACTGATTGCGTATCGAACATCTCCCATTAACCTCATCGCTTCTGAGGAATAATAGGCGCATCGCTCAGCATCTTTATAAACTTCATTTAAGCTGTCAAACGATAACTCCAAGGTGCTAGCAGCATCGGAATACTTTCCTCCATCAACCAACAAACAAGCACCCTCTGCTACATGTGCGGCATACACAACCTTATCAGTACATGGTACATCCCAGTTTCCTGTTATATGTTTAATGTTGTTTACAGTTTTCACGCAAATATACATAGCCTCTTCTTTGCTCACAAATTTTGCAGATGCGAAAGTTAACGGTGTCGCTAACACTAAACAGGCTAAAGCGCTGTGTTTAAGTAATTTCATGATAAATCCTTATGTTGGTTACGAATCAGTTGCTCA
>Ga0255764_10005143_pt1 | contig 10150 bp, 10 predicted proteins | sample 071ome_30_FD_179964 | JGI IMG/M metagenome (GOLD analysis project Ga0255764, IMG submission 179964) | Coastal salt marsh microbial communities from the Groves Creek Marsh, Skidaway Island, Georgia - 071406AT metaG (version 2) | ecosystem: Environmental > Aquatic > Marine > Intertidal zone >... | reverse complement strand
GGGAGCAGGCGGCCTCTTATCATCTTTGGGGAATCAACGAGTTTGCGGCTCGTTTCCCATCAGTATTGGCTGGTCTGGTGATGGTGATCTTCTGCTTTGAAGTGGGTCGGCGCATTCGGGATCAGTACCTTGGAACCATCTGGTCACTGGTCTATCTGACATCACTACTTCCGGGAGTCTTCGCTCGTAGTGCAGTCATCGATCACACCTTCAACGCCTTCATTGCAATCGCAGTCTTTTTTCTATATCGCTACGACCGCCAATATGAGGCGTGGCGTCAGCAGTCTGGAGCAAGAACCCCACAACATCGAATCTCTCTATTGATTGCCAGTCTCTGCATGGGGATTGCGGTGCTGACCAAGGGACCTTTGGGGGGCGTTATTCCGTTGATTGCTTTTGCAGGCTACAAGCTTCTGGTGGCTCCTCGTCGGACAGTTCCACTCATACATTTCTTCAGTTGTGGGCTCATCTCACTGGGTGTTGCTCTCTCCTGGTATTTGCTCAACTGGGTTGTTTACGGAACAGAGTTTCTTCAGGGCTTCATTTGGTTCCAGTTGAGCCTCTTCAGCCGTCCGCTAGAAGGTCATGAGGGGCCCTTCTTCTACCATTGGTTGGTTGCGTTGATTGGACTATTCCCCTGGACTCCTTTCCTGTTTCTTCAGCCGAAACGTCTGTGGAAATCAGAAGAAGTACATGTGCGATCGCTAGTGCGTCTTTCCGTGGTCTGGATACTCTTTGTGCTAGTTTTGTTTTCTCTGGTCAGCACGAAGCTACCTCACTACTCAGCCTCGATGTATCTTCCCCTGACGCTCCTAATTTCTCTTCAACTGCATGACCGTAAGTTTGAATTGCCTCGCTGGTCTTGCCTTGTCCTTGGACTCTGGGGAGTGCTGCTGGCTGTGGGGCTCTGTGCGGTGCCTTTTTTGGCAGAGAGGTACTTGGCTGAAGTCAGCCCTGAGTTTGAACTGGAATGGTCGAGCGGTATTTATTGGACCAGTGGTGGAATGCTGTTGACCATGTTGCTGGGCACCCTACTGCTCTGGCGCCAACGTTTCTGGTATGGACTCGGGGTCGTTGGACTAAGCATGATTTTTTGTGTTCAAGGCCTCTGGCGTTATCAAGTGCCGATGATCCAGAGTTATATCCAAACTCCATTGGTTGAACTTGTACGGGAAGCCCATCAGCAACAGGCCAAGGTTGTGCTCTATCGCGTTGTCTCCTTTGCTGCTCTCTTCTATGGAGGAAAACCCATTGAGATGTTGCACACCTACAAATTTCCAAATGATCCAGAGATTCTCAATCTCCCCAATTCCACAGATCTGGCGATTATCACAGAGCGCCGCATGGAGGATAGCCTGCGCAAGGATCACCCACGGGTCCAGTTCGTAAAGCACTCCGGTAATTTTGCGTTTTATCACATCCCAGTTGATTCCCCTTGAGTCCTCCCTCGCTTTCGGTTTGAGCTTCTGACCTCTTTTCGATAGGATTGGTTGTTTTTGTAATCCCTGCTTCGTCATTAGCAGGATTGCTCTCCTTCAACAGATCAGAAAAGGTTCGATGTCGCAGGTCGTGGCAATTGCTGGTGCAACTGGCGCCGTAGGTACAGAGTTCATAAAGCTGCTGGAACAGCGCAACTATCCGCTTCAGAAACTCAAATTGCTGGCATCAGCTCGTTCGGTGGGGAAGCAATTACGCTTTCGGGACCAGACTCTGACGGTCGAAGAGTTGCGACCGGAGGCTTTTCAAGATGTTGACGTTGCATTCTTTTCAGCAGGTGGGGATCGAAGCAAAGAATTTGCTCCAGCAGCGGTAGAAGCCGGGGCGCTGGTCATTGATAACAGCAGTGCCTTTCGTATGGAGGAAGGAGTGCCCCTGGTCGTGCCAGAGATCAATGCGGAGGCAGCTCGACGACACAAGGGATTGATTGCCAATCCGAACTGTTCAACGATCCAGATGGTAGTAGCTTTGAACCCGCTGCATCAGGAGTCACCTTTACAGCGAGTTGTCGTCTCCACCTATCAAGCCGTCTCTGGAGCCGGTGCCAGTGGTATGCAGGAACTGTTGGATCAAGTCCGCGACTACACCCAAGGTAAGCCTCTGACCCCCCAAGCCTTTCCCAAGCAAATTCTCTTCAACCTGATCCCTCACATCGATGTCTTCCAGGAAAATGGCTACACCAAGGAAGAGATGAAGATGGTATTGGAGACACGCAAGATCATGTCAATCCCTGAGCTCCCGGTTTCAGCGACCTGTGTTCGAGTTCCGGTGCTGCGAGCCCACTCGGAGTCCATTTGGGTTGAGACGGAGACCAAGATTTCAGAGGTACGAGCAAGGGAACTATTTGTCCAAGCGCCAGGGATTCAGTTGGTAGACGAACGAAAGCCCGGGGGGTACCCTGTGCCGTGGGAAGCCAGCGAAACATTCGACACTTACGTTGGCCGGGTGCGAGAAGATCTGTCACACCCACGCGGATTGACCTTCTGGTGTGTAGCGGACCAGCTCTACAAAGGAGCAGCTTTGAACGCAATTCAGATCGCTGAGGTTCTGCTGGAAAGCTGAATCTAGAATAGGCTACTTGAACCAAGATGGTAAACGACCACACTACAACCAAATCCTGGCTTGGTTGACGAATGAATTTGAACGCCGACCATTGGAGGAATGTGATTTCCGCCACCTACTTCAGGAACTTCAGGAACAGTCGGATTCTACTGAAGAGGAGTTACTTCGTCATGGCTTTCGCAGAGCATATCGCCAGTTGGTGGAGGGTGTTTGAGATTTTGAGTTGGAGAGCGCTGTGCCCATGAATTTGCTTCTGGTGATCATCGGAGGATTTTCACTCTTCATTGGTTTCCTTGGAGTGTTCGCACTAATGCGCAGTGACTCGGAAGATGAGGAGTACATTCCCAAACGTTGGTTTGTTGGAGTGTGTGCAGACGTTGCTAGAATCTTGAGAGTACACGTTGCCCTAGTGCGACTATTGGTCATCATTTACACTCCCTTTGTCGTTGGGCTCCTCTTCTATGTGGTTTACTCCATACTCCTAAAGCGACGACGGCAGCGGGAAGCTGAAGTAGCTGCCCAGCAGCCAGAACGTCCTCCTGCCACGATCACCAAGATTGATAGCATCCACTACAACTGAGTCTCATTTTCGATCAGCCCTGGCCCTGATCACCCGTGAAGAACCGGTGAATGGCCCATTGTCTCAGGCTCTGCAATCAGTAGGAATTCGAGTTTGTCATCACCCAGTCCTGGTCACAGCGCCACCTCCTTCTTGGAAAGCATTTGATGCTGCTTGGCATCAGCGGCAGCAGGTGGATTGGGTTGGTTTCACCAGCCAGCGGGCTGTTCGAGGGTTTTCTCAGCGTTTGGCAACACTTGGTGGGAATTTGGCTGAACTGTCTCATTGCAAAATTGCTTGCATCGGACCCTCAACAGCAGAGGCTTGGGTCGCTTTGGGAGGTCAGCCGCCGTTGGTTCCAGAGGTTTTCCACGCTGAGGCCCTGGGAGCAGCGATACTGCAAACAGGCATAGCCTCCGATCATTGTTGTTGGTTACCGCAGGCACTGCAGGCCCGTGAAGTCCTAGGGGTACTTCTCCGAGAAGCTGGCATCAAGGTACTAGAAACGCCAACATATCAGATTCTTCCGGCTCCCTCTGTAGCTTCACGAGCCTGGAGAGAGACCCTTGAACAGGGTGTTGATTGGATCACCTTCGCTAGCCCTTCTGCAGTAGAACACTGGTTCAACCGTCTACCCCTGAGCGAGTGGTTACAGTTGACGCAACGTCCAAGAATTGCTTGCATCGGCCCATCGACCGCAGCGGCTGTCCACCAACTATCTCTGTTGGTGGATGTGACCGCTACTTCGCATAATTTCGCTGGTCTGGCTGATGCGATTGTGCACTTTCCCAAAGATCAAAACACCCCAGTTAGCTGAAAGAGCATGAATCGACAACTACTGTTGAGTTTTCAAGGACCTCATCACCCTGAAATTCTGTCACGTCTGGGTGCACTTCTCGATAGCTGGCCTGTGCGGTTGCTGGATCTACATGGTCTGGAACAGGATCAGATTTTCTCTGGCTTATGGCAGTTGGAGTGGACCAGTGAACAGGAGCCACAATTGATGGAAAAGAGTTTGTGCTCCCTGATGCAGGAATTTGACATGCAGTTCCGGCTTAGCCAAAGCGAGGCTCAGCCCAAAAGAGAACAGAGATTCATCCTGACTCTGCTTGGTGAGCACCTGAGTACGAGCTTATTGGCGCAACTGCTACAACGCCTTCAGCAGGAAGAGTTACTCGTCCATGGGCTTCAACCGCTGGAGAGTCAGCATCTACGGGTCCTGGAACTACAATTACGAACCCATCAGCAGCTGGATCGACCGCGTTTGCTCCGGGATTTACTGCCGTTGCATCAGCAACATCACGTGGATTTTGCCCTGCAACCAGAATCGCTGTTTCGGCGGCACAAGCGGCTGATCGTATTTGATGCAGACATGACGTTCATCCAGTGTGAGATTATCAATGAGATGAGTCAGCTGGTTGGCTGTGAGGCAGAAGTAAAAGTGCTGACCGAGGCAGCCATGCGTGGTGAGTTGGATTTTGAAGAGGCTTTGCGGGCCCGGGTTCGCCTGCTGAAAGGCCTCCACCGAGATGATTTGCAGTCCTTGCTTCGTCAGCTACCTTATACTCCGGGCGTACGGCGTCTGGTGCGTGTACTGAAGCAACTTGGCTACAAGCTAGCGCTGCTCAGTGGTGGATTTCAACTGTTTGTTGATCATATTTGTGAGGAGTTCCACCTCGATTATGGTTTCGCCAACTCATTGGAATGGCAGGATGGCCGGTTGACCGGAGAACTGCTGGGGGAGATTGTCGATGGTCAGCGCAAGGCGCAGTTGCTGCAGGAAATTGCTGCGCGTGAAGGCATTGTTCCTGAGCAGGTTGTAGCGATTGGTGACGGTGCGAATGATGTGCAGATGTTGGCGATAGCCGGTCTGGGAATCGCCTTCAATGCTAAGCCAGTGTTGCAGGAACGGGCCAGTGGCCAGCTCAATCAGCCTAATCTGGATGCGCTACTCTACTTCCTTGGCCTCTCTGGGCAGGAGCTGGCGAATTGCTGAAAAGCTTTTCCAACTTCAGGATTCTTCATGTGGTTCTCAGGACGAATTATGTATGCTTCTTTCTCATTGCTACTAGGTTTTTCGATCATTGGCTGTACTGGGAACCGGCCTACTGAGTTAGGTTTGAAAGATGGCTATTTACGCCCTTGTCCATCCTCTCCAAACTGCGTCAATAGCATGGGTAATGAAGATGAAACACATCGAATCGAACCTTTTCGTGGTGTTTCGCTTGCGGAATTACGAGAACTGCTTCAGAACGAGGAGCGTGTCGAAATCGTAACAGATCGTGAAAACTATCTGCATGCGGAATTCACGAGCTTTATCATGAGATTTGTTGACGATGTGGAGTTCTTTTCAGTTGCAGAGGAACAAGTGATTCATGTACGTTCTGCTTCACGCTTGGGTCACTCTGATTTGGGGGCTAATCGCCGTCGGGTGGAAGGATTGCGTACGAAGCTGTTGGGAGGCAAGTGATGGTTCGTTTTGAGAAGGAGACCTTGTCGGTTCACCAAACCGCAAGCGGCGCACACTATGAAATTGACGTGTATCGCTATGATCCCCCCAACCCTACAGAGACCGTATATCTGCAGGGTGGCTTGCATGGTATCGAACTGACGGGCATCCCTGTTCTTTACGAGTTCATGAAGCTGGTTGAAGAGGCTCAGTTGCCTCATCGGATCATCTGTGTACCGCAGTCGAATCCAATGGGACTGGATAGCCAGATCATGGGAGTACAGACAGGCTATAATAACCTGCACACCAACCAGCAAAACTGTTGGAACTGGAACAGAATTGGGCAATTACGAGGTGATGGTAGCCAGGAAGGCGAATGGGTAGACCTGTTGCTGAACCTGACCGAGCCAGCAGATACCGTTCTGGATCTGCACACTGCAGGTGCTGAGACAGCGCCACATGTTTATGCTCATGTAAGCCAAGTCGAGCAGGCTCAATGCTTGGGATTGCCACATGTTTTGGCTTGGGAACAGCATTCCACCAGCTTCTGTGATACCTGTCAGCAGCTTGGCAAGGTTGCACTTACCTTGGAATTGTCCGCAAGCCGTGCGATTACTGGTGAAGATATAGAGCGTGGAATTCAGGCCTTGCAGCGATATTTTGGCATGTTGCCCAAGGCTCCAGCAGCTCGAGTCTGGTCGATTCGTGGACACCTCAAACGCTGGCTGTCACCGAGTGGGGGTGTGCTGACCTGGCATCGGCGAGCCGGAGAATACATCCAACAAGGAGAACCACTGGCTACATTATACACTCGACAGGGTAAGCAGGAACTAGCCTCGCCCTACAGTGGTTTGTTATTGTTGAAGAATCCCACTCATGCACCTCATGAGCGCCAAGAGTTGGCCAAGTTCTTGTTGGAGTAGGCTGGATTCAATGAGCGAGTTGATACCTTCCAAGCGGGAGATCCGACAGCGTGTAGAGTATGGAGCCCTTGTTTTGGCTCAACGATTGGCCGTGCTCACCCGAAAACCTCAATTGGGATGGTGGGAACATGGTTTTGCCAAGCTGACCTACCAACGACTGAAGATTTATCGGAAGGTGGTTGAACCGAATCTGCGGATTGCCTTTGCAAATTGGGCTGAGGAGGATCGTGTTCAACTTGCTTATGACAACTATCGCTGGTTTGCACGATTTACGCTGGACTTGTTGCGTATGTCCGACTGGATTGGACGGACAGAGAGCATCTGTGAGGTGCACAACCCAGAGATTTTGCGCGAGGCATTGGCAGAGGAGCGAGGTGTACTTCTAGCGTCAGGTCATTTTGGTAACTGGGAGATCATCTGCCCTCGGTTGGCTGAAGCTGGCTTTCCAGTGTCACTCTATGTTGGTGCTCAGACCAATCCGAGCTCCGATGACAACCAGAACACGTTGCGTGCTAGTTTTGGAGTGGAGACGATTGGTCGTAGCCGTCAGGCGCCATTGCGCATCCGTCGTGCACTAGAGAACAATCGGGCTGTTACTATCATTGTTGACCAGAATGACAACAAATCCGATCTCTTTGTCGATTTTTTCGGTAAGGCAGCCTCAATGAGCAAAGGGCTTGGAAGCTTCCATTATCTTAAACAAAGTCCGGTTCTTTTCACTACCTGTACCTACCAAGGTGATCGCTGTTTGCTTGAATTCCAACGGTTGGAATGTCCGCACAGCGGTGACAAGGAAAGAGACCTGCAACAGACGTCGCAGGCCTTCACCACCGCAATGGAGGCGGCGATTCGTCGTCATCCAGAGCAGTACTTCTGGATGCATCGTCGTTGGCGCAAACGTCCGGCGTATGATCCGCAACCTGTCTACTGAGGGAGACCAGCAATGGGCAAGAAAGCTGACAAGAAGAAGGAACAACGGGGACAACAAGACGTTGCAAAGGCGGCTAAGAAGGCAGATACGCCCCCTAAGGTAGAAGAGGCTCCTCGTGGAGATATCCATATTAAGCATGAGAGATTGAACAAGTCTTTCTACGAGTCAGAGTTGGTAAGACTACAACTTGAGTTGGTCAAGTGGCAGACCTGGATCAAGCAGAAGGGCCTCAAGGTTGTCATGTTATTTGAGGGTCGTGATGCCGCTGGTAAGGGTGGTGTGATCAAGCGCATTACCGAGCCATTGAATCCGCGGGGCTGTCGAGTGGTAGCTTTGGGAACACCAACAGAAAAGGAAAAGACACAATGGTACTTTCAGCGCTATGTGCGGGAGTTGCCGGCTGCAGGAGAGATTGTTATCTTTGACCGTAGTTGGTACAATCGGGCTGGTGTTGAGCGGGTAATGGGCTTTTGTACCGATGAGCAGTACGAAGAGTTTCAGCGCAGTTGTCCAGAGTTTGAGCGAATGCTGATCCGTTCTGGAATTATTCTGCTCAAGTACTGGTTCTCGGTCAGTGACGAAGAACAAGAGCGGCGCTTTCATGATCGTGCCAAAGATCCGGGCAAGCGCTGGAAACTGAGCCCAATGGATATGGAGTCGATTTCTCGCTGGGTCGAGTACTCCAAAGCTAAAGACACGATGCTCAACTTCTCGAATATTCCAGAAGCTCCCTGGTTTGGAGTAGAGGGCGATGATAAACGCCGTGCTCGACTCAATTGCATTCACCATGTCCTGAGCAAAGTAGATTACAAGGATGTCCTGCCAGCTGTGATCAAGGTTCCAGAGAGACCTCCGCTACCGAAGGATTATCAGCGTCCTCCACGAGAGGAGCAATTTCATGTGCCAGAGGTGTACTAGAGTCCTGTTGAACCTCTGTTGTGTTTGTTGGTCAGGGACAGGATGTTCCTGACCGCCATAGTGTTTTCTGCTGGGAATACCGTGGAGGATACAGAGCAGCCAGTCAGTACCTTTGAGTTGCCAGTCGACAAAGCAGAAAAAGGCTGACCCATAGAGGTCAGAGCAATTTTGCTTGAAGAGATTGAGACAAAAATATTTCTTTGAAAAAAAGCTACGTAATTCAGATCAAATTGATTCTAACACATTCCGAAAAATCAGTCACAAAACCGTGGGAAAGGTAATCTGCTAAAAGTCTATTGATGGGATGGGCTCGGAGTCTAGCAGAGCTTTAAAACAAATATTCAGGATCAATGAGAGGTAACATGATTGTACAGATTAAGTGCTTCGTCTGCGATGGCCTGACATTAGATGATCTGGAATGTCGGATTTGCGAAGGCAAGGGACAAATTGAGAGCTTATTGAAGCTCAGTATTGAGGATTTGAAGATCTGGGCGGAACGGTTGCAGCAGCAGCAACAAGAACTGGATGCCCAACACCATGAAATCCACGAGATGGAAAATCGTCTGGTGCAGCGCGAGGAGGAAATTCAAAACAAGGAAGAAGAATTAGAGCGCATGAGAGCAGATCTGGATAACTCTCTGGATGCTTACGAACTCTACAATGACAAGTACAAGGAGTTGAACGACCACTACTTGTCAAAAGTCAGGCAACTACAGTCTGAGATGAGTAAAAGAAACGAGGAGTTTCAGCAGTTGAGCAGACAGATCACTAACTCTGGAGCACCCAGCAGTGATCAGGACCAAGCAGCGATTATGCGAGAATTAGTTGTGTCACTGAGCAAACTGATTGCCGAACTTGAAAAGAAAGAAGATTTCCTGCCCCCTCCCCAATGAGTTGATAGTGCGTTCGCTGAACTAAGTGTCGTATTGTTGTTCCATTCAGACATTCTGCTGATGCCAAGGAAACCAATTCTTTGGTGGCAGTTGAGTAGATCCTAAAGCCTCCCCAATCCGCAAGGCCTCATTCCACTTAGCCATCCGTTCTGAGCGTGAGAAGGAACCAACCTTCAATTGAGCAGCTCCCCAACCTACAGCCAGGTGCACAATCGCTACATCTTCGGTCTCTCCAGAACGAGCTGAAACAACGGCTTGCCATCCTGCGGCATGTGCAGCGTCCAAGGCGGCCTTGGTTTCAGTCAGAGTCCCAGCTTGGTTCGGCTTGACCAGCAGTGCATTACAGGATTGATGGGTTGCAGCTTGCTGAACTCGGCTGGCATTGGTCACCAGAAAGTCATCACCGATGACTTGAACAGAACTTCCCAGAGCCGGAATTACTGCTTTCCAGTCATCATCTTCAGCGAGAGGATCTTCCAAGGAGATGATCGGGTAGTGTTTGAGCCAGTTCTTCAGGAGCTCCAGCATCTCTATACGATTCAGCACACGCTGATCTCGGCTGAGACGATAGCTTCCTGATTGCCCAAATTCAGAAGCAGCCACATCCAGAGAAATCGCTAAGTCTTGACCTGGTTTAAAGCCTGCAGCTTCAATGGCTCTAACACTCCACTCCAGTGCTTCTTCATTGCTAGAGAACTGGGGCCACCAACCACCTTCATCAGCTACACCAGCCAAGAGCCCACTTTCACGCAATAGTTCGCCGGCTGTACGATATACTTCGGCTGTCCATTCTAGTGCTTCGCCAAAAGTTTGGGCACCTACCGCAATCAGCATGAAATCCTGAATGTCAATTCGTCCAGCTGCATGTGCTCCACCACCAAAGAGCTGAATTTCAGGTAAAGGTAGGTAGGCTGGGGT
>Ga0255764_10005138_pt1 | contig 10153 bp, 6 predicted proteins | sample 071ome_30_FD_179964 | JGI IMG/M metagenome (GOLD analysis project Ga0255764, IMG submission 179964) | Coastal salt marsh microbial communities from the Groves Creek Marsh, Skidaway Island, Georgia - 071406AT metaG (version 2) | ecosystem: Environmental > Aquatic > Marine > Intertidal zone > Salt... | reverse complement strand
GTGGGCAGCTTTCATGACTTCTCCGGCCTTACCCGCCCAGCTATCGCTCATCACACAACCAAGTAACAGGCCGAGTCCTCGCACCTCCTTGAAGACTCCATACTGCTGGCCAATTTTCTCTAGGCGATTGCGGAACCACTGGTGACGTTCCTGAACACCTGCCAAGACTTCGGGCTGGTTGACGACATCGAGGACTGCTTCGGCAACCACACTGGCTAGCAGGTTGCCTCCATAGGTAGTGCCATGGGTTCCTACACTGAAGTGTTCTGCTATTTTCGCTGTGGTCAACATCGCTCCGATGGGAAATCCTCCTCCCAAACCTTTGGCACTGGATAGAACATCGGGAGTGATACCATAGTGCTGATAGGCGAAGAGATGACCACTGCGTCCCATGCCACTCTGCACCTCATCAAAAACTAGTAAGGCTCCATGCTGGTCACAAAGCTCTCGGGCAGTTTGTAGAAATTCTTGTTTGGCAGGCAGCACGCCGCCTTCCCCCTGGATGGGTTCTACCATGATTGCGCAGGTTTTTTCAGAAACAGCGGCTCTCAGGGCATCACAGTCGTTGTAGGGCACATGGTTGATGCCTCCGGGCTTGGGGCCAAATCCCTCTGCATACTTGGGCTGTCCGCCGACGGTCACAGTGAATAAGGTTCGCCCATGAAACCCGTTGAAGGTTGCAATGATTTCATCCTTTTCTGCACCAACAGTATTGTAGGCATAGCGGCGGACGAGCTTGAGACAGGCTTCATTCGCTTCTGCTCCAGAGTTGGCAAAAAAGACCCGTTCGGCAAAGGTTGCTTCACAGAGCTTGCGAGCCAAACGCAGCGCGGGTTCATTGGTGTAGATGTTCGAGATGTGCCAGAGTTTCCCAGCCTGCTCCTGTAGCGCCTTGACCAGAGCCGGATGACAATGTCCGAGGGAAGTCACTGCAATGCCTCCGGTTAGATCAACGCGTTCTAGTCCTTGTTGATCCCAGATTCTTGAGCCCTCTCCACGCACTGGAATGAAAGACATGGGGGCATAGTTGGGTACCATGAACTGGTCAAAATCACTACGATTGACGGTCTTATTTTCCATCATCTCTCTCGAAAGATTGGGTTATTCAGGCTTGGATATCTTGAGTCAGCATCACCACTCGCTTTGCTCCGCCCTCGGTATCTTGCTGTCCAACTTCTACAAAGCCAAGTTGTGCATGGAACGTCTCTGAGATCAGATTTGGTGGACGCAGGTTGACTTCACAGGCGAGCGTTGGGTAGCGTCCCTGGATTAAGTTGATGACAGCAGCATAGAGTTCGCGACCAAGACCCTGACGGTGAAAACTGGGCGCAATGGCGATGCGATCCACGTAGGCAAAGTGAGCGTAGCGTTGGTGAAACCAGCCAAAGTTAACGCTGTCATATTCGGCAGTTTCATCAAGTACCAGGATGAAACCAGCCAACTCACCTTGGGAGCTACGGGCAATTCCAGTATAGATCGATTGTTCTCGTAGCGAAGCGAGCTTGGCTGCGGTAAGTGAGCTGACATGGGGCACAGCAGCTTCATTCAAAGCGAGGATCTCTGCCTCGTCGGCTTGGGTTGCAATACTGATTTGGAAAGAGGAGGATTTCATGCTGCTCGTTGTTGATCGTGGTAATTGGCAGCGAAGCCGTCTATTCTGATTGGGTCTTCACAAGGAGTTACTGATGGACCCTAGCCTTCTTGCGCAACTCAAGCAACTAGAATTGCGCCTCAAGCCCTCCCGAGCCTCATCGATGTTGGGTCGACACGAGCTTCGTCACCGCGGCCGAAGCCTTGAATTTGCTGGCTATCGTGAGTATCGGCCAGGCGACGACCTGCGGGAATTGGACTGGAAACTTCTGGGCCGCACTCAGAGGCACTACATTAAGCAGCGAGACACACACAGTCCCGCAACAGCGTTGGTTCTGTTGGATACTTCGCCTTCGATGCAGTTGCAATCCCCAGATGCGGAATTCAGTAAATTGCGAGCAGCGCAGTTGCTGGCGTTTGGACTATTGTTTACACTCCAGCGCCAGGGTGACCGCTTCAGCTTTCAACTTCTTGATGGTGCTCCTGTCCCTCCTCCTCGTTCCACCCGAAGAGCTTTTCTCCATGCGCTCGAAAGGCTGGAAAATCCCAGTCCCAATGAGGTTCCCCAACTACCTACCTTGCAGCCTCTTTCTTTCGATCATGTCTATCTGATTTCAGATTTGTTGAGGCCTCCTGCCCAATGGGAGAGTTGGTTGAACACACTACGCCTTGTCGGGCGCGAGTGTCAGTGCTTGAGAGTTTTAGATCCGTTGGAGTTGGGGGAAGGAGAAAACCCAGATTATTTGCAGCACCTCGAAAGCCCGGAGCGGAAAAGGCAAATGCAGTCTGCCGATTGGTCTCGGTATCTTGAGAACTTTGAGTCACATCGAAAACAGATAAACCAATTTTGTCGTCAGCAGAACCTACCTTTGCATGAATGCGTGACTCGCAAATCAGTACTCAATGAAATTCAAAAAATCTTGTTGCGACTCTGATCGGCTGTGGTGGGAAGCTTGTGTGGGGATTAGCGCAGTTGTTCACAAAGTGGAACCAACGTTTCAAACAACTCATCCATTTCGAGAGGCTTGGTGAGTAGTTTCACATTGTAGGGTGCGAGGGCTTCTGCAAATTCTTCATCGTCATGGGCACTGATCGCAATCACGATCTGAGAGTGTGATCTTTTACGGATGTGGTCAACCAACCGTAGTCCACTCATGCGAGGCATGCTTAGGTCCGTCAAAACGATATCGTAATCTCGCTCATCCATTTTGTTGAGGGCTTCCTGGCCATCTTCTGCGGTGTCGACCTCGGCAAACAGGTTCTGCAGTAGAAATTGGAAAGACTCTCGCAACGCAAGTTCATCTTCTACGATCAGGACGCTTAAATTCTTTGTGAGAGCTAAGATTTTTTCTAAATCCATGAATTCTCGAAAGCTGTGTTGGTAAAGGTTGTCTACGTTCACATAATTTGTGAGAGTTTGCAATGGTTAGGCTATAGCATCATTGTGCTAAGACTATATAGCTGCCTGGAAAACGAACTGCGCTTTCTCTTGCATTTTGATTTATAAACTCACAACAAAAATGTTCGAAGAGAGCTGATTTTGATGAAGCAATTAGGGGCAGATTGCTCACTATATTTTGGCAGAGTTTCGAATAAGCCCAATTTTTGGCGAAGCGATGGGTTACCAACTCTTGATTATAGTGACATTGACAGATAACTTAGTCGTTTTTGCTATGCCTCTGGCTGAGAGTTTCTTCAGCATCAACTATCGCTTTGAGAACATGAAGGAAACGCAATGAACACACCGGTCCATGACATTGATCCACAAGAAACGCAAGAGTGGCAAGAGGCCTTGGAAGCCGTAATTGCCCAGGAAGGCAGGGAGCGGGCTCAGTATTTGATGCGTCGACTGATTGATCAGGCGCAAATTGCTGGTGTCGACACTCCTTACTCCGCCTACACACCGTACCAAAACACGATCCCTACAGAACTGGAAGCCAGACCAGAAGGCAATCCAGACGTGGAGGAGCGCCTGCAGGCATTTGTACGCTGGAATGCAATGGCAATGGTCCTCAAGGCGAACAAGGAGAGTTCGGAACTTGGGGGACACATCGCCAGTTATGCCTCTTCTGCCTTGCTCTATGAAGTAGGCTTTAACCACTTCTGGCACGCACGTCACGATGCTCATGGCGGTGACCTCGTTTACTTCCAGGGGCACTCCGCACCTGGAGTTTATTCCAGAGCTTTTCTGGAGGGGCGACTCAGCGAAGACCATCTGCTGAATTTCCGACAAGAAGCTGGAGGCAATGGCGTTTCTTCCTACCCACACCCTTGGTTGATGCCTGAATTCTGGCAATTCCCAACTGTTTCAATGGGGTTGGGACCGATTATGGCGATCTACCAGGCGCGTTTCCTCAAGTACCTTCACAATCGTGGTCTGGTGGATACCAGCAACCGAAAAGTCTGGGCCTTCCTTGGTGATGGAGAGACAGACGAGCCGGAGACACTGGGAGCCATTGGCTTAGCGACCCGTGAGAAGCTGGACAACCTGATTTTCGTGATCAACTGTAATCTTCAGCGACTTGATGGCCCAGTGCGTGGGAACGGCAAAATCATTCAGGAGTTGGAGGGAGCCTTCCGAGGGGAGGGTTGGAACGTGATCAAGGTACTGTGGGGTGGCAGCTGGGATCCTCTTCTTGCGAAGGACCCAAAGGGCTTGCTGCGTAAACGGATGGAAGAGTGCGTAGACGGGGAGTACCAGAATTTTAAGAACAAAGGTGGCGCCTACACCCGTGATAATTTCTTTGGCAAATATCCAGAATTGCTGGAGATGGTCTCGAATATGACTGATGACGAGATCTGGAAATTGAAGCGGGGTGGCCACGACCTCTTCAAAGTGTACGCCGCCTATCATTCAGCCGTGAATCACCAGGGGCAGCCGACCGTGCTGCTAATGAAGACGGTCAAGGGCTTCGGGATGGGTGCTTCAGGAGAGGCAGCGAATCCAAGCCACCAGCAAAAGAAGATGTCTAGCGATGATCTTTACAAGTTCCGTGATCGATTTAGTCTTCCCATTTCTGATGAGCAGGTCGCCAAGCTTGAGTTGGTCCGCCCAGACGAGAGCACCGAGGAGATGCAGTATTTAAGAGAGCGTCGTGGAAAACTCGGTGGGTTTCTGCCAATGCGCTTGCAGCGCGGAGATGAACTCAAGGCTCCAGAACTTAGTACCTTTGATCGTTTGCTGAAGGACTCTGGTGATCGCGAGATGTCCACAACCCAGGCATTGGTCCAGGCAATGACCATGCTGACCCGTGACAAGGAACTTGGCCCACGCTTGGTGCCAATTGTTCCAGACGAGGCCCGGACCTTCGGGATGGAGGGGATGTTCCGCCAAATTGGGATCTATGCTCACGAAGGACAGAAGTATGAGCCGGTTGACCGTGATCAGTTGATGTACTACCGCGAAGATCAGAAAGGCCAATTGCTGCAGGAAGGAATCAACGAAGCGGGGGCGATGTCGTCTTGGATTGCAGCAGCAACTTCCTATAGTTCCTCGGGCTTGCAGATGATTCCGGTGTACATCTTCTACTCGATGTTTGGATTCCAACGAATTGGAGATCTTGCCTGGGCAGCAGGCGATATGCAGGCCCGTGGTTTCCTGATTGGAGCAACCTCTGGTAGAACGACCCTAAACGGTGAGGGTTTGCAGCACGAAGATGGACACAGCCAGATCCTGGCAGCCAACATTCCCAACTGTATTTCCTACGATCCAACTTTTTCACATGAGGTGACGGTCATCTTCCAAAATGGCCTCTACCGCATGAATGAGTTGCAAGAAAACGTCTTCTACTACATCACCACTCTGAACGAAAATTATCCACAACCAGGGATGCCTGAAGGACAGGAAGAGAACATCCTCAAGGGCATGTATCGATTCCAGGAAGGCAAGCCGGGCAAGCTGAGAGTGCAGCTTTTGGGTTGTGGTTCTATTTTCCGTGAAGTGATGGCTGGAGCAGACCTGTTGGCGGAAGATTGGGGTGTTCAGGCAGATCTCTGGAGTTGTCCAAGTTTCAATGAACTGCACCGTGATATTCTGGAGGTAGAACGCTGGAATCGGCTACATCCTGAAGAGACTCCAAGGTTGAGTCATGTGGAGCAGTGTCTTGCTGAAACGACAGGTCCAGTCATTGCGGCAACCGACTACGTCAAGCGCTTTGCTGATCAGATACGGGCTGCTGTCCCACGAAGATATACGGCTCTCGGGACGGATGGTTACGGACGAAGTGATTTCCGGAAAGCTCTTCGCAGTCACTTTGAGGTGGATCGCTACCATGTTGCCGTTACTGCCCTGAAGTCACTGGCGGACGAAGGTGAAATTCCCACCAAGCAGGTTGCTGAGGCTATTCGTAAGTACGGTATTGATCCGGAAAAAACCAATCCACTTTATGCTTGAGAGAGTGAATACATGTCTACGATCAAGGAAATCAAGGTCCCAGATATCGGTGACTTCAGTGATGTGGAAATCATCGAAATCCTTGTCAAGCCAGGTGATTCGCTGAAGGCAGAGGATTCGGTGATGACGTTGGAGAGTGACAAGGCCACGATGGATGTACCTTGTCCAGAAGATGGACAAGTGGCTGAGTTGCTGGTCAAGGTTGGAGACCGTGTTTCAGAAGGAACGTCTATTCTGAAACTACAGCCAGCAGGTGCCAGCCAGTCAGTTCCAACAGAAGAGATTCAAGCTCCGACTCCATCTGCTAGTACTCCAACCACTGATCCAACACCAGCCTCAGTACCGGTAGCTTCTGCTTCCGTGGAAGTGATTGTGCCGGATATTGGGGATTTCCAGGATGTGGAAATCATTGAGGTCTTTGTCAAACCAGGAGATGCCGTCAATGTGGAAGATCCATTGATCACCTTGGAGAGTGACAAGGCCACGATGGAGGTGCCATCTTCTGATGCAGGCACAATTGAAACGGTATTGGTCAAGGTGGGAGATCGTGTTTCTGCAGGAACTGCTGTTGTACGCTTGAGCACTTCAGGTGGTGTTGCCACAGCACCTTCTGTTCCGGCAGCTTCAACTCCGGAAGTAGCGAAGGCAGATTCAGCACCTACGACTGCACAAGCAGCCTCCACGAGTTCAGTTGCAGAACCAAGCAAGATTGATGAAGCTGCCTTTCGCAAGGCACATGCAAGTCCATCGGTTCGTAAGTTTGCGAGAGAATTGGGAGTGGATCTCTCCAAACTGAGTGGCTCTGGTCGAAAGAATCGCATCACCAAAGAAGACGTCCAAAATTACGTCAAACAGGCTGTCACAAAAGCTGAAGCTGGAGTTGCTACGACACCAGCTGCTTCTGGAAGTGGGATTCCTGCAATGCCAGAGGTTGACTTCAGTAAATTTGGTGAAATCGAAACCCAGGATCTCCCAAGGATCAAGAAAATTTCAGGGAAGAATCTCCATCGAGTCTGGCTGAATATTCCTGCCGTGACGCATCATGATGAGGTAGATATCACCAACCTGGAGGATTTCCGCAAAGAGTTGAAAGATGAAGCTGCCAAGCAAGGTGTTCGCATCACGTTACTTGCTTTCATCATGAAGGCGTTAGCGGCAAATCTGAAGCAGTTTCCAACTTTTAATTCTTCACTCACTCCGGACGGAGAGCGCCTAATCCTCAAGAAGTACTTCCATATTGGCGTCGCGGTGGATACCCCAAATGGGCTGGTTGTGCCTGTGATTCGAGATGTTGATACAAAGAGTGTCTATGACTTGGCGCGTGATTTGGGCGAGATGAGTATCAAGGCGCGTGATGGCAAGCTCAAAAGTCAGGACATGCAGGGAGGTTCCATGACGATTTCGAGCTTGGGTGGAATTGGTGGTACAGCCTTTACTCCGCTGGTTAATGCACCAGAGGTTGCGATCCTTGGCTTGACGCGTTCTCGCATGCAGCCGGTCTGGAATGGTAAAGAATTTATTCCTCGATTGATGCAACCTGTTGATGTGTCCTATGACCACCGAGTGATTGATGGAGCGGAGGCAGCTCGATTTGTAGCGTCCCTTGGTAAGTACCTGACCGACATTCGTCGAGTTTTGCTCTAAGAAGAGTTTGGTTCCTAATCTGATGCTGGAGAACTTCCCACAGAAGTTGTCCAGCAGCTTCTTTGAACATTGAACTGGCCCCACGCATAGCTCACAACTCAATCAAGCTATCCTGCCTTGCTGTTCTTCTCATTTGTAACTAATTCGAACCCTCAATAAGTCCTAAAATGAAGAATATTCGTGTTTTGGTGAACGGTGCTAAAGGCCGTATGGGCCAGGAAGTTGTCAAAGCAGTCACAGCAGCAGCAGATCTTGAACTAGTGGATCAGACAGACTTGGGGGATGATCTGATTGCCAGAATTAAGGCAAGCCAGGCGCAAGCAGTGGTTGATTTTACAACGGCTGCCGTCGCCTTTGAAAATACTTGTAAGATTCTGGAAGCAGGAGTGCATCCTGTCGTTGGAACCAGCGGACTACTGGCGGAGCAGGTGGCAGAACTTCAGCAATTGGCTAAAGACAAGGACATTGGAGGGCTAATTGCGCCAAATTTTGCGATTGGGGCGGTACTATTAATGAAATATGCGCAGGATGCTGCCAAGTATCTACCCGATGTAGAGGTGATTGAACTCCACCATAATCGAAAAGCCGATGCCCCCTCAGGAACCGCAGTCAAGACCGCCCAGCTAATCGCTGAAGCTCGCCAGGAAATCCCAAAGGCTCTGGTAGAAGAGAAGGAGTTGTTTGAAGGTGCTCGGGGATCAGAGGTGCATGGAGTCCGGGTTCATTCTCTGAGATTGCCAGGACTGGTTGCCCACCAAGAAGTAATCTTTGGGGGAACTGGAGAAACACTGACCATTCGACATGACTCCATTCACCGAGAATCCTTCATGCCTGGCGTTTGCCTCGCTTGCCGAAAAGTAATTGGAACTCAGCAACTCTTCTATGGCCTCGAGCACCTGCTCTGATTGAATGCTGACTCTAAAATGATTGTTGAATTTCTGCCAACCCCGTCATTCAAATGACCATGACATCTCTTGCCAAGACATATAACCCCCAGGAATTTGAAACCGATCTCTATCAACAGTGGGAGGAAGGTGGTTGGTTCCGGGCGGATGCTCAATCCGATAAGCCCGGCTTCACCATCTCCATGCCTCCTCCCAATGCCACGGGCCAATTGCATGTGGGACATGCGGTTATGTTGGCACTGGAAGATATTCTGATTCGCTGGCATCGGATGCGTGGTTACGAAGCACTCTGGGTACCTGGTACAGATCACGCTGCGATCGCCACTGAAAACGTGGTTTTACAGAAAATTCAGCGAGAAGAAGGAATTACAGACCCAAGAAAAGAGTTAGGCAGAGAAGAAGTCTTGCGACGGATCGCTGACTATGTGGTGGATTCAAGGGATACGATCAAGAACCAGGTACGAGCAATGGGTTCCAGTTGTGATTGGTCAAGGGACCGCTACACGATGGATCCTCAACTGAACCGATGTGTCAATGAGACCTTCTCGCAGATGTATGCAGATGGGCTGATCTATCGTGGGCACCGCATCGTTAACTGGGATCCGAAGCTACAAACGAATGTCTCAGACGATGAGGTGGACCGTAAGGAAGTGGCATCTCCCTTCTATACCTTTCAGTATGGGCCTTTCCAAATTGGAACGGTTCGTCCCGAGACAAAATTTGGCGACAAGTATGTCGTGATGCATCCGGATGATGAGCGTTACTCAGAGTTCAATCATGGTGATACCTTCGAGTGTGAATGGATCAACGGGCCTGTCGAGGCTACGATCATCAAGGACTCTGTCGTGGATCCATCCTTTGGCACAGGAGTGATGACGATCACTCCCTGGCACGATCACACCGACTTTGAGATCGCAGAGCGACACCAACTGGACAAGGAACAGATTATCGACTTTCAGGGGCGCTTGCTGGCAAATGCGGGAGAATTCGCAGGGATGCCCATCGAGGAAGCAAGACCAAAGATTGTTGAGAAGTTAGCAGCCAAGGGTTTGCTCGTCAAAACAGATGGAGACTATGTAAATAGCAAAGCCTTCAACAGTCGTGGTGGTGGTTCGATAGAGCCCCAGATTCGTGAGCAGTGGTTCATTGATGTCAATAAGCCTGTAGTGCCTTGGAAAGGTGAAAAGCGGAGTTTGCGAGAAATTCTTATCGCAGTTGTTCGTGAGGGAGATATCCAAATTGTTCCGGATCGCTTTAACAATACTTATTTTCACTGGGTTGAGAATCTTCGAGATTGGTGCATTTCCCGGCAGATCTGGTGGGGCCACAGGGTACCTGTGTGGTATCGTGGAGAAGGGGATTCTACAGAAATTCAAATCGGTGTTGCTCCCGATGGGGAGGGCTGGAGTCAGGATGAAGATACGCTAGATACCTGGTTTTCCTCAGCACTTTGGACGTGGAGCACCTTGGTGGATCCAGCAAAAGCGGCAGATGGCTCAATTTCTTTCAAGGAGTTACTAAAGCAAAGCCCAGATTATCAAAAATTCCACCCAACCCAAGTGATGGAAACGGGGTATGATATCCTCTTCTTCTGGGTGGCTCGGATGATCTTGATGACCAC
>Ga0255764_10005125_pt1 | contig 10171 bp, 10 predicted proteins | sample 071ome_30_FD_179964 | JGI IMG/M metagenome (GOLD analysis project Ga0255764, IMG submission 179964) | Coastal salt marsh microbial communities from the Groves Creek Marsh, Skidaway Island, Georgia - 071406AT metaG (version 2) | ecosystem: Environmental > Aquatic > Marine > Intertidal zone >... | reverse complement strand
TATGGCCAAAGCACAAAGTATCATTTGAGGGGAAGCGTGTAGCTGTTATCGGAACTGGTGCAACCGGCGTACAGACTATCCAGGAGGTCGCGAAAACAGCCAAGCATTTAACAGTCTTTCAACGCAGGCCAAACTGGTGCACTCCTCTGCATAATGGACCAATTTCTTCTGAAGAGATGGAAGAAATCCGAGGGCGGTACCCTGAAATTTTCCAACTTTGCAAAGAAACTGCGTCCTGTTTTGTGCACAATCCAGATCCAAGGAAAACCTTGGAAACACCGGAGCCTGAGCGCAATGCGTTTTTACAAAATCGATACGAAACGCCTGGTTTCGGGATTTGGATGGGTAACTTTAAGGACATGCTTACAGATCGAGCTGCGAATAAAGTAATTTCAGATTTTGTCGCGGAGCGCATACGAGAGCGAGTCAAAGACCCCGCAACAGCAGAGAAATTAATTCCAACGGATCACGGGTTCGGTACTCGCCGAGTCCCACAAGAGACTTTCTATTACGAAGTTTACAACCAGCCAAACGTAGAACTGGTCTCAATGCTCGAGACACCGATAGAGCGCATCACCCCTAAAGGCCTCGAAACGAGTGACCGCAGCTTTGAGTTTGATATCATAATTTATGCGACTGGGTTTGATGCAATAACTGGGAGCTTTGACAGGATCGATATCCAAGGAGCGAATGCAATAAAGCTCAAGGATAAGTGGAAAGGCGGACCAACAACCTATCTGGGAATGATGGTGAAAGATTTCCCAAATATGTTCATGGTAGTCGGACCTCACACTGCCCTCGGCAATATCCCACGATCAATTGAGCATATTGCTGAATGGGTTGCCGGCGCCATCAATCATATGCATCAAAATGGCATTACATTTGCTGACCCAACGCAATCGGGTGTTGATGAATGGACTGACTACGTTGCCGAAGTGGGTGAGGGACTTCTCTCTAACGAGATTGATAGCTGGATGACTGGCATCAATCTTAATGTTGAAGGAAAGCAAACTCGCATATTAGCCCGCTACAGTGGCAGTGCCGTCGAATATAGGCGGAGATGCGATAAAATAGCTGAGGATGGCTATACCGACGTAACTTTCACCTCTCGTGGTGGTGTAATGGCTAACGCCAACCCAAATCACTAACGGTCTAATTGCATAGTTGAAGATAAGGATGTGATCTATGATTGAAGGCAAAACAATGGAAGCCGCTAAATTACTTCAAGAAGCTTGGGCTGAAGGCAAAATATTAGCTGATCTACCAAGTTCATGCGCACCAAAAAATGAAGCTGAGGCCACCGCAATTGGCGATGCTATTATTTTGAACTTTGGTCATGAAATTGGTGGCTGGAAAATTGGTGCAACGGGTGAAGGACCACAAAAGGCACTAGGTTTAACGCAGCCATTTGTTGGAGCGATACGGGCTTCAAATGTTCTTTCAAGCCCAGCGAATTTTCAATTCGCGAACCTTAATCGCCCAATTGTAGAGTCTGAGTATGCTTACCGCCTTAAAACAGATCTTCCTGTCCGTACTGAAGGCTATTCCCGAAGCGACATAGAAGCCGCCATTGGTTCTATAATTTGTGGTATTGAAGTTCCATTAAGCAGACTTTCTGCAGACAATACTCTAGGCCCTCTGGCCCTTCTCGCAGATCATGGGGGCACTGGCTATTACTTGATTGGCGCAGAGATTGAGGACTGGAGATCTGTGGATGCTATTAACACTGATGTCACTCTGACTTTTGATGGTAACGAAGCAGGCCGTGGCACTGGGGCGCTGATGATGGGAGACCCAATCAATGCGCTCGTTTGGTTTGTAAATTACATGGGCGAAAAAGGTATCGGATTAAAGGCCGGGCAATTCGTTTCAACGGGCTCATGCACTGGCGTAATTCCAGCACCAGGCCCAACCACCGCTATTGCTGACTTTGGGAGTGAAGGTCAGGTAAAGCTAGTTTTCAACTAAGCGTGGTTAACTAAATGTCGAAAGTACTGCTAGTTGTTGGGGCTGGCCCAGGTCTTGGGGCCTCCATAGGAAGACGATTTAGCGAGGAAGGCTTTAAGGTTGCGCTCGCATCCAGAAGTTTAGAGAAGGTTTCAGCCGTTTGCGAAAACGTACCTGGGGCCAAGGGCTTTGCGTGTGATGCCACCAATGAAGATGACGTAAATCGTTTGTTTTCAGAGGTCACGCAATCTTTTGGAACTCCGACAACTGTTGTCTTTAATGCAAGCGGCAGAGTGCGTAAAAGTATCCTGGATATGCAGTCCGATGAATTTATCCAGGCTTGGATGGCTGCATGTCACGGAGGCTTCTTGGTTGGCCGCGAAGCGGCACGGCAAATGGTGCAAAGAGGGTCTGGCACAATCCTTTTCACTGGAGCAACAGCATCGGTGAAAAGCTATGCTAACTCTGCCGGATTTGCTGTGGGAAAATTTGGGTTGCGGGCACTCGCATTTTCAATGGCCAGGGAGCTAGGACCAAAAGGAATTCATGTGGGACATGTCGTAGTGGATGGTGGCATTCAAGCAAACCACAGACCGGAAGACCCAAATACTCCTGACAAATGGCTAGACCCTAAGGATATAGCAGAAAGTTACTGGCACCTGCATGCTCAAGGCCGGTCCAGCTGGACTGTAGAAATAGATGTTCGGCCATGGGTGGAGAGTTTTTAATAATAAAACTCTCACTTAATTAATGAAACATCCAGAAATCAGATCATTTATTCTTGAGACAACTGCCTTGCGCCGAGGGCATCGCACGAATAGCCTTTACAATGGAAATTTTGCTCGGCGCTGACTGCAGGCATATAAGGAGTTGAGTTAATATGGATTTCGAGCTGTCGGAAGATCAGGTTCTGCTTCAAGAAAGCGTGCAACGGTTCGTGCAAGATAATTACTCGTTCGACCAGCGCCGCAAATTGGTTGATACCGATAGAGGCTTCTCAGATGCTCATTGGAAACAATTTGCCGAACTTGGCTGGTTAGGCATGGCCTTTCCAGAGGAGGTGGGAGGTTATGGCGGCACACCCGTAGAAACAATGATCGTTTTGGAAGAATTCGGGAAAGGGCTTGTTGTAGAGCCATTCATTTCAACCGTTGTTCTCGGTGGTGGTGCAATAATTGCTGGGGGTTCAAACAGTCAAAAACAAGAGATCGTAGGCCAGATCGCCGAAGGAGAGTTAAAGTTGGCTCTGGCGTTTGCTGAACGTCAATCTCGCTACAATCTCGCAGATGTAGAAACTAAGGCCGAAGCATCAGGCAGTGACTATATTCTTTCGGGATCCAAAAGCGTTGTTTTTGGGGCACCATCAGCAAACAAATTTATTGTATCCGCTCGCACTAGTGGTGGGTCACGTGAAGAAGCCGGGATCTCTCTCTTTTTGGTAGATGCAAATGCTGAAGGGGTCTCAGTTAGAAGTTATCCAACTGTTGATGGGCTTCGTGCTGGAGAAGTAACTCTAAGTAGCGTCAAAGTTTCAGGTAGCTCAATGGTTGGTGCAAAGGATCACGGCTTTAGCATTTTAGATAAGGTAATCGACCACGCTATCGCAGCAACAGCGGCAGAAGCGACGGGCGCCATGAGTGCCCTAAATGATATGACGTTGGATTACATCAAAACACGCGAACAATTTGGACAACCAATTGGCAAGTTTCAGGTTCTGCAGCATCGAATGGTTGACATGTTCATTGCTCATGAAGAAGCAAAGTCGATGGCAATGATGGCAGCAATGCGCGTCTCCGATGAAGATGAAAACGAACGCCGAAAAGCCGCGAGTGCCTGCAAGGTCCAAATTGCCAAGTCGTGTCGCTTTGTTGGCCAACAAGCAATCCAGCTCCACGGCGGCATAGGAATGACTGATGAATATGCTGCTGGACATTACTTCAAACGCCTTACAATGATTGACCGCAGCTTTGGTGATAGTGATTTTCATCTCGCACGTTTTGGTCAGCTTAGCTAAGCGGCATTGAATACCTAACTCGACCGCCAAGGGGATCGGATAATGTTAAAAAGTATCGTTGTTGCGTTGGACGGCTCCAACTCAAGCGCGAATGCCCAAGACCTAGCGATAGAAGTGGGTAAAAGAACTGGTGCAGAGCTAATTGGCTTAGGAGTATTAGATGTGCCTTGGATCACGGCGCCTCGAGCCACACCAATCGGCGGCGGAACATTCCAAGCTCACAGAAACGAAGCTCTTTTAGAACAAGGTCGTGATACTATTCGCGATCGGATTGCATCGTTTCATGAAAAGTGCAGCGCCGCAAAAGTGAATTGCAGTGCAATCGGTGCTGAAGGAGATCCTGTTGAGCAGATCGACCAGGAAGCTGATCGCCATGATATGATCATATTAGGCCGGCAAACCAATTTTCATGGCGGTGAGGAACATGAAATTGGAGAAACTGTTGAAAAGCTGCTGAAAGATACTCCTAGACCTCTCATGATTGCGCCTGAGGACATGGCTTTAGGAGCTGACGCGGACAAAGTAGTAGTCGCATTCGATGGAAGTGTTACCGCTTCTCGAGCAATGCACATGTTTGTATTACTGGGCCTGGCTGAAGGGCGGGAAGTCCATGTGGTATCTATTGATGAAGACCCTGGCAAAGCCCAAGGCATGGCAGAACGAGCAGTGGCACTTTTCCGAAGTTATGGGATTAAAGCAGAAGCAAACGGACTTGCGCACAGCGGCTCAAATTCTTCCGCTATATTGGGAGCAGTAGCCGGACTTAATGCCGGAAGGCTGGTTATGGGAGCGCTAGGCCATGAAGGTTTCGTTCGACGGGCCTTAATGGGCTCGACTACTAGAGAACTCATTCGCGAAGCCAACGTTCCTATTTTTGTGCACCACTGATGCTGATCCGACCCGAACCGTTCGACATCGAGGCGTTTGCCCCATACGGTGAATGCTTTGCTTTACGCGACCTTCAGGGGGATAGACATGACTTTGCCGCCCAATTGACCAACGGGCGAAGCCATGCACGACTGAACGTATCTATTAGCAGGTCAAAACCTCAAACCTCGGCAATCAGAGTTGCAGCGTTGGAGCGTCATGACCACTCTGCTCAAGCATTCGCGCCAATTGTTGTTAGCCGCTGGCTTGTAGCAATAGCGCCAAATACTACCGAAGGTGGCCCTGACTTCAGCCAACTACGTGCATTTGTGATGGATGAAAATTTGGGTATTTGCTATCGCCCCAATGTTTGGCATCACCCTTTTGCTTGCTTCGACACCCCAGCTGAAATGCTCATGCTGCGTTGGGATGATCAGACTGAATCAGATACAACCTGGGCGAAAACCCCAAGCGGCTCTGAAATACAAATTTCTCTGCCCTGAAACATGGTCAGCATCAATTAATCTTGTAGGAGTTTTTTATGCCCAAGCTTCGTATTGCTGTGTTGCCTGGAGACGGAATAGGTAAAGAAGTTGTACCTGAAGGCATTAAGGTTCTAGAGGCTGCAGGCCGAAAATTTAATATTGATTTTAAATTTGATGAATATGATTGGTCATGTGAAAATTTCGCAGCAACCGGCCGACTGATGCCCGAGGACGGGATAGAGATGATTAGGCCAACAGATGCAATTTTCTTAGGCGCTGTTGGTTGGCCTACTGTGCCCGACCACGTGTCTTTATGGGATATGCTAATCCCTATCAGGCGAGAATTTGAGCAATATGCGAACCTCCGGCCGTGCCGCATGTTTCCTGGCACAACAACGCCTTTAGCAAACAGGGGACCAGAGGATATCGATTTTTTCGTGGTACGAGAAAATTGTGAAGGCGAATATTCTGAAATTGGCGGACGCCTTTACACCGGAACGGAACACGAGCTAGCCATGCAGGAAGCCGTGTTTACCCGAAGGGGATGTGACAGGATTATTCGTTATGCTTTCGAGCTTGCACGTCGTGAAGGTCGAAAGAAAGTCACAAGCGCCACCAAATCTAATGGCATTATTCATACTATGCCCTACTGGGATGAACGCTTTGCTGCTATTGCGGAGGAATACCCCGAAATTGAGACTGATAAGTACCACATTGACATTTTGACAGCACACTTTGTGCAACACCCTGATTGGTTTGACGTGGTGGTGGGTTCAAACCTTTTTGGCGACATTCTCTCCGATCTTGGCCCAGCCGTAGCTGGTTCAATCGGCATAGCTCCCTCATCAAACATTAATCCTGAACGCAATCACCCCTCTATGTTCGAGCCCGTTCATGGTTCTGCCCCAGATATTGCAGGACAAGGCATAGCAAATCCGATTGGCCAAATATGGTCTGGAGCAATGATGATGGAACACCTGGGGCACCCAGATGCTGCTCGTGCAATTGAAAAAGCGATTGAAATTGTGCTGACAGAAGGCGGGCCACGAACAAAAGATATGGGCGGCAATGCGGGTACCGTTACTGTTGGTGACGCCATCGCTGAGGCTCTAGCTGAAACATGACGCGCTACGCGCCCCACTGGTTTGAAGACTTTGAAGTAGGCCAGACCTTTGAGACTGCAAGGTACACATTTACCGAAGGGTCTATTGCCGATTTTGCATTAATGTGGGACCCCCAACCATTCCACTTAGACCAGGAATACGCGAGGGCATCAATCTATGGCAGTATCATTGCAAGTGGCTTTCACACTCAACTAATTGCTTTCAGGCTGGCCTTTCAATCAGGAGTGTTTGGTCACAATCGGGGCGGCCGCGGGCTGGATGAACTCCGTTGGCATAAACCTGTTACTGCGGGAGACAGCATTATGGTGCGGTTTAGCATTCATAACACTAAACCCGCTCGAACTTCTGGCCATGTGGTCGTTGATTATGAGGTCTTCAATCAAAACAACGACAAAGTCATGACTGCGAGGCTAAACTATGTTGTGGCCAAGCGCCCAGAACCTTAATCCTCTGGAAACGCCTAAACCTGCAACAAGGTCCCAATTCAAACGAGTTAAAGCACTAAAAAAAATTCAACTAATCCATCTTTTCAGGCAATTTTATAGCAGCGGAAATTTCTCATGTCGGAAACAGAACAGACCATACCAATTACCGTAATTACAGGGTTCTTAGGTTCCGGAAAAACTACTCTGCTATCAAAACTTCTGCGCCATCCAGGAATGGATAAAGCCGCCGTGATCATCAATGAGTTTGGTGAGGTAGGTCTCGATCATGAACTAGTAGAGAAGTCTGAAGAAGAACCAATTTTGATGGAGTCGGGGTGCCTTTGCTGCACACTTCGGACGGACCTAGTAGAAACCTTACATGATCTCTTTGGTCGTCGCGCTAGGGGCGAGACAATTGAGTTTGATAGAGTTGTAATAGAAACAACCGGACTGGCCGATCCAGCACCAATTGTTCATACGCTTATTGCCGATCCTCTTGTTGGACGATGCTTTCATCTGGATAGCGTTGTTGCGACCGTCGATGGAGCTAACGGTGGAGGCACGCTCGATGCTCATGAAGAAAGCGTCCGACAGGCAGCAGTTGCTGATCGTCTTCTAATCACAAAAACAGATATCGCTGACGCATCCTCTATTTCAAAACTTGATGAACGCCTTGATCAGATAAATCCTGGAGCTGATAGATTTAAAGTTATTAATGGCGAAATTGAGCCAGGACGTCTCTTTGGAGCGGGGCTTTATGATCCAATGACTAAAACGGCAGACGTTCAAAGGTGGCTAAACGAAGAGGCTTATAGTGATGAAAATGAGGCAGAGCATGGACATCATCACGACCACGACCACGACCACCATGATCATGATCATGATCATCATGACGGTATCCACGCATTTTGTATTTACAAAGAAGAACCTCTTCCCTGGGAAAGCTGGGTGGGGTTTCTTCAATCATTGATCGACGCGCGCGGCGCTGACATGCTGCGTATAAAAGGCATTCTTAATGTAGACGGTTTAGACCAGCCCGTAGCGGTTCATGGTGTTCAGCACGTGTTTCATCCTCCAGCCATTTTGGAAAAATGGCCATCAGGGGATCGTCGTTCTCGTTTGGTTTTTATTGCCAAAGATGTACCCGAGCAGGTGATCAAAACGATGCTTGGAAGTTGGGGACAAAAAGAAAAGGTCTGAAGCTATGAAAATTATTCGCGCTGATACGCATTGGATAGCCGTCCCCTTCGAACACGGCGGGCCATCGAATACCGGCTTTGGAGGTAGGCCTTGGGCAAATATGCAAACCCTTATTGTTGAAATCGAGACAGATAATGGCCTTGTTGGCCATGGGGAAATTTTTGGACACAACGGCATTCCCTCTGCACTCGCCGCATTCGAACATCAAATCAAACCCTTCATCCTAGGGAGAGACGCTAGCGCTATTGCGCCCTTAATGCTGGAACTTCAGAAGGTTAATCATAACTTTGGGCGCTACGGACAAACACTCTTTGCTATATCTGGGGTAGATATTGCTCTTTGGGATATCGCTGGAAAAGCAGCAAATATGCCTTTATGGAAACTGCTTGGCGGATCTACTGAGGAGAGCGTGCCTGCTTATTCAAGTCTGATGCGTTTTGGTGATCCCGAGTTTGTGGAACAACGTTCAGCAGACTCCGTTGCTTTAGGATATAAACACGTAAAATTGCATGAACGGACCCCTGAAGCGGTTGAAGCAGCACGTAGAGGGGGTGGTCCCGATTTTAAAATAATGGTTGATGTGAACTGTCCCTGGAACGTAGCAGAGGCCATTGAGATCGGAGACGCGATGTCTGAACATGGAGTTTACTGGCTGGAAGAACCAGTATGGCCACCAGAAAACTTTGATGGATTAGCCGAAGTCCGTAACAATGGCGTTTGCAATGTAGCAGCTGGCGAAAATGCGTCGACAGCATGGGAATTTCAACAAATGATGCAGGCAGGCGCTGTTGATTGGGCACAACCAAGTGTGTCTAAAGTTGGTGGCATCACGGAATTTCTGAAAGTATGCAGGCTGGCTGAAATGCATAACGTCGGTATCGCCGCTCACTCACCCTATTTTGGCCCTGGCTACATCGCAACTATGCACCTTTTAGCTGCTTACACTGGGCAAAAGGCTCCTCTTGAGCGCCTTTTTGGTACACTGGAAGCAACACTTTACCCTGGACTAACGGAACCGGGACCGGACGGACGTATACGCCTCCCCCTCGGCGCAGGTCTTGGCCAAGAGCCTAGCAAAGAAGTGATTAAAGAGTATCGTGTGAAAGCATGACGAATCCTCAAATGGAGGCCCCGAGCTCATTAAGTCTCTTCAACCTCGCGGCGGAGTCTTAAAATCAAGGACGGGCTAACCTTGCCATCCTCGAAGACTCCTATTTTCCGTTGATACTCTATAACCGCTTCTTGTGTTGCACTAAGGTCGTCAAAATCTCCGTCAATTGGTCCAGAATAAAGTCTTAAAGATTTTAAATAGCGCCTAGCCAATATTACCTGGAAACGGCCTTCACGTTTGGACCAATCCCAAAAATCCGGATCCAATTTTTCTGCCTCTGCAAGATCTACTCGCGCCTCTTGAAGACGACCCAATTGCCAATAAACGAAAGCCCTGCTGTCTAGCGCCTGGAAATGTTTTGGGTCAGCTAGTATTGCCTTATCACAGTCAGATAGCGCACCCTTAGGATCGGGCTGCAAGGCCTTTACCCAGCACCTTGCATTAAGCGCATCAGCCTCCTCAGGAACTATTTCAACAAACTTATTTGCCGCTGCGAGCGCTTCCCCAAATTGTCCTGCTTCCGTATGAGCCACTGAAGCAGCATCAGCTGCTTCTCGTGAATTCGGAGCAAGCTCAAGCGCCCATGCTGCATCAGCAGCAGCCCGGTTATATACGCGTTGTCGCATGTAAATATGGGTCCGGAGAAGATAACCCCCAACCAACTCTGGCTCTTGTTTTAAGGCCTCACGAATATCAGTCAGAGCCTTGTCGGCCTGACCTAGTGAAAAAGAAACTGTCGCACGCGTCAGCCTAAATTGGGCAACTTCTGGTGATAATTCTACCGCCTGCTCTAGATCACCTAATGCGAATGTTAATTGATTTCGACGAATGTAAATTTCAGCTCTGAACGCATACGCACCCGCGTTACCTCGGTCGAGGTCTATTGCAGTCGAAACATCTGAAATTGCTGACTGCCAATCCTCAAGCGCCATGAAAGCTCCAGCACGAACTAAAAAAGCCTGCGGAAAATCACGTTTTAGATTTATGGCTTCTGAAGC
>Ga0255764_10005115_pt1 | contig 10183 bp, 7 predicted proteins | sample 071ome_30_FD_179964 | JGI IMG/M metagenome (GOLD analysis project Ga0255764, IMG submission 179964) | Coastal salt marsh microbial communities from the Groves Creek Marsh, Skidaway Island, Georgia - 071406AT metaG (version 2) | ecosystem: Environmental > Aquatic > Marine > Intertidal zone > Salt... | reverse complement strand
CCTGATGATCCCTTCATCGAGCATGCGGCGGCCAGTCGCAAGGTGGGTCAGAAAACTGTTGTCGTCTACTTTCTGCGCTCCGATGCCAAACGCAACGACGGCGAATGCGAAACCGAGAAGTGTCGAAAGATCGAGTGGGCGTCGGGCCGGAACCTCAACGGCCGTCATCGCCAAACCTCAGAAGTTTTGGACGATACGGACGACCGCCGGGCCCAGAACGATCGTGAACAACGCGGGGAAGATGCAGAACACCATGGGCACCAGCATCTTGACCGGCGCCTTCTGCGCTTTCTCTTCGGCTATCTGCCGCCGCTTGACCCGCATCTCATCCGCCTGGATCCGAAGCACACTGCCGATCGAGACACCAAAGGTGTCAGCCTGAATAATGGCAAGCACGAAGCTGCGCACCTCAGGCACCTCGATTCGGGCATCCATGGCCCGCATTGCGTCCGCTCGTGTCGAGCCAGCCCGAACCTCTCCGAGCATCCGGTTGAACTCATCTGGCAGCGGCCCTTCGACAGATGTCACAACCCGCTGAAGCGCTTGTTCGAAGCCGAGACCAGCTTCCACCGAGATCACGAGCAAGTCGATGATGTCGGGAAGACCTCTGAGGATCGCTACCTGACGTTCCTCCACTGCCCGATTGAGTTGCGCATCGGGACCGATGATGAGGGCGAGGACCACCAGCGCAGTGACACCGAGTCGGGTGTTGCCGGTCAGTCCAAGCGGATTCCAAAAGAAAAAGAACCAGACGGAGAGCGGCGCCGCCACCACTGTCACAACTCGGAGGGCAAGAAAGCGGTCGATCACCTGCGCCGATGGTCGGCCCGAGAGCACAAATTTGTGCCGAACACCCTCGACATACCCGACTGGTGTCAAACGGCGGCCAAGGCTGGTCAACCCAAGGAGCACCGGCTTGAATGCACGCTCCGCCAAGGGGACCAAGAGCTCCTGGTCTCGGACGTTGTCGACCTGATAGTCGTCCAGTGAGCGGAGAGATTCGCGCACTGCCGCCTTCTCGACCGACCGGGATCCGAGTGCCCAGAGAACAAGGGCAATTCCTCCACCGAGCAGGGCAGCTGCAATTTGGGGGTCCACTTCTGGCACAGCGTTCTCAGATCTCGATGTCGATCATCTTTTTCATCCACACAAATCCGATGATCACCGCCACGATCGATGTGGCGAGCAGGATTTTCCCCAGTGTCTCGGTGAAGAGGACGCCAATGTAGTCCTTGTTCATCAGCCACATCACCCCCCCGAGAACGATCGGCAGCGCGCCGAGCAAGATGGCGCTCATCCTGCCTTCGGCAGTGAGCGACGCAATGTCACGACGCAAGCGTTCGCGCGCAGTCATGGTGTTTCCAACCGTCGCCAGCAGCTCCGACAGATTGCCACCAACTTCACGCTGGATCTTCACCGCCATGACCGCCCAAGCAAAATCTTCGGAGTCCATCCGCTCAGCCGAGGCATCCATGGCCTCTTCGAGCGGGCGACCGAGCTGCGCTTCGGTGACGATACGCCGAAGCTCGCCGCCCATCGGGTCCTCGATCTCGTGTGAGACTGCCTCGACCCCTTGCATGAACGAATATCCGGCCTTGAGCGTCGACGACAGCAAAAAGAGGGTGTCGGGAAGCTGGTTCGAGAACAGTTTTTTGCGTTGCGAAGCGCGGAAGTTGAGAACCGCCGGCGGGGCGAGCACCCCGAGAAGCCCCATCGCAAGAAGCCCAGTGATCCCGCCGACGAACAGAATGCCGATCGCGAGCGCGGCAAAGACGATACCGATATAGGCAGTCACTGCTTCACCAGCCCGCAACGGCACGTTGGCGCGCTCGAGTGTCGCCTCTGCCCGGTCCAAGGCGCCCTGCTTTTCCACCAGGCCTTCGGTCAGCTCCACCGCTCGCCGGAGGAACAGATTCTTGGCAAACGAACCTTTCTCCGCACCGGTGTCTGCCGCACTTTCTCCGAGGGGGCTCCCGTAGGCCTGCAGCACGTCGTCGAGGGCAGAGGGGTCATTGCTGAAAAGACTCACAGCCGCATAGGCCCCGAGGGCAGCAGCCAATGCGCCGAACCCCAATCCGACGAGTCGACCTGTCTGCCCCTCGAGAAACCCGAGGCCGGGGAGAGTCGTTGGTGGTGGTGCTGACACCGGAGCCAGTGCCCGGCCTGCGGCGACCGAGCCGAACACGTAGGAACCGCTGACGACGGAGCCGTCGACGTCCACCGTGATCGAGGTGCTCGACGGCACAGCTTCACCATCAAAGGAGACGACCCAGGTCGACTGAACAGCAGCGCTGAGCTGCGGTCCATACGCAGCGAGTTTTTCGAGATCCGTCTCGAGCGCATAGGAGCCACCGGCGCTGACACTCACGAGCAGACTCTCGGCACTCGATGTCGTCTTGCCGGCATGAACCATGAACACGCCAGCACCACTGCCGAGCACGGAGCCTCGGGCCAAGATGTCAGAGTTTTCTGATCCGCCATCGACGGTGCCGGTCAAGACGATGATGTTGGTTGCGCCAGGTACGGGATCTTCGAACCGAAGGCTCACCCCCCGAACGGCATCCCACAGGTTGTTTGAGCCTGCCGCAGGAACCAGGCTCTCGATGACTCGAAGGGTCCGCGAGTCGGTGCTGTCGAAACCGACTCGGACCCGACTCCCACCTCCAGTCGTCCAGACCTCGATACGTTCGTTCGCAGGAGCCGCGTTCACGTAGTCGCTGGCGATGGTCTTGAAGGCGTCGAGCAGGTCCGACGATTCCGCACTGTTGTCGATCACGATCGCCGTCTGGACCTGAATCGACGTGTCGCGCAGTGCAATCGGCGACTCGGTGGCTGCAGCCACGCCTCCAGTGGCGATAGTCACCTCCGCCGGCTCGCTCGCTGATCGGAGAACGACGAAGGGATCACCGGTTGCGTCGACGAGGAGCAACTCGGGTGCCCCAGAGTTCTCTTCCGTCTGGCTCAGTGCCGGGCTTGTGCCCACTGTCACCAAAAGAACGGTGGCGGCACACAGCGCCGCAGCACCGATCCGGACACTACGTCTGGAGCGATCGGTCACGAAGCCCCCATGCCTCCACCAGAGGTCTGGAACGTCTCCGGCCCGAGCTTGATCCCCTCAGACGTCAACTTCTCAGCGAACTTCGGGCGGATGCCCGTGGGCTTGAGCGTGCCACGGTAGCGGCCGCTGTCATCGACACCAGCACTGAAATCGAAGAGGAAGACGTCCTGCAGCGTGATGACATCACCCTCCATCCCCTGCACCTCGGTGATGTGGGTGAGTCGGCGCGACCCGTCTCGCAGGCGTGCGACCTGGATGATCACGTCGATGGCTGATGCCATCTGCTCACGGATGGCCCGCACTGGGAGGTCGAAGCCTGCCATGAGCGTCAGCGTCTCGAGGCGGGAGAGCGTGTCTCGAGGCGTGTTCGCATGGACTGTCGTGAGTGAACCGTCGTGACCGGTGTTCATGGCCTGGAGCATGTCCAGCGCCTCCCCGGCTCGACATTCGCCCACCACGATGCGGTCAGGGCGCATACGCAGTGAGTTCTTCACGAGATCGCGAATGCTCACTGCGCCTTTTCCCTCGATGTTGGCCGGCCGGGTCTCGAGGCACAGCACATGATCCTGATGGAGTTGGAGCTCCTTGGCGTCCTCCACGGTGACGACCCGTTCATCAGACGGGATGAAGGAAGAGAGCACGTTCAGCGTTGTGGTCTTGCCGGTGCCTGTACCGCCGGACACGATCATGTTGAGGCGCCCGACGACACAGGCCTGTAGGAAGCGGGCTGCGTTTGCGTCGAACGTTCCGAAGCGGATGAGGTCATCGACCTGAAGCGGATCGGCTTTGAACTTCCTGATGGTCAGGAAGGGGCCGCCGATCGTCAGCGGCGCAATGACTGCGTTGACACGAGACCCATCAGGAAGACGGGCATCACACATCGGCGACGACTCGTCGATGCGGCGACCGACCTGCCCGACGATCTTGTCGATGATTCGCCGCAAGTGTGCTTCGTCGACAAAGGTGATCGGATCTTTGGTGAGTTTGCCCGAGCGCTCCACATAGATCGAGTCCGGACCATTGCACATGATCTCCGACACGTCGTCGTCACGCAGCAAGGGATCGATCGGCCCGTACCCGAGGATGTCGTCGGAGACCTCGTCGATCAGTTCGGCCCTGTCAGCTGCTGACAGTGGGGTGCGCTCCTTCGCAATCGCCGCTTGCAACTGCTCGAGGACCTTTGCCCGCAACTCGTCGTCGTCGAGATCTGCGTCATAGAGAGTGGGCCCAATCTCGACGATCAGGTTTTGATGGATGCGGCGACGCAGTTCGTCACGAGCGGGATCGCGACGACTCGGGAGATCCTTCGCTGGCTCCGCCTTCGCCCGTTGTGCGGCAGCAAGTCCGGTTGGAGATTTTGCGGGTGGGGGACTCGGTTGTGTGGGCGTTTCATCGCGCGCCGTCGAACCCTCATCTGGCACCGGCCCCGATTCGACCGCCTGGTCAGATTCTTGGAGACGCTTGAAGAGACTCATTGGTATCCCTCACACAGAAGTACAGGTACGGATGACTGCCCAACCTACTTGCGTCGCTTCTTGCTCTTGGCGGTGGACGAGGGCTGCGGCGCAAACAGATCGGCGAGCTGCTCGATTGCTTTCGTGACCCCTGAGCGCGGAGCGCTCTGCACGACCGGCACGCCTCGGTTGACGGCCTGCGGCACCACGATGTCACTCGGAATCAGCGAGTCTGCGGTCACCTGAAGGTTCCGCTCGACCTCGCCCACGTCGAGCATCACCTTCGAATTCGAGCGGTTCAGGATCAGACGAAGCTTCTCCATGGGCGTGTTGAGCAGTCGCAGCGTTTGCAAACCGATCTTGACGTTCTTGATGTTCGGGATGTCCATGCCGGCCACGAGCAGAACTTCATCACTCATCTCGATCAACCCAAGTACGACGTCGTTGAAATACGCCGGCGTATCGACGACGACATGCGAGCAGAAGCGACGGAGGAGGTCGATGATCTGGGTCATCTCTGGAGCGCCGATTTGGTCAGCAAACGCCGGCTCGAGCGGTGCAGGAAGGATCAGGAGACCGGACGACTCGTGGGTGACCAGCAGACTCTGGATCAGGGTCTCGTCGAGGCGATCGAGCGAATTCACGGCATCGGCCACTGTGTGCTGGGGTGAGAGCTTCAGCATCACAGCGATGTCGCCGAACTGAAGATCGGCATCGACCAAGCAGACCGGCTTCTCGCTGCGATCGGCGAGTACGACCGCGAGATTGGTGGCGATGACCGACTTGCCTGCCCCACCCTTCGTGCTGAACACGGTGATGACTTTGCCCAGTTCTCCGTCAGCCTCGAACACCTGATCTGCACCCGCCGGTGCGAGGTCTGAATGCCCGGTGGCGACAACCTTCGTGGGCGTCGCCCGCACAATCGCTTCGGCAAGTTGCTCTTGGTCGATCGGGGCTGCGATCACATCTTTCACCCCTGCTCGCAACGCTTGGGTGAGCAGGCTGGTGTTGATGTCCTCGGCGACCAGAATTGCGCCGATTTCACTGTGATCGCGCAGGACCTGCTCGATTTCTGGGAGGGAACCGTCGACCATGCAGCTCGGACCGAGCACCAGCACGACGATCTCGCCGTCGAGGTACGGCACAAGATCGGCAATGGTTGCGAAGCCGACGACCTCAGAGCCCGCCTGGGACATGAGATCATGACGAGACGTCTCGTCGGATTCGATCACAACCAGGTTCACAGCCGCCCGATCAGCACGTGGGCTGGCGGTGTCGGCCGGTGACAAGGCGTCAGCATCATCGATGAAGGAACCCGACATCTCCTGGGCTACTCCTCTTCGTCCTCGACCCAGAGCGTATCGCAGCTGAAGTGCTGGGTCGGTTCCCCGCCATCGTCGCCATCGGTGTCCGAAGAGTCGTCGACCAAGTCACCTTCGATGAATCCATCCGGGCCGTACGGAGTGAGACACTCTGCAATCTCGGCCGGGGTCGGTCCTCGCAACAGATCGAGGGTGAGGGCGCGAAGCGGCTCGGCTTCGTAATCTTCGGGTAAAAGCGTCAGATAAATGCTCTGCTCCGATATCGAGGCGAGAAGCTGCGCAGCCTCGTTCGGCACCGCAAAGGTGATGGCGCCACCCTGGGGGATGATCGCTCCGGAATCCTCTTGCCCGGGAGCCACGAGCTGCCGGGCACCGATGGCGAGAATCTCGAGCCGCTGAAACACGTAGCGGGCTGGTTGTCCCCAGGTGCAGTAGAGCTCCTCGACCGGCAACTCTTCCAAGTCGATCGACGTGTCACTTTCGACGGCCGTGACCGTTTCACCATCGACCGTCGTGGTTGTTTCCGCGTCTTCTTCTTCCTCTTCGAGGCAGCTGAACGGGTCATTGCGAACCAGGAGGTTGACCTCGTCTCCGGGCTGCAGATAGCCCCCGACGCCGCTGATCTGCCCGATCTGCAGCGTGATCGCAACCTGTCCTGACGGGATCTGGTCGACGAAGCTCCGACGCACGAGCTCAGGCCTCACCCACTGGCCACTGGCCAAGATCACCTGATTCTTCGGGATGATGCCACCCGCAACCAGGCCGGTGATCTGTTCCTCGCCATCGATCGGAAGGAACGTGCTGGGCCGCAACTCGAGCGGGATCTGCGCCACCTCGAACAGCAGCAACGCCTCCGCAGCCGGCGTACCTGCAGGTATGTCCTGGGCGGCGATGTAGACGTCGACGGATTGCTTTTGCGCAGCGATCTCGTCCTCGATGCCGCGGACGTAATTGATCAAGGCGACCGCAGAAAGGATGCCCACGACGATTGCGATGACGAGAATAAGCGTCTTACGGGAACTCACGAAAACCTCGGGACGGGGTCCGACAACCTGGGCTGGCTAGAACAACGAACGGCACAGCTGGGCCAATTGGCCCAGAGCATCTGCAAATAACCTACAACAACAGGTCCTTGTCTCTCGTCACCGACAGCCATCTCCTTGAAGAAAGACTTCAGGAGGATGTTTGGGATGTCGGTTGATGGTGCTCACCAACCGTGCAGAAGTGGCTCATGTGGTCTCGGGTTCGACCGACACTTCCTCTTCGACATACTCGTACTCGTACTCCACGCCCTCTTCACCTTCAGGCAGAGCATCACTCTCGGCGGTCTCACCCTGCTCGGCGTAGTACTCCTCCCACGCAGCCTGGCCTTCGGAGGCCTCGCTGCCTCCGATGTAGTTGCCGTCGGAGTCGTAGGCGTGTTCTCCGAAGTGTTCTTGGTACTCGGCTGCGACGTCGCCACCCTCGGCCGCCTGCTTGATCGACAGGCTGATACGTCGACGTTGCAAGTCGAGATCGATGATCTTGACCCAGAGCTCCTCCCCCGGCGTGACGACCTGTTCCGGCAGATCGACGTGGTGGGCCGACATCTCCGAAATGTGGACAAGCCCCTCGATCCCATCGCCAACCTGCACAAACGAACCGAAGGGAACCAGCTTGGTGACGCGTCCATACACCAGTTCGCCGACACGATGTCCAGAGGCGAACTCCTGCCACGGGTCTTGCTGTGTGGCCTTCAGGGAGAGGCTGATCCGCTCGCGACTGAGATCGACTTCCAGAACCTCGACATCGATCTCGTCGCCGACCGACACGACCGCCGACGGGTGATCGACATGCTTCCAGCTGAGCTCGGAGACATGAACGAGCCCGTCCATGCCGCCGAGATCGACGAACGCACCGAAGTTGACGACGCTCGACACCACACCCTGACGACGCTCACCCGGCTTGAGATTGTCGAGGAAGGCACCGCGCTGCTCTTTCTGGGTCTCTTCGAGCCAGCCTCGCCGGCTGAGCACCACGTTGTTGCGGTTCTTGTCGAGCTCGATGATCTTCGCCTCGACCTCCTTGCCGATATAGGGCTGCAGGTCGCGAACCCGACGCAACTCGACGAGCGACGCCGGGAGGAAGCCGCGCAGGCCGATGTCGACGATCAAGCCACCCTTGACCACCTCGATGACCATGCCCTTGACGATGCCATCGGCCTCTTTGAGTTCTTCGATCTTGCCCCACGCACGCTCGTACTGGGCCCGTTTCTTCGACAGGACGAGCCGGCCGTCTTTGTCTTCTTTGGTGATGACGAGCGCTTCGATTTTCTCACCCATCGAGACCACGTCGGACGGATCGATGTCGTTGCGGATGCTCAACTCTCGCGACGGGATGACGCCCTCGCTCTTGTAGCCGATGTCGAGCAGGACCTCGTCTTGGTCGACTCGGACGACGGTGCCCTCGACGAGCTGACCGTCCTCGACGAGGACCATGGTGGAGGTGTAGGCCTCTTCGATATCGACACCACCGAGGTCGGTGTCGATGATCTGGCGGGGGATGTAATTGCCTTCGGAATCAAAGGTTCCAAATTCGGACGTATCGGTCATGGGATTTTTCTCGGCGAATCGAGGTACCCGGGCGGTATCGGACCACGCGGGCCTGTCAGGCAGACAGCCGCTCCATCCTAGCCCGGCGTCAACCGATGTCCTCGGGGCCGATCTCTCGCTTGCGGCGCTCGACAAAGTCGACCAACGCAGCCCGCCGTCCAACGTCGAGGGCTGGCTCTTCGTAGGTTTCGAGCAGCTCTTTCCACGCCACGGTTGCCCGATCGATCACCCGGGTCGCGCCCGCCTCGGCCCAGGCCTCGTAGTTCCTCCAGTCCGACAGCTTCGGCGTGTGAAACTCGGACTGGTAGCGACTCATGGTGTGCGATGAGCCGAGGAAGTGGCCGCCGGCCCCCACGTCCTTGATGGCCTCGATCACTTCGTCGGCATCGCTCAAGTCGATCCGGGGCTTGATGGCGTCGTACATCTCGATGAGATCGGCGTCGAGCATGGTCTTCTCGAAACCGGTGGTGAGACCACCCTGCATCCAACCATGCCCATGGTGAACGAAATGCGCTCCCCCCATGTGCGCCGCCATGATCGACATCATCGACTCGTAGGCGGCTTGCGCGTCGACCGTGTTGGATGTGCTGCCGAGCCACGTGCGGTAGGGCATCGCGTAGAAGCGCGCCATCTGACCGGCGGCGATCGCTCCCGTGACTGCCTCGGGAACACCCATCGCCGGGGCACCGCTCCGCATGTCGACGGCGGCGACCAGAGAACCGTAGAAGAGGTGACAACCGGGAACCTCCATCTGCAGATAGGCCGACACACCGATGCTCTCTGCGTTGTGCTGAATGAGGCTTCCTGAGGCGGTGATCGGCGACATCGCCCCTGACATGGCCACCGGGGAGACCACCGTGGCCTGGCCTCTTTTGGCCAACGCGATCGAGCCGAGGAGGAGCGGCTCGTCGACGAGCAGCGGGGAGTTGACGTTCAGGATCGACATGGTGTGCGGTGTGGCCCGAAGTTGATCCTCGTCGATGCCGTATCCGAGCTTGATCATCTCCAGACCGTCATCGACCCGGGTCTCGCCGATGCCGTAGACGCGCAGGACTTTGTCGGACAGGGTGATCCAGTCGAACACGGAGTCCAAGTGCCGGGTATTCGGTGGCCGATCGATCGGCTCGACCGAATGGCCACCGAAGAGGTGGCATGTCGGAAGCATGTGGCCGAGCTTGATCAGTTCCTGCAGCGCTGCTCCGGTACCGGGACGGCGACCACGTTCGGCATCGACGACGTTCGGGGCACTCGACGCCGACCCCCAGACGATCGAATCACCACCGAAGTGCACCGTCTTGGCTGGGTCTCTCGCTGCCATGTCGAAGTCCGGCGGGGACATTCCCACGAAGTGTTCGACGACAGCGGGATCGAACCGGACATTGCCGGTGCTGCGATCGACTGCGCAGCCATGTTCCTCGAGCGTGTCCCAGGCCGACTCGGCATGAAAAGTGAGACCGATCTCGGAAAGGACCCGCAGTGACAGGTGGTGAACCTCTCGCACCTCGTCTTCGGTGAGCACGGTTGACGGGGCGAACTTCCGGCGCATCGCAACGAACGTCGAAGCCGACGACGACTCCGCAGCGACCGCACCCCGACGACGTTCCCCCCGGCGAACCATCCGAGATGAAATTACCCCTCCCGCCGAGCGATCACGAGCAGTTCCGGGAAGTTCCCGTCAGGCGGGAAATCGGTCCAGTTGCCTGGCTCGGCCGCAGTCATCGACTCGATTGACAGACCTGCCAGTTCACACAGCAGGCG
>Ga0255764_10005104_pt1 | contig 10193 bp, 7 predicted proteins | sample 071ome_30_FD_179964 | JGI IMG/M metagenome (GOLD analysis project Ga0255764, IMG submission 179964) | Coastal salt marsh microbial communities from the Groves Creek Marsh, Skidaway Island, Georgia - 071406AT metaG (version 2) | ecosystem: Environmental > Aquatic > Marine > Intertidal zone > Salt... | reverse complement strand
ATCTAAATTTCCAGTTGAAGTGTATGAGTAATCCTCAACAAAGAAACCAGAATTAAAAGAAGGAGGTCTATTAATTACTCTTGATGGTAGCAATTCGTATCCAGTACGAATTAGAACCGGATCTGAATTTATATTTTCTGGATCTGAGTATCCATATGGACCATAAATTGGATTCCCGTCATATGCCCATCCAACTATTGGGGAGTGTTTGCTTCCGTCATCAATTAAAATTGAATTTCCAATCTGAGTTGAATAACCAACTAAACCATATTGGAGGCCACTACCAGATGGATGTAATATTTCATCACCAAATCTAGAATGATTATTAACAGTTAGAGATCTAACATTAACATCAAGAACCGCTCCCGATCCTGGAGGAACCACGGAGATATATGTGTTATCTGTATAACCAGATCCAGAGTTTATGACTACAACATCCGTAATTGATCCATTAGAAACAACTGCTCTTAATACAGCACCAGTTCCATCACCTCTAACAATTAGATCTGGAGCAGCATTATACTCCGTACCTCTAGCTAGAATAGAAACTCTTTCGATGGATCCTGCAGTAATTAAAGGTCTTAATTCTGCACTTTTTCCATTTTTTATTGTTATTGCTGGTCTCTTGTGAAGGTTTAATACAGTAGATCCATATCCAGTTCCAGAATCATACAAATATGCATCTACAATCTCTCCTCTAATAACTGGAGTTGCTGTTATTACACCAACAATACTACTTCCATAAGAAACATTGATATTTAAAGTTATATCTGGATAAGAGAATGTGTGATATCCAGTTCCAGGTGATTCAAATTTAACATAATTTTTACTAATGTAATTGGAACTTATAGTGCCACCAACACCAGCGTTAGCTAATCTAAAACTATCATTATTTTCTTTTAGAATATAATATTGATTTGATGTTGATAGACCAGTAATTACTGTTCCATCTGAAGAATAATTTACAAGTTCTCCACTCTTGAAATTGTGATTTTTAAATGTTACTAAATTCTCTGAAGTAGAAATTCCTGAAGAATTGACATTTAATTTTCTATTTGTATATCCGGATCCAGAATTTAGAACTTTTATCTGAGATATATTATTTTTACCATTAAAGACTCTAAACTTGTGGACACCACTATTTGCTATGGTTGTAAATCCAACAGTGTTTATTCCAGAATAATAATCTGTCTCTGATTGGTATAACTTGATAGTTGAACTATTAACAATTTCTGCAAAATATGCAGATCCATTAATTAAAGTTCTTCCTTGATCTGTGTTGGATGCACCAAAAGTTCCAATGCCAATTTCAGAATTTCCATTTTTGTTATATACGATTTTTTCACCATTTTTGAAGTTATGATTAGATAAAAATGTAATCGTCTCATTAGTTGAATCAATACCACCACCAGATGAAGAGATATCATTTCCACTGAAAGAAACTTCTCTATATCTTTTTCTTAAGACTGGCTCCAAAACGGCACCATTGCCGTTTCCACCAGTAATAGAGATTGATATTACATTCGATATATCAAAATCGGATGGATCTACAACTACCGATTTGACAGATCCAGAAACAACAGGTTGAATATATGCAGTTGTACCGGCAGATGGTGTAGATACCTCTATAGTTGGTGGGTTGATAACATCATAATTTGAACCAGAATTAAAGACTGTTACTTCATTAAGTGGACCATAGTATATTTTATTATCGGATTTATAATTAAATATTTCAACACCATTAACCATCATACCGATTGGTCCAACCTCAGTCTCGTCAATTCCAGAATCTAATAGATTTTTTTCTGAAGGAAACTTTCTAAAAATACTTTGTGGTTCAATCGATAAATTTCTATCTGAAGATAACGTAAATCTGTGATATCCAGAATTTGATGTTGGCACCCCAAATTCTAGATAATCATCAATGTCAATGAACGACCTTGATGAATAAAGTCTAATCTGATTTCCACCACCTACAACTCTAACATAGTAAATTCCTTCCTCAATGCCAAATAATGGTGCTAATTCTGGTTGGTAATAGACTTCATCACCAGTTAGTAAATTTACATTTGAATTAAAAGAAATTATGGAATATTTTGATGTATTGCTATTATATCCCTGAAGAGTAATATTTGCTTCTGCAGTATCAATCTGCTCGGAAATTAATTTTTCATTTATTTGATATGATGGTAATGAATTTGATGCAACATAATAAAATTCATTACCATCATTATAAGTGTTTTGTATATCTGATAGTACTAAATTATTTCCAAACTTAATATTTTGATTTGAACTAGATGCTGTTTTTACAACTCTTCTTAAATCATAATATCCACTTAGTGTGGATAAATCAAATCCACTAAGATTATCTAAAGTAACTTCTCTCTTTGTGTAGTTGATATTACTGACTATTGCGCCACTAAAAATTGGTGTTTGTGTCTTTGAACCGACTATCTCGACAGTATCACCAACTTTTAATGAAGTTTTATTTGGATTTCCTTTTAGAGTATATGTTGATGCTGTTTGTGCAGAATCAATGGCAAATCTTGAGCTGGTATTGTAAATCCATGAATTAAAGAACTTTTCTTTAATTCCATCACCATTAAATATTTTTTCACCAACATTTCTTACAAAAATTTCTTCTCCCTCAATTGCAGAAGAAATATCAGACTTAGTTTCAAAAGATGACAGAGATCCGGTAATTTTAAATTCTACCTTCTTTGAAGTATCGCCATTTTCGTATCCAAAATAGATATCATCCGAAAATATGTCTGATGCTACAGTTATCTCATTTTCAATTCCAAGACAACCAAAGAATTGATTGATATTTTTACTAGAATATGTAATTACATTATTATTTGCTAGTAAAGTTCCTGTTTGTGCAAATCCAATAGTTGAATCTACCGTGATAATAGACGAACCAGCAGAAACTGTTGTTAAATTTTTAGTATTTGGTGTAATTTTAAAAGTTCCATTAATAAGATCATCATCACTAAATCCAACAAATAGACCAACCTTATAATAAGTTTGAGCGTAACCAACCTGTCTGTTTCTTGTGAATATCTCAACTTCTGAGACAGAACCATTTGTATTGAGATCTTTTGATTTTACTATAGTTTGTCCAACTAATTTATTTGGATCCCCAGAAATTGGTTCTATAATTATAACTTCTCTTCTTAAGAAGTTTGCTGAGGATGGTTTTAGTAAGAATCCTTCTAAATCAACTATCTTTGGCGTTACACCATATAAAACATTAAAAAGAATTCTAAAGGACTCTTCTGTTCCTTTTGACTCGTAGAAACTTCTAGATTCTTTTATAAAGTTGCCAACATTTAAGTTGGATACAAAATCAACATCCTCCAACCCAGGAGTTAGTGAATATTTTAGTTTTTTATAAAATTCTTTTAAAAATAGGGAACTTAAATTTTCTACTCTAGAGTTTGACTCATGACTTGCGCTAGAGGTAGAAGAAAATTGTAATTCATTTTGATTTGAATCGGATCTATATGATGTAATACCACTAAATCCACGAACACAACCAGTAAAACTATTCGGAGTTATTCCAGTATATGTGATAATTTCATTATCAATCTTTAATAAACCATATTGTGTAGGGAATCCCTTTGTGGAATTTACACTTATGACATCATCGGTTTCGGTTATTTGACTTTGTAGTTCTGTAAATCCAACTATTACATCTGGAGTTAGATTATCTAATTTTAAATATTGATCTAAATTTTCACTAATATCTACAGGACCACTCTGATATTCCTGAGAAATATAGTATTGCTTTAAAAAATCAACTGCCTTTGGACTTTCAGATAATATAAACTCAGGTAGTTGATTTTCAATAATCTGCTGTACTTTAACTCTAGTCTCAAAACCCGTTGTTATCATATTATCCTCTTGTTAATTCTCCGTTTGTATAGCTTGAAGTAACCTTAAATCCAACTCCAGATATCTGCTCACCAGAAGTAATAGTATCTTTTATCATATTTATTGAACTATTCGAAATGTCAAAATTCAAATAAAGATCCTTTAATCCAATAACATCATTTGATTCTGGGAAAGCCTGAATTTCAATAATATTGTTTGGTTTATCAGTTGAGGTAATGTTTATAGTTCCTATTATTATCTCACCTTTTACATAATCTACTGTTCCTGCAGATTTAACAACAACTACATTTTTATCATTTTCCAAATCTCTTCTAACTACAGAGATAACACCAGTCAAACCATCAGCATTTGGAGTATCTGTAAAATATACCGTCTGAGATGAACCAGAAATTTTAAATCCAGTGGTCTTAATATTCATCCCCTTTGGATTTACATGGAATCTATTACCATAACACAATTCATACTGAGCAAATTGATTTGTTAGTGCCTTTAAGTTCCTCCTAATTCTAACTTTTGTAATATTAGATGTTATTGCAGTATCAATACCATCAATCACACCTAAAACTTTACTATACTTGAATCTACCACCAAACTTGTTAATATCTCTAGATTCTCCATACACTTCTAAACCATTAATAACTTTGGTTTTCAAATCATTAACATTAGTAACTTGTGATGAATTATAATAAATTGAAGAATCTAATTCAACATACAATAACTTCAAATCAAGTATTTTTTGATTAATTCCTGTCAGAGAATAATTTTTTAGATTTGAAAGAATTTGTTGTTTATCAAAATCAGATACAAATTCTCCATTTTTTGGTTTAATGGTAATAAAAACGGTTCCAAATTGTGGTGGATCTAGTTCTTCTCCACCAACTACAGAAACACTTTCTGTGTTTGGATAAATTGATTGTATAATCGATTCGTAGTCCCTTCCAGTAACCGCTCTATACTGTGCAGAGTACAGTCTAGGGGCAAAGTACTTAATAGAATCTATAGATTCAATGTCGCCGCCGTTAGATGCCGCAGAGATCGTTGTTATTGTTGGGGTTGTGTTTGGAACAACAACATCATTAGCATCCAATCCTCTCAAACTACCAGAAAAGGAGAATTGTGATGGTCCATTACCATCTTTTCCGTCGGTTATAATATAGGTAACTGTTATAATAGTACCATCTTCCAACTTTTTACCAAAAATACCATCGCCAAATAGAAGTTCATACTTCTCATCTTGAACTTCTTGAATTAAATATGTCTCCGAATCTGACTTTACGTTTAAGATGTTATCAACTTTTTGGTATTGAGGTCCTAGACCAACGTCAGAAAGACCTTTTACATATACGACAATAGTTGAAGTATCAATAAATGAATTATCAAGCAAGAATCTCTGGTCTAGTGACCCATCAACAACAAATTGCTTGCTTAAAAATGTTCCTTGATATACACTAATTGGATTTTGAGATGTTCCAAAACTAGCAACACCATTAACAACTGTTGTTGTTATATTTTCTGGAACAGAAAATACATAAGAAGTGTTATCAACAGCACCAACGCACACTAGACCCGCTTGTAAAGTTACTGTTGGGTTTGATGTGGTAGTTTGCACATTAAATGCGATAGATGCCTTAGAGGCGGTTCTAGAGCGAGGTACGTATCCTATGTTTCTCGCCAAAGAAACCACATTTTCTCTAAGTGTTGCTGAGTCCAGAAAAGACTCATTAACAATCATATTAGAGTTGAATGCAGTTATATAAGTATTATACGCTAACGTATCAATTAAGACTGAGAAATTAGATCCTTCAAAGTCAAAATCCGTGAATGTTGAATTAGCACGGAGATAATCTTTGATAGATTCTCTTATTTGATCAAAGTCTAAGTTAGAAAACTTGGTAAAAGGCATTTTATCTTGTTGCCTCTAATATGAATGTGAACTCCTGGGTTGGAAACTCCTGTCCTACGATGTCAAAGATGATTGTCGCTTCAAATTCATTAGTATCAGGTCTTGGAATAACCTCAACCTGTACATTTTCGACTCTTGGTTCAAAATTTTCTATTGTAATCTCAATTTGTCTCTGAATAATAGAAGCAGTACCATAATCAACAAAGTCAAACAAACTTGAACGAACCTCTGACCCTAAAAGTGAGTTAAAAAACCTTTCCGTTGGAATGGTTTCTACAAGATTCCTTACGGATCTCTTGATTGCATTCTCATTTTTAAGGATTGTCATGTCCTTTGTCACCGGATGGGGATCAAAGGATAAACTAATATCTTTAAATGATCTAGATATCCTTTGAATTGCCATCTGAACGAGAGTTTTCTTGCCTTTATTTATGCTTACTCATGCCATCTTTCAACAAAATCATCAAATCCGTGGGGTCCACCACATGGACGTTCTAGACGATCGTCTGGAATTGGGTAGAGTTCTTCGTTTTGAGTGATTTTTCTTTGTTTTGCTGCTTTTCTAAGGTATTTTTCACTTTCTACTTCTGTAATAAGGGTCATTCCATTCTCTATGAACAGATTTCCCTTGTCAACTTCGTGATGGTTTCCCATTTTAGCTCCTGTTTCGTTAAAAACAGAACTTTTAGAGGGGTTGCTATCCCTTATCTCTATTTATTTTCACGTTCTTGGGCAGTTTTCCAGTGATATTCATCCTCATTTCCCATCCCAAGACGATCATAACCACACTCTACCTGATACCATTGGGTTGAAACCTTAAAGTCAGGCATTTTTGGTTCTTTTGGAGTCAAACTATTATCAAAAATGCGTAATCTGTTGTTTGGATACAGTGCATATTGTCCATTATTGAGTTCAATTAGGTTATGTGACTTGTGTTCTGCTGGATTTTCACTCGTTGCCCAGTCAACCATGTCTGGATCGCGGTGATAATTGTCTATTGTGCAGACATAAGTGCCTTTTTGAATGCCGTGATCACGTGTATAGCACTCAAAATCCATACTTCCAATGAATTTCTTGTCAATACTTACCACACCATAGTCCATACAGTTCCAAAACTGTAGATTTGGAAGATCCATATCAGGATCTGGTGTTTCTGGTGATGAAACAAACGCACTGATGGGCAATTTATCATACATTGCCGCATATTCAGGCAAATATGTCTCAAAATAAAAAGCGCGTCCAGGAATCGACTTTGCCGAAACCCAAACGCCCTTTACAAATTCACCATGTCCGCTTTGATGATCTGTTAGATACTCTTTACGAACCCATACTTCAAGTGAGGGTAAGTTCGTAATTAAACAAGACATGTGACAAATTTACTATTCTGTTGTTATTTAACCCTTACCTTGACCACGATATGCTTTACGTGCTTTGTTGCGAGACGACGCGGCATACTTAGTATTCGTTCCGCTTCCTTGCCGAGACTTTTTGGGTTTCCCGGGCACATAACCGCCACCTTTACGCATAGCCATAATTAAATCTCCGTGTAATCGTTGAACATTTCAGTTTGAATTTGTTTTGGACTAGGATGACCTGTCTGATAATACTCTAAGGACAGGTCATCCATAATAGCGAAGTATTCTTCCTCTGTCAATGATTTGTGGGCTATACGCCCTTTGATGAGTATATTGTACTTCGTTGCCATCGCATCAAATAACTCTTGTTTTTTCGTGACCAACGCGGATGCGAGGATCACACCAGATTTCAAAGCCAGCTTCTTTTGCATCCAGGCAGAAACTTACATCTTCTCCACACATATCCTGAACCTCACCAGATTCAAAGACTTGCATCTTCGGAGCAAACCAAGGATACTGCATACCCTTATCTTCGAATACACCATTCTTGATGAGCAACCATCCAAAACCAGTGTAATCAACAGTGAAGGGCTTACGACGCTTCTGAATGCTATCAAGAGTCTCGTGATTCATGACTCCACCGTTATTGCGGAAGTCATCCTCCTCTAACCAGTGAGCAACTGATGTGGTGTGACCATCTTCAGTGCAGTACCAACCAGCAGCAATATCCTTTTCCATTAGAACAAGTTGCCAGAACTTCTCACTATTGAAAACAATATCACTATCGATCCACAGTTGCCAATCGTAGTTCAGTTTTCCATCCCAAGGTAGTTGATCTGGACCACGCAGAACATTAGCACCAAGGCACTTACAGCGTGCAAAATTCACCATGGAACTATAGTCCTGTGAAATCTGAATACTGGCACCTGCTTGTACGAGATCAAAACAGAGCTGTACAAAACTCTTCAAATATGTGTAAGAAACTCCTCTTCCTGGGAGACAGAACACAACCGTTTTGCCCCTTACAAGTTCTTTTGCTTTTTCGTAGTCCCACTCAGGTTCTTCCCGAGACGGCATGGGGCTCTTTGCCTTTACAGTAAATCCTTTAGCCATAATAGAGCGTAATTACTTCAGTATCATACAGTATTATGTATAGGTTGTCAATTGCCCTCTATTGAAAATCTCTCAGTCTTGTTCGCTGAGCAGTACTTCACTACCCTCAACGGCAAACCCAATCTCCGTATCCTCATACCATGAGAGCTCGTTGATAACCCACTCAGGGATAACTAAAAAGTACTCTCCCGTCACTGTATCGACTTGGATAGGTTTCGAACTACCTCCGGAATTTTTTCGCATCTCTTAGATTATCGAACCTCTTTCTGTCTTTTATATAGCGAAAAATTTTTTAGACCCCCTCGGTAATTCCTTTGCGTTTTAGATTTAGAGGGCGATCGTAACACTTTATAGATTAGGGGATCCTATGCGTTTTTAATATACAAGAACGCGCCCCATAAAAAAAGGGGGCACAACGCCCCCAACTGCTGGTCACGAACGAATGCCTATCAGTAGCGGCAGGCGAGGGGGGAGTGTGCCTGGCGATCTGCCAAACGATCGCGGGCGGCGGCGATGCGATCGGCGCGGTATTGTGCCTTCGCCTTTGCCATCACCCCGTCAAGGTCCTCCACCATGGAGGCACCCAGACCGCGTGCCTTGGTGAAGGTCATGCCGCCACCGCTGCTAGCGCGGAGAGCGCCGCCCTTGGTGTTGGTGTCGGTGGAGCGGGTGTTGCCGATTGCGCGTGCCATGGGGTTCGTTGCTGTTGTGAATATTGTAGCAGATCAGAAGGCGATCGGGGCAGAGGTCGGGGCGTTGATTTCGGCAACGTTTCCCTGGTCGGAATCGGCGGCGATCGTTTCCAGGATCGCCAGGAGTTGGGCACCGTCAGCGGCACGGTTGAGCAGGGAAGCAGCGAGGTCGCGGGTCATGGTAGGATTGTGGTTTGTGGTTTGAAAGGAAAGGGGGGGAGGATCAGAGGTCCGTCATCATCTCCTCCATCTCAGCGGCATTGATGGCGGGGTCATCCCAGCGAACACCGTCGCCAGTCTTGACGAGGTGGCGTCCGATCTGTCCGTCAGTCATGCAGCGGATGAACTTTTCCCAAGGGGTCTCCCAAGGGGCACAGAACTCAACACATGCCTTTGCGGTGTTGTACAGGAACTCATCGTTTCCGATCCAGAGGGCGGCGTTCCAAGTTTCGTAGTTTGCCCAACCGTTCATGGTCTGTCGTTTCGTTTGAACTGAGATCAGTATAAGGGGTCAGGAGTGCCCTTCGGGGCGGTTTGGGTCCAGTTCAGCAACCGAACACCAGGTCAGCGATGGCGTTAGTATTGGCATCGGTGCGGCACCAGCGGATGGGGTCACCGTTAGGGGGGCACATCCACACCATGCAGGTCTCACCCCAGAGTTGCCCTAAGCGGTAGGCATGATTAATGTCCTTTGCCCAATCGCATCCGTAGGGATCGAAGGATGTCCAGGAAGCGGGTTGAACGGCGAAGGTCATCAGGGGTCGTCTGAACTGAAACCATTATAGGGGGCAGATCTGCCGCAATCGGGGAGTGGGTGGACAGTGCGCTCACTGGCACACCTCTTTGTTAAACTTAGCGTTGTTGAAGTTAGCATAACTGAACTGCTTACGATTGACCAGTTTCATTGTGCCAAACTCATTGGAGTAGACATAACCTTCGGCGTCAATTCGATCATGTCCAATGTAAGCAGCAGGTCCATCATTACGGCAGAGATAGAGTGCATCATCTTTGATAGATTTGACCAGTGCCCACAATCCAAGCAGGTTAGGATCGCAGTCGAATTCGCTATTCACAACGGGGCGATTCTCCCTGATACATGCATTCAATTGTTGCTTAATCTTCTTTGCTTTCTTCTCATCAACAAAGGTGACCATTTGTGCCATTTGTCTAGCAAACTGAATCACCTCGGAAAGGTCAGAGAAGGATTGGAGAGAGGTGTCATAATCACCACTG
>Ga0255764_10005098_pt1 | contig 10198 bp, 7 predicted proteins | sample 071ome_30_FD_179964 | JGI IMG/M metagenome (GOLD analysis project Ga0255764, IMG submission 179964) | Coastal salt marsh microbial communities from the Groves Creek Marsh, Skidaway Island, Georgia - 071406AT metaG (version 2) | ecosystem: Environmental > Aquatic > Marine > Intertidal zone > Salt... | reverse complement strand
GTCTTGCGCGGCGCGCTACGGCTTGGAGTCTTGCGCGGCGTAGTTGTCTTCTTTGAAGACGATTTTCGCACGGGAGTGCGCGCGCTTGCTTTGCTAGGTGTCTTGCGAGCCGTACGCGTAGGCGTCTTTTGAACTTTGGCCGTCGCTCCTCCCCAGTTGGCGGCATAAATATCGTTCAATTGCTCTTGAAGCATGTGAATGAAATACATGGTGCAATGCATTGGAATGGCGTACGGCAAAGCGGCGCGGAAGCTCTCCATTTTGTGAATTCCTAAAAGACCAACCATGCTGCCGATGATCATCGGATGCGGGATAGAGTTGTAAGGGAAGCAATCGACGAAATTCGGTTTCACTTCGCCCAACTCGACACCAAAGTACGTTTGATCAACGCCGAGCGCGACGACGGCGGAGGTGCTGAGTCCGTAGCCCAAGACAATCATCGCGAGAGAGATTGCATCAAACTGGAAGTTTCTCAGATAGTTCACCGCCAAGTGAGACAAGGCTAATGTTTTCCAGAAGATGACGTTGCGCTTGAACATACCAAAGTTGATGCGATCTCGCACATGGTACGTGGCAATGTACATGCAGTAGTGCGTGTACGACGTCATCGCAAAGAAGAAGTACGGATGGATCAACTTGCCAGCCGCGTACATGGCGGCGACGCTGGCGATGTTGCTGAACCCGGCGTACTTGGAGACGAGGAACACCGCGTTAGTCACGGTCAAAACCATAAAGGCCATGAAACGCCAGATGCCCGTCGGATGAATAGTGTTCAAAAAGAGACGTCGAGCAACCGTGTTGTACATTACGGACAAATGCAAGAGAGCCTCGCCAAATTTGCCAAAGCACTTCGGGTAAACGCAGTAGTGCAGCTTCATCGTGATGCGACGATCCGGATTTTCAACCGGCTTGTCGGCGATGACGTGGATTTCTCTGTGGAAATCAAAGCCCACGACGTCGCCGTCGGAAAGGCAGGATCGAGAACCTTCGTGAGTGAAAATGGTTTCAACCTTCACGTTTTCATTCACGGCGAGCATGCAACGATACAAAAAGCAAAACGGATACACAGCCCACGGACCGTCGCAGTGTTCCATGTAAAAGACGGTGTCAGAGTTCTTGTTGTGGTGCGAAGATGCGACGTAAATTTCATTCATGCCGTACACGGGCTTGACGACCCACGCATCCGGGCGGAAGCGGTCGGCAAACATCTTCTCAATCGGCTCAGAGTGCACAATGTGAGAGAAAGCCTCTCTCTCCTTGTCCGCGAGCTTGACGTGCCACCAGTGCGCGGTGCACGTGCGATCGGGATCCTCCTTGGTGACAAAATCTTTTATCACTCTGAGCGCCCCCCTATCCTTAGCGCTCGTCAGCTTGGCTCGTACGACGTAGTTGTGCGCCACGATCCAGCTCAAAAAGCTCTCTCGCATGTGCATCACCGCGTCGAGACACAACGGAAGCAAATAAAATGTGTGCTCGAGCAAAAGCGCGGGCCAATTGGAAAACTTCATATAAGACCCTTGGTACGTCTTCTCCCCCGTCGCCAGGTGCGCCAGCTCTTGTCCGACGTACGCGCACGCGAAAATCACCCCAATCTCCTTCAGCCCGCACGCATCGCTCAACATCGTTCCGCCGTACACGATCCCGCACCACAACGCCGTCGTGCACGCCTTGAGCATGATGGACGCATCCGTAAACGCAATTAACGCCCCAGCGTACGCCCAAAACGCGCCTCGCGTCCAAACCGCTCCTAGTCGTTCCTCGATCGCCCCCACGCAGCACGCCATGGCCACCGGCGTCGTGATCAAGTGCAAAAAGACGTTGAACGAGTTGTTATGGTACGTTCGGAATTCAACCGCCGTCTCAGAAAACCGTTTCATCGTCCTCGTCGTCCTCGTCGTCCTCGTCGTCGTTTTACGATCGATCAATCAATCCAAGCGCAGATCTGATTTTGATTTTGGATTATTATTATTCCTTCAGTGTCCGTCCGTCCGTTCCCCGACCTTTCGTTTCCGTTCGTCCGTTCGTCCGTTCGTTCGTTCGTTCAAACGCGCGTCCTACCCGTGCGCTCAAACGCACGCCGGGAACGACGTGGTGTCCGCGCGCGTCGGCGTGTGCCGTCGATCATAATCATAATCATAATCAAATCGAGTCACCCATCATCGTTTTCGAAACGTTATCCGAAAATCGGACATGTGGAACAACATCGCGACTACACGGGCGTTCGCGTTTCAACGGAAGGAAGCGAGGGGAGCGATCGAACGCGAGGACGGGCCCGGGAACTAGGGACACGGGATGCGGCGCGCGACGACGCGTGGTTGTTTACATCTTCTTATCCGCCTTGGATGCGCGTAAAAACTCGTCGTAGGCTTTTTGAAGCGCGGCGCGCTCGTCGAGCGAGTCTTCGGCGTCGGCGTCGGCGTCGGCTCGGGATTCGGCGACGCGGGCGGCGCGCTCGGCAGCCTCGGCGGTGACGACGTCGGTGTCGATGGCGGCGACCCATCTGTCTTTTTGCTTGAGCTTGTCAGCCTCGGCGCGAGCGCGACGCTCGGCGCGGCGGCGAGCGCGCTTTCGGCGGCTGGCGCGAACGCCGACGGAAAGAATCGAAGCGAGGACGAGGGAGGTGGCGAAACCGGCGGTGGCGTACCCACCCGCGTCCAAGCGGAGAGATGATGGGATCTTCTTTGGAAGGGACCAGCCTTGGGATTGCGCGGCGGTTCGAGTCTTTTGTGACTTGGCTGGCGGCGCAATCTTGACGACGGGCTTGGGCGCTTCCTTTTTGATCTTCTTTGGCGCGGGCGACGCCCGCTTGGGCGTCGGCGCTTTCTCTCTCGAAGTAAATACACTCTTGATGGACAGAATCTTGTTGTACGCGCCATCAACAACGCTATCGGCGGCATCCGCGGCGCGCCATTTGAGGTCTTCAATGTAATTGGCTCGTTCCTCGGCGCGAATCGCCTTCAATCTCGCAGCTTCTTGCTCCTTCATCGTCTTCAGTCTCGCAGCTTCTTGCTCCTTCATCGCCTTCAGTCTCGCAGCTTCTTGCTCCTTCATCGCCTCTTCTCGCGCCTTGGCCTCCTTTTCCTTGGTTTCTCGCGCCTTTTTAGCTTGCGCTTCAGCCTGCTTCCGCTTCTCCGCCGCAGCCTTTTGCTCCGCAGCGGCGGCATCCGCTTTGGCTTTGGCTTCCTTTGCTCTGCGTGCTTCGGCGTCGCGGGCTTGTTTTTCCGCCTCCTGCGCGCGCTTGGCGGCGAGTTCCTCCTTCTCGCGTTGTGCCTTCAGAACGCGCGCCTTCTCCTCAGCTGCAGCCATTTCTTGCGCGCGAGCTTGCGCTTTCATCTCTTCCATGACTCTGCGTTCGTTTTCCTCCGCCTGGATTAATTCTGCGCGCAGTTGCGCGGCTTCCTCGGCCGCGCGTGCCTGCTCCTTCTTCAATCGCACTTGCTCGGCGAGTCGCTCCCGGCGCTCTAAGCGTCGAGCTTCAATAACTTCTCTGAGCTTATCCGCAGCCTCATTGCGGACTGGTTGCCAACCCGTCTTTCTCGAAGCGACGGGTTTTCGAAACGTCGGTCTGGCGACGCTCGGCTTGGCCGCCGTTTTCTTCTTCTCGGCAGCCTCCACTTTCTTCCTCTCCGCCGCTTCAGCGGCTTCTTTCGCCTTGGCTTCCTTCTCCGCCGCTTCTTTCGCCTTGGATTCCGCCGCTTCTCGCTCTTTTTTCGCAGCCTCTTCCTTTCTCTGCCGCTCCGCCTCGCGTTCGGCGATGACGCGCTTCTCTTCTTCGAGCGTCTTATCTCTCACCTCCTTCGTCTGCACCTTCATCATAAAACCCAACCCGTCTTTCGACGATGATTGATCACCACTCTTCTGCTTCGTCCTCTTCTTATCATCACCCCCCTTGGACTCCACCCGCGTCGTCGCATTCGTCGTCCGTCTCGAGCGTCTCCCCGAACGACTCGCCGACGATTCCGTCCTCGCTTCTCTGGCGCGCTTGGCGTACGCGCAATACGCCAAAAACAACGTCAACGCCGCCACATCCCGCGCCGTCTTGGACTTTTCATTCTGACCCTTCTTCGACGCCGCCGCGACGACCACTCGCGTTTTCTCCCGGCGTCGTCGTCCTCCGGACCTCTCCCCGGCTCGGCTCGAAGCGAGCGCCGAACGCCGCCGCTCCGCGTACGGAACCAAAGACGACGTCGCCCTTTGCCCGCCGGAGGTCCGAGCGCACCCGACACCGGCGCGCGTCGTCGTCGCCATCGACGACATCATCATCTATCGACCAACCCGTCGACTTTTCCGTCGTCCACCGCGTCGCGCGAACAGCGTTTCAATCCAAAAATGAATTCAATCAACTCTAGGTGACGTTTTGAACGATCGGATTCGGTGTTCGTTCGTTCCACGTCCGTTCCCCCGGGTCGTCGGGGCGTTCGCGCGGACCGCGTCGTGGCAAAAACGCGCGCGCGGGATTCCAAATCGCGTCGCGTCGCGTCGCGCGTCCGTCGTCGTCGTTCCGCGTCGGACAGTGTCGCCCACGGGAGCGAATGCGAAACGGATCGGTTCGTTCGGTTTCTCAGAAAATCCGCTATTTATTGAGTCATGAAGCGTCAAATAGCGAGGGACTACCTGAAAATCCACAGACAGACAGCGATGGGGCGACAGAGCGACGCGCGGTCGCGTCGGCGATGGGTCCCGCGAGCGCGGTCGTCGTCGCGCCTTTAGTGGCGCGCGCGTCGTCGTCGTCTTCGTCGTCGTCTTCGTCGTCGGCGGCGGCGGCGGCGCGGGCACAGCGAAGGAAGGGGCAGAGAGGAAGACGACGTGTGGTGGCGTTCGCAGAGGACGGTTCGACGACGCCTTCGTCGTCGTACGTCTCGATACGCGGACTCGGGTACGCCCCGGCGGGGGCGGGGAAGACGGTTTTAGAGGGTGTGGATCTCGCGCTGCCGAGGAAAGGGTTGACGCTCGTCGTCGGGCGGTCGGGAACGGGGAAGAGCACGCTCTTGACGTTGCTCGCGGGACTAAGCGAGCCGACGTCTGGGAGCGTGACGCTCGGTGGAGGCGACGGCGGTACCGGTGTCGACGGGGTGGGTGGTGGTAATTCTCACGTCGGGACTCCGTCGGCGGAGCGGTTGAGCAAGGTGGGGATCGTGTTTCAGTTTCCAGAGCGACACTTCCTGGGGAAGACGTTGTTGCAAGAGCTGACGTTTGGATGGCCGCAGTCGCAAAACGCATTCACGAAGAGACGAGAGTTGGCGTACAGGATGAACGATGCGTTGCACTCGGTGGGGATGGAGCACATTCCTTTGGAGACGGAGGTGCGCACGCTTAGCGGTGGGTATAAGAGGCGATTGGCGCTGGCGATTCAGCTCGTGCGTAACCCGGCGGTGCTCTGCCTGGACGAACCGCTGGCGGGTTTAGATTGGCAGACGCGCGCAGAGGTGACGGCGCTGCTCGATGAGCTCAAGAGAGAGCGTGCCGTCATCGTTGTTTCACACGACGTCGAGGAGATTCAACCGATCGCTGATAGGGCGTATCGTATGGGCGCCATGGGTCGGTTGACGGATGTCAGCGACGAGCTCGCGGGCGCTCGCGCTACGGCGTTCGGCGCCGCGCAAGAGGCGTTCCCAGACTTTGATTGATTCTGCGCGTCGCGGGTGACGGATTAGAAGATACGCAAAACTGTAGATGTGCTATACCTAGATGATTTGATTTATCCTGTATTGCGACGATCGATTTCATAGACTTACAAGTCGAGAATGCCCTCTGGACTCGCCACCGCGACGAGTCTCCAGCTCCCTTTACCTTCATTTCCCCCCATGACACCGACCCAACCGTCGTCACCCTCGTACGTCTTCTCTAACAGAGCCGCGGTGGCCACTTGCAACCTGACGTCGCGTCCGCAAAACTCCCCCGCGGCTTCCTCCATTCCCTTGTTGTGTCCGACGCACATGATGGTACGCACGTCCGCCGACAACATCCCGACGCCGCATTCGTCATCCGCACTCAAAATCTTTTCGCTCGAGCTCTCATTCGTCGCCATCGTCGATCGAGTCACCTCCTGCACCACGCACTCGCTCAAGTGTTGTCTCAACTGCCCATCCAAAGACGCAAAGTGATACAACGACCCGAGATAGAGCGTCGACGCCTCCGCCCCAAAACTCCCATCCACCTCTCTCATCATCTCCAGCGTCTCCTTCGACCGCGCGCTGTTACTACATATCGTAAAATCAGGCAACCACCCCGCAGATCTCACGTTCTCCGCCGTTTTCTTTGCCAAATCCCGCCCCTCCGCCGTGAGCGGACGCTCCGCGTCTCTCGAGTTGGCGTCCGCCCACGACGACGCCGAGTGTCTCAGCATGACCAATCTGTACGTCTTCCCACCCACCGGCGCCCCACCCGCGCGCATCGCGACGTCCCGACGACGACGACGACGTCCGTCGCGCACCTTTTCTTCGCCTTCAATACCCCACGCGGAGGGTCGTCGCGCGCGCGCCGCGCGCGTCGTCTTCATCGTTGAGACGGTGCCGACGCGTCGGGCATCGATCGAAGACGAAACCGTCGTCGCGCGCATCGCTCACGCGGCGAAGGAACCGTGGAAACCAAGGGGAGGGATGAGAGATTGAACCGAACGATTCGGTGCGTCCGTCGCGCGCGAGTCGTGCGGGACGACGCGTCTCGAAGTGTCGTCAAAGGATTTGATTTCGTTTCGTAACAACCAGACGACACACACCGACGGACGAACGGAACGGACGCGCATTCATGGCGACGCGCACCGCGTGTCGACGAGGACTGGCATCCTTGGCGTCCACGTCGTCGTCGTCGCTGAGGTTTAAAGAGGCGCTGTTGGTGGTGAAGACGACGCCGTTGACGGAGTACACCTCGCTCCTCGGTTCGGGTGAGTTGTACGGAAGCCCGAGGTATGAACGCGTTCGGGCGCGGCACGAGACGCACAGAGCGAGCGTGAAGGCGATAAAAGCGGCACTGAGGGAACGAGGGGTGAAGTACCGGTGCGTGGAGCGACATGCGTTGAGCGTGGATGCGGTGGAAGGGGCGGATTTAGTCATGGCGTTGGGAGGCGACGGAACGACGCTCATAGCGGCGCACCACGTGTTGACGCCGGATACACCGGTTTTGGGAATCAATACCGATCCGGCGACAAAGGATGAGCTCACGAGGATGTACATGACGAATCTGTGCGTGGACGAGCGCAGATCGACGGGGCATTTGTGTGTGGCGAATAGGTTTGACGCCGAGCGCGTGTTGGACGACGCGCTCTTCGGACGGTTGGAACCGACGCGGTTGGCAAGAATACGCACGACGGTGAATGGAAAGACGCTTCAGCCAGCGCTGAATGACGTGCTGATTTGTCATCCATCGCCCGCGGCGGTGAGTAGGTACAGCTTGAAGCTGGGTGGAAACGACCCAAATTCGCAGAGGTTCTTTCACGTTCGGAGCTCTGGCGTGCGGACGTGCACGGCGAGCGGATCGACGGCGGCGATGTACTCGGCGGGGGGAGAGATCATGCCGCACGATTCAACAGCGATGCAGTACATGGACCGCGAACCGATTCATTACGATCACGCGCCGCCACCGAGCAGTGGGCACGGGTATTACACGCGAGGAGAGAGGATGCGATTACAATGGAATTCTCGCGTCGGCACCGTGTACATCGACGGAGCGCACGTGAAGCACGACGTCGTACTCGGAGACGACATCGAGATGGCGTCAGACGCGCCAGAGCTGAGCCTGTTCGTCTCGCCTTGGTTCAAAGAGGCGAGACGGTTCAATCGAATGGAAAAGGCGTTCAAAGTGCGCGAATCGTGGGGCGCCTCGGCGAATTGACGGTTCGACACTGGCGCGATAGTTTCACGTTTTAATCATCACACTGCGCTAGGATACAACCGAACGGCAACCTCGCCCTCGTTTTCTGAGTTTGTGTTCACCGCGTCCCCGACGGTGTCGTAACACGACAGCGTCGCGTCGAAAGTCGAAGTGAACGCCTCGTCGTCGACGCCAGTCCACAACTCTACGTCGGCGCCATCAGCCGAACGCCAACGCCCGCCCAAATAATCCGTCGCCGCGAGCTGATTCTCCAAATCATCGTACGCGACGTCACACACAGCAAACTTTGTCTTCGGCCCGCACGATCGCGCCGCGACCGTCGATTGTCCTCTCGGAGCGTTGATAAACGCGCGGCAATCGTAACAATCCGACATGTCGAAATCGCACGTCGCCGCGCACGCGATTTCCGTTTGCAAACAATCCATCACCCGCACCTTACCCATCGACGGCCCGATCACCACCGTCGTTCGCTTACAATCCATCACGGTGACGTCCCCGGTGACGCACGGAAACACCAAGACGCAATCTTCGCACCCGCGAATCGTCACCGTTCGCGCGTAACTCTCCGTCGCCCGCGTTTCGCGTTCATTCTTCCTACACTTGTACGTCAACTCCTCCCCGACGGGCAGCGGTCTCGGTTTCGTTTTCGCCCGCCGACGCAACGGCGACCAACGAGACGCGCCGTCTTCGGTCGTCGTCGTTTCCTTCGTCGCTTCCGTTTTCGGCGTCATCGATAGCGTCTTCGGTTTCGTCACCAAACCGGGTGTCGTTTCGAAACCCGCTCTGAACCGGCGAAACGGCGACGGCGTCGTCATCGTCGCGGACGTCGACGACGACGCCGGGGACGACGCCCAGGCGATGGATTTCGAGAGCCAACATCCCATGATTCCGCGTTCGCGCGACGGCCCCGGGCGTCGTCGCGCGCGCGTCGGTGTGACGGTTGGTGAGACATCGTCATCGTAATCTTTCCCCTCTGCCCCGCCACAGCCATCTTTCGCGCGCGCGAAGAAATCGAAATCGCGTCTATACTTGGTATTTGATAACAACTTGGATTGGTACTTTGTGTAATCTACTGATGAATGAACGAATGACGATTGACTGAAGACAAATAAACAGAAATAAATGTAGCCAACGCGCGCGCGCGCGAAAGATGTTTGCGTTTCTTTTACGCGGCGACGACTTCGGCTTGTTGCGAATCCGACGCGTCGCGAATCGCCTTGGCAGCCGCCTTTTCGGCGAGGTTGCGGGCGTATTCACCCGCCGGGTAGAATTCGCGGTGTTCAGAACCGATGGGCATGCGAGCCTTGGCCTTCCAGTCTTCCGGTTCGACGTACGTGCCCAAGACGTGGTCGACGAGCGGGCAGCAGACGTTGTAGTTGCACTTGCCCGAGAGCACGTGGTGGCCTTGGTGGTTCTCGTACAAGTACTCGTAGTACTTGGAATCGCGGAAGCGAGAGAACCAAAGGGACGGAACACCGTCGGCGAGCGGGACCTCGTTGAGGCCGTGCATGGCGGGGTGAAGCGAGTTCCACACGAGGGCGTGCAAGAAGGTCGATCCGAGGATGAGAGACGCCATCGCGCTCGGACCGAAACCCATGATCGCGAGCACCGGCACACACGTGATCATCATTTGCAGCGTCATCAATCCCGTGATATCCCACTCAAACGCCGTGCCTCTGTACGTGTTACCGGCCAAAACTTTCGCCGGTTCGGATTGCATCCACCCGTCGTCCACCTTGAGGCTCATGTCGTCCAACGTCTCGGCGTGGTGTTCGATGTGTCCACCACCACCAACCTTTGGCGCCTCCGTCTGACGCGTGAAAAAGCACCACACTTTTTTCAGAGTTTCATTCTTGTTAAACTCCGCGTGCTGGTAGTACCTGTGCGTGATGTACTCGTTCACGCTCACCATGGCGTACATGGTCGGCGCCGCCAACGCCCAGGACGCGAGTCCCGCGGACGCCCGCGGCGTCACGACCGCGCGCTGGTTTCGTCCACCGACCGCCCGCTTCGTCGTCAACGTTCGTTCACGTCCTCTCCCTGTTATCGTTAAATGGTTCGTTCGTCAGTCATCGCGTCGTCACCAGCCTTCGTCGAGATCCATCCTCCAATCATCACGCATGTGACGCGTGACGTCGGCGGCGGTAATCTTTATCCACTTCGTCGTTCGCGTCGTCGTTCGCGTCGCCGGCGGGCACGCACCGAACTGTCGACCGAGGGGTTGAGTCGCCGTGGCCATCTTCGTCGTCGCGTGCATCTGTGCGTCCGTCTATCCGGCGCGCGCGCGAGTTCGAGTGTGTCGCTTCGTCCGTCGTCGCGGCGGCGCCACTTTTCAAATGGCAAGTGGGAGGGGTCGTTGGGGGTCAAT
>Ga0255764_10005088_pt1 | contig 10208 bp, 7 predicted proteins | sample 071ome_30_FD_179964 | JGI IMG/M metagenome (GOLD analysis project Ga0255764, IMG submission 179964) | Coastal salt marsh microbial communities from the Groves Creek Marsh, Skidaway Island, Georgia - 071406AT metaG (version 2) | ecosystem: Environmental > Aquatic > Marine > Intertidal zone > Salt... | reverse complement strand
AGTTGCATGAATCGGGTCCAGCGTTCGGAAACGCCGCGTCCCTTCACGCACACTCGGTGTCGAATCCGGACATCGTCGGGGGGATGAGACCTCTCACGCCGTTACCTCAACGGAGACGTTGAGCGAGGAGAGTGAGAGCGATAGAAATGTGTAACTTTATCGAAATATTTCAAAGGATACATGTCGAACGCGGCAGCTAGCAAAGGGAATCGCGCTCACGACTCAACGTTCGGGCGATAACGGTCTGAGTTCGACAGAATTTCTTCGAATGTGTCTTGGCACCGGCCGCCTTCTCGGGCGAAACAATGCTCCGAGCACGAAGCCCAACACTCGCTGGACGACGAGGGCCATGAACAGCGTGTAAATCGCTTGAAACGCAAAGTTGATGTGATGATCGGTCGCGTATGGCGCGAGCGCGTCGATCGTCTTCATCTTCGCCTTCATCTTGCGTCGCACCGGCGACAGTTTCTTTTGCACCCGCTTGATTTCTCGCACGTACCTCTTCTTCGCCACCTCCGTCGCTTCTTTCACCTTGGGCGCGGCGTTTCGCATCCCAGCCTCGATAATCGGTCTCGCGTTTTTCGCAAATTTCTTCGCGCGCGCCAAACCATCGCTCGCTATCGTTTTCGCGACGTCCGCCGCGTTCGTCCGCCGTCGCTCGCGCTCCAGCGCCTCCTCGCATCTCGCCGCCTCCTCCTGCGCCATCTTTCGCATCCCGACCTCCGTTCGCAACCTCGCGTCGCACTGCATGCCGTCTCTTCCACGCTTGTCCGCCATAGACAGCTCTCGTCGAAGTCTCAGGAGCTCCTCCTTGAGCTTATCGATCATCGCCGACTTCTCCGTGCACTTGTCTCGGGACGGGCCTCTCGTCTCGATCGAGTCATCGCGGTCGAGCGCGCGCGCTCCCGTCGTCGTCGCCGCCAACGCGAGGACCACGATCGCGAGGAACACTCTCACGAGACTCCATCCGCGCGCGCGCGGCGTCATCATTTCGTATCCGTCGACGCGCTCACCGCGAATCCGTGCGCAAAGATGAGGATCGCGCCAGCCGCGAGCGCGGGCGCGCCCAAACGCGTTCTCGGGTCGGGATGTCCGCGAACGGCGATTCCTATCGCTGGAATCAACGGTGCGAGCGCGATGGGCCAGAGGTTACCGTAATCGGGCGCGCGACGTGCGTCCTCGCGCATACACGGGGCGCCGAATGACGCGCTCGCGGACTCGAGCTCAAAAGTCATCGGAGTAGAATTACATCATCGGACGCGCGGGATCACGAGAACGCCGTCTTGGCGCCGTAGATGACCACGGCCCAACCGCCGAGCACGGTGAAGACGACCTGCGCGCGCGAACGAGGGCCAAGGATCGAGGTTAGTCGTCGAGTCGAAGGTCGCGCGCTCGAACGAGGTTTTGAGCGATCGGTGTTGCGCCCGCGCGATTGGCGTCGTGAGGACGCGCGCGGGCGTCGAGACGCGCGGTGAAGACGATCACGCACGTGTTCTTCCTTCCAGTTGCTCGGATTCATCGGGTCGTTCCACGGGTACGGCACCTTGGGCGGCGCGTTGGGATCGGCCGCGTAGTTTCTCGTCTGGCGCGCGCCCGTCGCGAGGGAGGACGGGGACGCGGTGACGCGCGAGGCGGCGCGCGGGGCGATGGAGAGCGCGCGGCGGAGGGCGGTGCTCATCGTCTCGAGTGTCGGCGAGGCGTCGACGAGGCGGTGGACGTGCGTGCGTCGCGCCGGAATGGGGAAAATATGAAGTGAGCCTCACTTCATGGCGACCGTCGTCGGCGTCGGCGCGCGAGTCTACGCGCGCGTCGATCGCGGGCGGCGCGTCGGTGAGACGCGCGCGAGACGCGTCGGCGGCGGTGTCGGTCGCGCGGCGTCGACGACGACGTCGAGCGTGGCGTCGGGGCAAGATGAGACGCGATACTTCTTGATTCACTCGACGGACGAGGACACGACGCTGGAGACGGTCGCGCGTGCGCACGGCACGACCGCGGCGACGCTGGCGAGGTACAACTCTGTCGCCGCCAGTCGGTCGCCGGAGGGATTCGTTCGAGGTGGGGAGGAGGTGGTGATTCCGGTTCAAGCGGCGACGCAGCGAGCGACGCTGGCGCCGAGCGCGGAGAAGACGACGACGACGACGGCGACGACGACCTCGGCGGTGGGGGAGGTGATCGACGTCAAAAGAGAGGTTTTCACCGTAGATTGGGTGCACGCGACGTTCTTCACGTTGGGATTCCTCGTCGGATCGTTGATGTTTCGCGACGGTGGCGCTGGAAGAAAATCGCGCGCCGTGTCGAGAGCGCGGGATTGGCGAACATTTTGATACGAGAGTAATGTATGTGGTGTGTAAATATTTGTAAAAACAACGACTAACTAGGCTAACTAAAGTGTGTGTGCTCACTGCGGCGGCGGTGGTGGGACGTTCGTCATGCCCGGAGGGGGCGGAACGTTCGTCATACCGGGCGGTGGCGGGACGTTCATCATGCCCGGCGGTGGAGGCATTCCCATGCCGGGAGGCATGGCGAATCCTCCGATCGGCGCATGGGTGAATCCCGAGGGCGGTACGAATCCAGGTGGTGGCGGGAGACCGCCCATCATACCGGGAGGCGGCGGTGGGATCGCCATGCCGCCCATGCCTGGCGGCGGCGGTGGTACGAGACCGCCCATCGCTGCCGGCGTGCTCGCCGGCCCCGCGCTGAAGAGCGTGTGCGGACGCACGGTTTTCGGTCGTTCGATGGACTGTGCGAGCAACCGTTCCGCTTGCGAACCGTGACGTTCACCCTTACTGTCCTTCTTGAACGCGTACTGCACGTTGATCTCTCTGTTGCACAAAAATTGTCCATTCATCGCCTCGATGGCGGCATCCGACGCCTCGAACGCGTCGTACGCCACGAAGCCGAATCCCTTACTCACACCGGTGTCCGGATCGCGCATGATCTTCGGCGTGTTGATGACGACCCCGAAGGCGCTGAAGGTGTCGTACAACAGCTTCTCATCGATGTCCGGATCCAAGTTGCCTATGAACAAGTTGGCGCCGACTTCGTCTCGTCTGTCGCCCGCGGATTTGTTCACCTTGATGGGCTTACCGAACATTTTCACCATGTTCAAAATCTTAATAGCCTGCGTTTGGTAAGATCGCGCGCTCCGTCGTCAGTCTGCGCACACTCGCGTCGCTCGCGTCGTTTCTCGCGGGTCGCGCGAGCGCTTGACTCAGCCGAAGAAATTCAACCATAATATATCGTTAACCTCACGAGCCGGAGCTCATCAGAAGCGCGGATATTTTTATCATCATCGTCATCGCTCGCGCGTTTTCGTTCACTAGCGTTCGCGTCGCGTCGCGTCGACGTACGTATTCCGCGTCCTCTTCGCTCCTAAACTCGACGAATCCGAAACCTTGGTGCGTGCTCGTCACCCTATCCTTCGGCACGTACACGTTCGTCACCGGTCCCGCCTGCAAAAACAACTCCCACAACAACTCTTCCGTGACTTGCGTGTCCAAATTCCCGACGTACACCGTCGCCTCGGCGTTTCTATCCGCTCCGTGTTGTCCCAGCAAGTTCAACCCGGCGCCTGCGGTGATCCGTCCCCCTGCATCCATCGTCCGCGTCGCGCGTCTCGGTCAGTCTCCGCGTCGTCATCGCTCGATCTCGCGCGCGAACGAACGCGCGCGACTTTGCGTCTCCTCGCCCCGCGATCGCCTCGCCGTCGTCTCGCACGCACCCGCGTTCCCGCTCACGCTCGCCATGACGCTCGGTCCGACCCGCGCCGGCGCGTCGTCCGCGTCGCCGTTCGCCCTCTCCCGTCACCGTTCGACGCGAGCGACGCGGGTGATCGACTCGTTCGCTCGTCCCGCGCCCTCTTACGCGCGCGCGTCGCCCGAGGCGCGATGTGCCGACGCGACGCCCCTTTTCCTGGGGGAAATCCCGCCGCCGCCGCCACTTCACCGCGCGCGCGCCCATCGTCGCGCCTGCGTCGTCGTTGCGACCCGCGTCCGAAGACCGCGCGCGTTCGACGAAAACAACTCGTCGACGTCTCTCACACGCGTGCGAGCGCCAGTGGACGCGACTCGCGCGCCCGTCGTCGTCATCATGCGTCCGCTCGAGGAGGCGGAGCTCGAGCAGGTGCTCACCAAGCTCTTCACCTTTGTCGGGAAGAACATCGAGAACGTGCTGCAGCGGGCGGACGCGCCGCACTCGTTGCGATTACATAAGAAGCGCGTGTATTACGTGCGGGACGACGTGATGAAGCGCGCGACGAGCGTGGGGAGGGATCAGTTGGTGTCGTTGGGGACGTGCGTGGGCAAGTTTACGCACAGCGACAAGTTTCGATTGACGATCGGCGCGTTGGATCTGTTGGCGGCGCACGCCAAGTATAAGATGTGGGTGAAACCGACGAGCGAGATGGGGTTCATGTACGGGAATCATCTGTTGAAGAGCGGGTTGGGGAGAATTTCTGAAAACACGCCTGCCAACGCCGGGGTGGTGATTTACTCCATGGCGGACGTGCCCATCGGTTTCGGCGTCGCGGCGAAGAGCACGCAGGATTGTCGTAAATTGGACCCGAGCGCGATCGTGGCGTATCACTTGGCGGACGTCGGGGAGTATCTTCGCGCCGAAGACACGTTCGTGCCGGGTAAGAAGGATTAGCCTCGACTTGTTTCGGAAGAAAGAATGTAGTTTACATAGTAGCCTCTTCGTTTCGTCGCGTCCTATACTGCTATATTTACACGTCGTCTCGTCTCGTCTCGTCTCGTCTCGTCGTTCTTCTATCAATTCAGATTCTCATCGCCGTCTACGACCGGTATGCGTACCATGAACCCGACGCTATCGCCGTCTCGTTCTGTCTGCGCGCCGTACCGAAACACCAGCTCGAAGAAATTCCCACTCGCCGACGCCCCCAACAACAAATTGCTCGGATTACTCGAGCACCCCAACAACCCTCTCTGTAAATGCTTCACGCTCAAATTCACCGTCGTTCCGGTTCCAGCGCTCTTAATCTCCGCCAATCTCGCCGCGATGCTCCCCGCTTCCCTCGCGTGTTCGTCGTACTCGTCCGCCTCCGCCGGCAACACGCGCAACCCTCTGTGCTCCGTACCGAGCACGCGCACGCTCCCCTTGCTCGCGCTCATGTACAACGATCCACTCCTTGTCGTCGTGATCTCGATCCACTCGCTCACGCGCGCGAAACGTTCGACCCCGTCTCGCACCGACTCGCACGCCAACCTATCGCACTCCAACCAATACGGCACGTCGACGACGTTGGCGCCGACGACGGCTTCGCACTGCGCCAATTCAGCCCTATTCAACGGTCCCACGATCGGCACATCCTGCGACACATCGATCACGGATTCCACCGAGGTAAAATTTAAAAACGGCAGCGCCCTCGCGCCGACTCGAGGCGCGCGTTTCACCAGTTTCGCCTCGACGCGCGTCGCCTCCAACGCGATCAATCCTCTGAGCACTCGATGCAGCGCCTGCGGTTCGAGCTTCACCGCGATCTTATCCTCGTTCGCCGACGAGATTCGATAATTTTCAAACACCTCGTCCGCGCGGAAATCCGCGTGCGTCTCGATGCCGTTCGCCGCGCGCGAGGATTGTAAGACGCAGAGCGTCGTCGGGGTCAAGAGGAGCGAACACTCCGACCCGAGTTTTTCAAAGATCGGGGCGAAGCGCTCGAGCCAACGCGCGCCGACGTCGCCGAGGGTGGCTTTGAATTTCATCGCGGGACGGTGGGCGGGCGCCGCCGCGACGCGCGGCGACGTCGAGTGACGATTTTGATTTTGAATTTAGTGGACGAAACCTTCGACAGCTGCGCGTCAGATCGCGCGCGTCGCGTCGGGATGAACGTGGACGCCCTGTCGAGGGAGATCACGGCGTGGCAGACGTCGTTCGCGCGCGAGCGAGGGCGCGAACCGACGCGCGCGGACGTCGAGGGCGATCCCGCGGTGCGCGAAGTGTTTCGTCGGTACAAATCGCTCAGAGATGCGGCAAAGACGACGGCGGTGACGACGACGGCGGTGACGCCCGAGCGACCGCGCGCGCGCGCGAAGACGTACGCGCAGATGCGCGCGGCGATCAGGGCGGGCGAGAGCGAGAGCGAGGACGCGAGTGAGTGCGTGGAGGCGACGCCGGTGAAATCCGCGAGCCGGGCGACGGCGACGACGCCGAGACGGTCTCCCAGACTGCTCGCGAAGACGATGACGACGGCGACGGCGACGCAGGCGCTTCGAGCGATGGATTGTAACGCGACGCGCGCGCCCGCGGCGGCGGCGCCTCGGGCCAAGTGTGCGAGACCGTTGACGTTTTCGACGGCGGAGGCGGAGGCGAGGTACAAGCCGAGAGCGGCGGCGTCGACGAAAACGGGCGGATTCGCTGCGTTGAAGCGCGATCGCGAGCGGGCGATCGAGGAGGGGGGCGGGGAGAAGGCGTTGATGTGCGAGGCGACGGTTCGAGCGATGCGCGACGAGGCGTTGGCGGCGAGGAGGAAGGAGGGATCGAAGGCGGACGCTGCGAGCATGGAGACCATGTTGGCGACTCGAGACGAAGGGAAGAGACGGAAGAAGGCGACGGCGAAGACGGCGAGCTCGATCGCGAGACCGGCGACGGCGTCGGCGGTAGCGGTGACGGATTCGCGGAACGGCGACGCGAGCGCGGAGGCGTCGAAACCGAAGACGGCGGCGGATTTCCGAGCCGAATTCGAGGCGGCGCAAGCCGAGGCCAAGGAGGCGTCGAAGAGAGGCAACTTTGTCAAGACGAACCTCAAGCGCACGTATAAATCGAAGATTAAAAACGGCGCTCGTAAAAAAGCGGCGAGTCACTACCGGTACGGCGGAGGTCGTCGGTCAAAGTACAAGGCGGAAGATTACGCCGAGAAGGATCCAAACGCGGCGCCGGAGGAGGCACCGTCGCTCTGGGCCTCGGGTGATTGGTGCGAACCACCCCCGGGAGCTCAGGCGGCGAAGAACGACGCGGAAGACGCGCTCACGCCGGCGAAACGCGCGTTGCGCGCGAAAGAGGCGGCTGATGGCATCGCTCGGGAGTACGTCACGGCGGCGGCGGCGGAGAGCGCCAGAGCGGAAGCTGAGCGGCGCGCAAAGTTGGAGGTTGGTCCGGAGATGCAGGCCGCCATCTCACGCGCGACGAGCGATCCGACGGAAGAGAATCTCACCGAAGTCCTCAATCGCGGCTTCGGTCACGACAAGTTTCGTCCCGGACAGCTCGAGATCGTCCAGCGCGTCCTCTCAGGCAAAAACACGCTCGCGATGCTCCCGACGGGCGCGGGGAAGAGTCTCACGTATCAGCTTCCCGCGATGCTCTTGCCCGGGGTCACGCTCGTCATTTCTCCTCTCCTCGCGCTCATGGCGGACCAGATGGATTCGTTGCCGCCGTCTCTTCCGGGCGGCGCTCTGCGAAGCGATATGAGTCGAGACGACATGTGGGACACGTTGACGCGCCTCCGCGCGGGACAACTCAAAATCCTCTTCGTCTCGCCCGAGCGTCTTCTGAACGAAAACTTTGTGAACGATCTGCAAAACGTCGAAGGAGGTGTCTCGCTGGCGTGCATCGATGAGGCGCACTGCGTGAGCGAGTGGTCGCACAACTTTCGACCCGCGTATCACCGCTTGGGGCGCATTCTCAAGGATAGAGTTCGCGCGAAGACGACGCTGGCGCTCACGGCGACGGCGACGAAGAAGACGGAAGTCTCGCTTATTCGACAACTCGGTATTCCGAGCGAAGGCGTCATGCGCAACGTTCGCGTTCGAGATAATCTCATTCTGTCCGTCATGCGCGTTCCCGAAAAGGCGCGAGAGAAGACGCTGCTCCACTTGCTCAAGTTTGACGAGTTGTTACAAACAGGGAGCATCATCGTGTACACGGCGACGCAGCGCGATTCCGAGCGCGTGGCGTCGTATCTCTACAACGAGGGCATCAAGGCGAAGGCGTATCACGCCGGTCAAGAGCCGGCGCAGCGGAGACAGACGCAAGCAGAGTTTATGATGAACAAGGTGCGCGTCGTGGTGGCCACCATCGCGTTCGGCATGGGTCTGGATAAGGCAGACGTGCGCGCCGTGATCAATTACGCGTTGCCGCGTTCACCGGAGGCGTACATTCAACAAGCCGGACGCGCCGGACGTGACGGCGCGCCCGCGGCGTGCATCACCTTTTTGGACGTGCGCGACTACTTGCGTTCGCGCTCGCTCACGTTTTGCGACGGCGTCGATAAACCATCCATCACCAAGCTTCTGCAGCACGTGTTTCAATCCGGACCCGTGACAAAGAAAGCGAGAGACGAGTCCGAGTGGACACCGTGCGTCGGTGCGCTCACAGCGAGCGAGATGGAGATTAAACTCGACATGCGCATCGAAGCCATCGAAACCGTGCTCTCGTGTTTGGATTTGTGGGGCGAAGGTCTCATCGACATTCGTTCGAAAGACGCCGCATCCGTGGATGAACTCGACGCCGCACACGCCAGAGGGCTCATTAAAATCTTACCGGACATTCGTTCGACGTGCGAGGCTGAATTCTTCGATCGATCGCCGGCGGAGATCGGCAAGGAGTGTCCGCTGGCGGCGGCCATCGCCAAGCTCGTTCCGAAACCGAGAGCGTCGACGTACAAGTTTAAAATCGTCGACGCCTGCACGCACATGCAGACGGGGTTCGACGACGTCGCGTCGCAGCTCAAGGCGCTGTCGAAAAACGACGGCGTGCGGTATACGCTCGCCGACAGAGCGGTGGGTTTTGAAATCATTCGCGCCCCGCCCAAGGACGTCCTTCCTCTGGCCAAGGCGTTGGCGGATCACTGCTCGGAGATCGAGGCGTGTTCCGTCGGGAAATTAGACGCGCTGTACAGAGCCATGGACGAGGCCGCGGACGCCGAAAACGAAGAGGCGCAGGGTGAGCACCTGCGTCGATGTTTGGGCGCGTACCTCGATACAGATTCGGACGAGCTGCCGTCGCCGCCCGAGTGCGTCAAGCGAGAGTCAAATCTTCTCGCGCCGGACATTAAAACCTTGCTCGCGCATCGAAGCGGTGGTAAGACTGGAGGCGCGGGCATCATGTCCGCGCGAGCGGTGGCGCGCATCTTACACGCGCTGCACTCGCCCGCGTATCCGAGCAAGGAGTGGGCTCGACACCACACGTGGGGTCGACACGCCGAGGTCGATTTCAAGTGCATCCTCGCGCGCGCCGAAGAGGCGATCGCGCGAGCGCGCGGGATCGCATCGGATGCGAACAAGATATAGACGTTAGATAGATTACTAGCCGCATAACCTAGCAATTACATGTAGTAGTACCTGCTGTAGATTCTTATTGGATTTTCACCCGATCAAGACGCGAGCCTTGTCACTCCCGAAGTCACGCCGCCTATGATGGTCGATCCCGCGGTCGTCACGCCGCTCGCCACGCCGCCGACGATGGTCGATCCCGCGGTCGCCACACCGCCTATGATGGTGGTCCCCGCGCCTAAAATGGACGATCCCGCGCCCAAAACGCCGTCCGTGATACCGCTGAACATTCGTCGATGAAAATCATTCATAATCTCCGTCACGAGTCCGATGCCGATTTCTTTCGCTAGAACGCCCGGCCGTCCGATGAAGTTATTCTTTTCGAATAGGTTGAACTGGAACGGCGTCGACGCAACACTCAGGATTGAGAGCGACCAATCGTGAAACGTGAGATTATTCACGCGCAACACCATCGGCGCGCGACGCAGTTTCGTCGAGTCCAAGTGCTTTTCTTCTTCGTCGTCGATGGGAGACGCGCGTTTTAATTTTTCTAAAATCTCCGCCAGCGCGTACAGACGCTTCGTCACGTCGGCACCGGCGTTCTGAAGCGTTCCTGCGACCGCACCGGGTAATTTCATCGCCTCTTGTATCTGCGCGTCGATCGCCTTTTGCGTCGCCTGCAGAGAACTCGTCATGCTCCCGAAGAATCCATCCGCGGGCGCGACTTCCACCTCCGCGGGCGCCGCCGCCTCCACGACGACCACCTCCTTGTCCTTCTTTCGCATGATGCGGAAATTCTTCGCCTTACCAACCTCCTCGATGTACACGCTCGCGCCGGAGACGTAAATCTCCTCGCACTTGGTCGTGACAAAGCCGAAGACGCAGTTTCCCATTTGCAGTCTTCCCAACGCGCTGAAGAAATCGATACCAATCTTAATCTCCCTGAACGACGCCAAGTGCGGCGACGCGAACGTCACCTCTGAC
>Ga0255764_10005069_pt1 | contig 10224 bp, 9 predicted proteins | sample 071ome_30_FD_179964 | JGI IMG/M metagenome (GOLD analysis project Ga0255764, IMG submission 179964) | Coastal salt marsh microbial communities from the Groves Creek Marsh, Skidaway Island, Georgia - 071406AT metaG (version 2) | ecosystem: Environmental > Aquatic > Marine > Intertidal zone > Salt... | reverse complement strand
GTCGATATTTTTCTCCTCTTTAAACGCGAGGAAGCTTTCAATAATCGCCTGGTTTTCCATTGTATATCCTAATAATAATAAGGTCTATTTAAACTTGATTCCCACCTTGGCTTCCGTGATGTCCGCGAACGGAATAGTCAAAGCTGTAGCAGGATCTTTTTTCTTTGTTCCTGGGATGCTCAAGGTGATGTCCTCTTCACTTACCTCTACCAAATCTCCTTCGGCTTGACGGTCCTGGAATTTCACCTTCAATGTGCGTCCTACATTCTTTTTGTACTGGCGCCAAATTTTTAGCGGCTTGTTCAAATCCGGGCTACTCACCGTGAGATTGAAATCTTCCACATCTCGGTCCAATTCCGCTTCAATCTTGCGATTGATCATTTTAATCTGATCGATCGACAATCCTGCGTCGGAATCTGCATATACTACAATCACATTGTTTGGTTTAAGCTCAACGTCCACCAAAAAGGCCTCGTTTGCTTCAGCCGCCGCGAATGCGATTTCCTCAATTTTGTGCTGTTCCATCAGTGGTATTCAATAAAAGAGGGGCCCGAAGCCCCCCTTTTGCAGTCCAAAAAGTTTCTGCAAATATAGGTAATTATTTAATTAACAGGCGCTGTTAATAAGGTAGAAGGCAGAAATAGTCTTCTAAAGGTCTCAATTGAGAAATTTTTGCTGAATGTCTTTAAAATACTAGGAATTAGTATCTTTCGCTCACGCTTACACACACGACCATGGATCCCACGCATATCAGGATTCTTTTGATTGACGATCAACCTATTGTCCGTAATGGTATAAAAACCATGTTGGAGAAAGGTGATTTCACGGACATCAACTTCAGCATCACCGAGGCCAATACGAGCTCCGATGCGAAGTACATGTTACGGGCCAATTCCTATGACCTTATCATCCTCGACTACGAACTGAGCGAGATCGATGGGGCCACCTTGTGTCGACAAATCATGTCGGATTACCCTCATATCAGAGTTTTGACGCTTTCGAGCATGAATAATGCCGATATAGCACAAGAGATGCTGAAGGCCGGTGCGCGTGGGTTTGTTTTAAAAACGGTCGATGCCAACGGCCTGGTGCGTGCCATCAAGACCATTGCGCATGGTGGATTGTATTTCACCGAACACCTTGCCAATGCATTGATAGAGAAATGCATATTAGGCAAGAACCTCATTGGCATTGGCGGCGATCATCCTGCGGTAGCAAAACTCAGCAAGCGCGAAAAAGAGATTGTTGGAATGATTTGTGACCAATTAACCAATGATCAAATCGCCAAAGCGCTTTTTCTCTCAAAAAGAACTATTGATAACCACCGCCAAAATATCCTCAACAAATTGGGCATGGTGAACACGGCCGGTTTGGTCAGGTTTGCCGTCGAGCACGGCTTAGTCAACCGCGCGTAGCGCCAAAATTTTAGCCACTAAAAAGCCCCCGGCGCGGATGCGCCGGGGGCTTTGTTTTATGGAGAATTTGCAGATTACTCTACAACTACCTTCATAGTTTTCACATCGCCTTTGCTGTTGGCAACGTTAACGAAGTACAAACCGCTCACCATGTTGTTGCGAACGAGTTCTACATCGCCTTGTACGTTGTCGAATCCAGCTACTACGCGACCAGTGATGTCCATTACACGTACAGTGTAACGATCATTCAAGCCTAGACCGATAGTTGTGCTCTCAGTCATTGGGTTAGGACGAACAGTAATGAAATCCAACGCACCTTCTTCCAAACCTACGAATGAACAAGTACCGTAAGTGTGACGCAAGGTATCCGCAGAACCTGTACGAGCGAAGAAGCGGTTGTAAGACCCTACACCGTTATCAACACCACATGCTGAATCTACTGGCTCGTGGTTGCTTACATCCGTTGGATCACCGTTTGAGAAACGGTACTCCATAGTTCCTGGACAGAAGCTAGGAACAGTAGCGATGTACTGACCTGCAGTAGAGTGTGCCGTCATGGCAATAGCATTAGCATCCCACTGCGTGAAGTTCCCCATCAAGTAGATGGTATCCGCTGGCGTGAATGACGCTTGAGTAAAGTCTACGATGAACGTAACATCTGCAGTAGCAGGAACTGAAGGACAAGGTCCGTAAGTATCGTTACCGAAACAACGTGTTGCCACAGTTGAATCTGAACTTACAGTAATCACCTTGTTACCACCACCTTCCCAGTTGGTGTTTCCGTTTTCATGGTAGCGAGCTTTGAACGTGAAATCACCTGAATCTACATCGTAGTAAGTGATAGACCATACGCCATCACCATCAGGATCAGACATCGTCTCACCGCCCCAGCCGTTAATTGGACCTGCCAACGATACTGAATCTACAGTACCACACGCTGCGATAGAGCTAACGTCAACATTCACAGTGATGTCGTAGGTAGGTAGAATAGTACAAGGACCACATTGGCTGTAACATACTTCGTAGATACCGCTTACCGTATCTGTGTAGTAACGATTATCGCCTTGGCTGATACCGGCACTTGATGCTTGACAAGCCGTTGGAACTGCCTCAACAGCGCTCCATCCGTTACCGTTCAAGAACTTGAAGTACACAGAATCTGTCTTGCCTACGTACGCGATGTAGCGATGTACACCGTCGAAGTTTACAAGCTGTGATTTTGCTGGATCCCAACCTTGGAAGCTACCCGCAACGTGAGCAGAATCAGCGCTCAACGTTTGCAAAGAGTAGTCCACTTTAAATTGGATCGCTTTTTGTCCAGCAGGAGCTGCACCGGCAAACATTACCGCAGGAAGAGTAGTATCTGAAGAGATCACTGCCCAGCGGTTGCTGTTTCCGTTCGTGCCTACTTGAACAGGTCCAGGAACGCTTTCGTCGTCGCCCCATGCGTTTCCGTTAAGGAATTTGTACTCCAATTGGCCCGCAGGAACAGAAACTGTTACAGAGTATACCGAAGTAGACCCTACCTGAGACATTGAAGTAGTACTAGGAGACCAGCTCTGGAAAGAACCGGCAACATGCACACCATTAGAGTTCGCTGCAGTCGACCCTAGGTCTACCTGGAACGTAACGCTGTGGTTCTGTGCAAATGCTGCTACACCGAAGCATAAAGCAGCTGCAATTGCGTAAAGTTTTTTCATGAAATATGAGATTGGTTAGTAATTAGTGTACGCAGTACCTTTCAAATTTAAGACATGTTCAACGAGGAATAGGGGCCAATTCAATCGGTTTTTAACCATATTATTGCATAATCACACACGAAATGAAGAAATCCGCACTTTTCACGCTAATGCTCCTGCTTTCAGCGAGTTGCCTGAAGCCTATAAAAGGGCAAACCGTGCAGCGCATGGACCCGCCGAACTGGTGGATCGACCACCCCATGGATACGGTGGAGATCTTACTGCAAGGCGAGGGGCTATTGAAGTGGGCGGCTCAAGTTGAAAAACCGGTGGGCAAGGTGCTCAAAACCACACATTACGGCGACCGCTATTCACTGGTCAAGCTATGGATCCGGTCGGGTTTTAAGGAGGACGGTTTCAATATTGCCCTCGGGCCCAAAGACTTCTTCTTCCCACTACTTGAGCGCAGCGGCCACGAGCCGCAGGGTTTGAGCGACCAGGATTTGGTCTATTTGATTACTCCGGATAGGTTTCACAACGGCGACCCTTCGAACGACGATGTGCCGGGGATGCGAGAGCGAGGCGTGGATCGTTCAGAGCCCTACGCCCGTCACGGCGGGGACTTGCAGGGCATTCAAATGGGGCTCGATTATATTGAGCGCTTGGGTGCCACGGCGCTTTGGATCAACCCCGTGTTGGAAAACGACATGGCGCGCGACAGTTACCATGGATATGCCATTACCGACCATTATCGCGTAGACCCCAGGTACGGTGGGGATGATGCCTTGAGGGAATTGGCCACAGCACTTCATCAAAGAGAGATGAAACACATCATGGACATCGTGTACAATCATTGGGGTGTCGAGCATTATTTACACCGCCATTTGCCAGATTCCGGCATGGTGCATTTCAATCCGGACGGCAGCATTCCCTATTCGAATTTTAGGTTTTCCGCCTTGGCCGATCCGCATGCGTTGGCGCAGGAAAAACAGGCCTTTGAGCACGGTTGGTTTGCAGGAGCGATGCCGGACCTCGACCAACGCCATCCGCTAACCGCATCATACTTGCGTTATTCGACACTGTGGTACATCGAGATGTTTGAGGTGGACGCCTTGCGCTGCGATACCTACGCGTTTTCCGACCGAATGTTTTTGCGGAAGATGAACCAATTACTCAAGCGCCTCTACCCCAACATTTTCATCTTTGGAGAGACTTGGTCCTACAGCGAAGCGTCACAAGCCTACTTCGCGCCGAACAAGATGTACGAGGGGCATTTTTCCCAAAACGATGCGGTGACGGACTTTACCCTGTGGCGTGCCATTCACAAGATGTACAGCGCGGTGGAGCACGAGCAATTTGGTTGGAATACCGGCGCGGGGGAGTTGTATTACCGCTTGGTGAGCGACTATTTGTACGAGCATCCTGAGGACCTGATCATCTTTTTGGATAACCATGACGATGGAAGGTTTTTGGGCCAATTTGGCCAAGACACCACCAAACTCAAAAGCGCGCTGACCCTGTTGTACGCCATGCGCGGAATTCCGGTGTTGTACTACGGAACGGAATTGGGCCTCAGTGGGCATCGGGACCATGGCGCCATTCGAGAGGACATGCCTGGATTCGAAGGAGAGTTCCCTGATTTTGATAAAACAGGCGGAGATTTATTAGATTTGTGTCAAGAATTGGGCGCTTCCCGCAAACTCCGGGGCAAAACCAGCATCATGCAGGCCGTTCCCAAAGACGGTTGGTACGTGCTCTGGATCACCTCGGAACAAGGAACTTGGCGATTAGTCATCAACGCTTCAGACGAGCGGCGAACCTTCACCAACGAGTTTGAGCAGGAGGAGAACGAATATGAGCCCTGGGAAGCCCAAATATTAGAACTAATGTAGCGTGAAAGCCTCTATTGAAAATATCCGCATTGCCGAACAGGACCGTAGCTATAACAGCTATGTCCTCAAGCAGAGCATTTTCGACGACTATTGGCACTACCACCCTGAAATTGAAATCACCTACATCGTCAAAGGCGAAGGCATCGCCTTCATCGGCAACAAAACCGTAGAGTTCCGCCCTGGAATGGCCTTCCTCCTAGGTCCATACCTTCCCCACAACTTCGTCAGTACAGACGAGGAAGATGTGGTGATGGAAAAAGAATGTTGGGGGCTCCAGTTCACTCAAGAGTGGCTCAATTCCTTCAAAGAAAGTTCCGCCCTGCGACGCCTCTTCAACGCCATGAGCTTTGGCATTGATTTGGGCATACTCAACGATAAGGAACACCACGCCTTCGAAACCATCGTCGGCAATGACCCGCTCCGAAGCATCGGCGCCTTCTTCAACCTCATGGCCATGATTGCTGAGCGACCGGAATTCAATACCGTCTCGACCAACAGCGCCTATTCCAATGTGATGAGCCAGAAGATCAGCCAACGCATGGAGCGCGTTTCGAAATACATTCAGGACCACTACCAAGGCACCATCACCCTCAGTGAGATCGCCGATGTGGCGAGCATGACCGAGCAGAGCTTCAGCCGATGGTTCCGTCAAACCTCGGGCCTCACCTTTGTGGATTATCTCATGCAATTGCGCACCACCGTCGCCTCAAACTTGTTGATCAACACTAACAAAGCCATGACGGAAGTAGCCGCAGAAAGCGGATTCAACTCCAGCTCTTCCTTCAACCGAGCCTTCCTGAAAATCAAAGGATGTTCGCCACGGGAATTCCGAAAAAAACGAACTTCTTAAGCATAAAAAAGGCGCCCTGCGGGCGCCTTTTTTGTTGGGGTTATGCTTCGCCTTCCGGCACGTAGGTCATGACCTTTCTGTTGGTGATGAGCAGGTTGGCGAGAGCGGCAAGCACGAGTGCGGAGCCCGCCAAAAGCATGGCGTTAATAGGAGCATCGCCAAAGATGTTCTTGTACAACGGGGTAATGGCGAAGGCCGCCACGATTTGAGGGAGTACAATAAACATGTTAAAGATTCCCATGTACACGCCCATGCGGTTCGGATCGATGGCCGAGCTCAACATGGCGTACGGCATAGATAGGATGGATCCCCAGCTGAAGCCGATGAGGACGAAACTCAGGCCGAGGTCGGACGGTTCGTTGGCGAAATACATGTTGAAGAATCCATAGGCACCGGCGAAAAGCGAGGCCATGTGTACATACTTGCGGTTGATGCGACGACGTGAGGTCCACAAGGTGAGCAGCAAGGCAAAGGCCATAGAGCTCAACCCGTAGTAGCCCATGTACGAGCCCACTTGGTTGGAGGCATCGTTAAAGGCTTTATCGGCCACCTTATAGGCTTCAACGGCCTCGGGCGTGCTCGTGGCATATTCGATGGCTTCTGGTTTCGGAGCATCGAAGACGTGGTCCGTCAGGCCAGGGTTGGCCATGGACCACATGGTGAAGAAGGCGAACCAAGAAAAGAATTGGACCACCCCTAATTTGCGCATGGTCAGCGGCATTTCAGAGATGTTCTTTATCACTTCTTTCAGAGTATTTGCCATTCCCGCGTTTTCCTCGCGTTCTGCGCGGAAGGCTTCGAGATCTTCGGGCGGATACTCGTCTGTCGTGAAGACCGTATACAGAATGGACAAGATGAACACCATAGCACCGACGGCAAAGGCCACTTGTACCGACATCGGCACTACGCCTGGATCTGCTTCATTACTCACCCCAAGTTTGGAAACGAACAGGGGAAGGTTAGAGGCTACCCAAGTACTGATCCCAATGATGAGTGTTTGTACCACGAAACCAAAAGAACGCTGGCTGTCCGGGAGTTTGTCGGCGACCAAGGCGCGGAACGGTTCCATGGAAATGTTCATCGAGGCATCTAGAATCCAAAGTCCTCCGGCGGCCATCCATAGGACGCTGCTGTGTGGAATAAAGAACAGAGTGATGGACGCTAGGATGGCTCCGATCAAAAAGAACGGACGGCGACGGCCCCAACGCGGGTGCCAAGTGTTGTCGCTCATCTGGCCAATTATGGGCTGCACGATGAGTCCTGTTAAAGGCGCGGCCAACCACAGTAGCGGTAGGCTGTGTTCATCAGCCCCTAAGGTTTCAAATACGCGGGTCATGAAACCGCTTTGGAGGGCATAACCGAATTGGATCCCCAAGAAGCCAAAGCTCATGTTCCAGATCTGCCAAAAACTGAGTCTAGGTTTTTGTTGCATGCTTTATAGTTTTCGAGTGTGTTCAAAAAACCCGGCACAAGGCCGGGTTCATAAGTTACGACGTTCCCAGAATTATTGGCACTCAATCTGGACGTTTACCGCCTCGGTCACGCGATCCGCGCCGGTGGCAAACACCTTCTTCATGGCAATGAATTCAAGGTAATCAATAGTCTTGTTAGCGGGTACTGTAAAGAATTCAGAAGGAACGATCAGCTTCTCAAAGTTGCCGTCGCCGATGTAGTTCATCTTCAATTTCGGATTGGTACCCACGTTGAAGGTGTTCTCAATCTGGCTGAAGGTGCCGTCGGTGAAAATCACCTTGGCATAGACATAACAATCGTCCTCCGCGAGGTTTTGCATGCTGGCCTTGTCCTCTCTCCAATTCTCGTAACGCAAGGTCACAATATCATCTGCCATTACCTTGTTCGGGAAGTGGTAGAATGGATTGCGCTCGGTGGCTGGTGGATCGATGTTGATCACTTGATCAGGTGTTTTCACATCAGGATCGCCGTAACCACCGCCGTCTTTGGCCTTCACCAAGAAGTGGATGTCCTCGCTGTACACAGTCGCAGCATCTACTTCGTACCAAAGGGTTGGGACCATCTTGAATGAGAAGGTTCCGTCGGCATTTGGCGTGAATTTCAACGCTTCGTTGGAGTTTTTCCAAGGGGCAGAACCCGTTCCGTTCACGAGCGGGTGACCGTCCGGGTGTTCTCCAGGTTTCCAAGTCCACAAGTACACATCTTCACCGGCATCAATAGCCTGCTGCAACAAATCTTGTGGTTCGTCGGATAGGTCCAAACCGGCCGGATCAAAAATGATTTCCAAAGAATCCGCTGGGTCGATGTTTTCATCAGGCACAGTGGAAATCTGAGCGTTCGCTACGACGCCCAAGGTCAATGCAAATAGGGTGATACTCTTTTTCATTGTGGGCTTATTTACGAGTGAATGTCAATTTGTACGAAACGCTAGGCTTATCACAACGAACACGATCGTACACGAATACAACGTTTTGATCGATGGTGCGTGGCATGTTGCCTAGTGGAAGAACGGTGGTCACCGTATCTTCCGTCAAGTGTAGTTCTGACGGATACTGCGGCGAATTGTAGCGCCATGTACCTGAGCTCCCAAATACATTGAAGCCAGGTCCTACCGAGTTCACGGAATATGTACTGTCTTCATTGATCTGGACGACCCATTTGTCCGAGTTGTTCGTGTAGAAATCCGATATATCGCGGGTTTCCGGTACGGGCAAGCTCAAATCTGTTTGGTCGGCGCCTAAAAGTTCCCAGGTTCCTATGATTCCTGCGCCGGCTTCGTATGCGGGTCCAATTGGTCCCACCTCAGGCTTACAAGCCATAAAGGCAAGTAGCGACGCTGTTAAAAGGGTTAGAATTCTTGTTTTCATATGGCTTTACTGCTTAGTTGCAGCCTCCTTCTTCGTTATACACAAACCCTTGGGCAGTTCCCTCAAAGTTCGGGAATTGGAGGATCATTCCTGGACAATCCCAATCCACCCCACGGATTTTTTGAATTTCACCTTGAACGCCTTGGCGCTTGAGCTGGAATAATCGGTCCCCCTCAAAGGCCATCTCCAAGCGACGCTCGCGCATCACATCATTCAGCGTAAGGCTGTTCAAATCTGTTAAGCCTGCGCGTTGACGCAAGGCGTTGATCAAGGCCAAACCGCTGTCGTCAGAGTCGCCGTTCAAACGAACATTACACTCTGCGTAGATCAAGTACATCTCAGTCAAGTGCAGCAGTGGCGCGTCGAGGAAGCTCGAGTTGAACTTGCTCACTACATAGAACTCATCTGGAGAACCCACATTGCGCGCCTCGTACCACAACTGACCGCGGAGGTCGCTGGTATCACTGGTCGCTGCCACATACATGTCTTGGCTTGATTTCAATGCCGGGTTGGCGTTTGGATCGTCCGAGCGGTAGTGCCATACATAGCCCGTTCCGCGCTCGTCTACAATCGTATCCGTCGCAGTGCTTTCGTTCGTGCTCACCAAAGTGAAGATGAATTCTGCCGGCAAATTGTCGTTTTGATGGTCGCTGAAACGCTTGGTCAAATCTTGTTCTAGCATGTAGTTGCCAGAATTGATCACCTCACCTGCTTTAGCTTTGGCATCGGCAAATTCACCCATTTCTAGGTACACCTTAGCCAACATCGCCTTCGCGGCCATCTGGTTGGCGAAGATGCCGTTTTCTGCAGGGAGATCTGCTTCCGCATCCAAGAGGTCTTGAATGATGGAGGCATATACATCCGCCACAGTCGCACGCATCTGAGGCGTTTGGTCTGCGCTAATCTTCAGAGGGATACCCAAGTGGCTATTATCTGAAGTATATCCATAAGGCATGGCCCAAATACGCACCACGTGGAAGTGTGAAATGGCACGGATGAATTTGGCCTCTGCCGAAATGCGTTGTACCGCATCCGGCGTTGCGCCTTCTAAATCCGCTACCTCTTCCAACAAGGTATTGGCGCGGTAAATCGCGATGTAGGCATCGCGGTATTGACCCCCAAATGATCCGTTAAAGAACGACGAAGTCCAACGCCAAATCTGTGCGTACTCACCGTTCAATCCCAGCGGATCTGCTACGTTATCCGCCATGACCTCTGGGATGTTTTGCATCCATCCACCGTAGGTATTCGCGGCGACATCGTATACACTGACCAACAATTCTTGCGCGTCGCTGATCGTAAGAATAGCTGAATCTGCAGGGATTTGGCTATCTGTATTTGCTTGGAAATCCAAGATCTTCTCACAAGAAGAAGTCCCGATCGCAAGTGCTGCTATGGCTAAAAATGCTGCTATCTTTTTCATGATGCGGGAGATTAAAAGTTAATATTAACTCCTACGTTGAACGTCTTCTCCTGAGGAGGAGTCAAGTAGGTAATGTTCGGAGACATGTTACGGTCGGTGGCATTCTCGAAATCACGAGCGATTTC
>Ga0255764_10005058_pt1 | contig 10235 bp, 12 predicted proteins | sample 071ome_30_FD_179964 | JGI IMG/M metagenome (GOLD analysis project Ga0255764, IMG submission 179964) | Coastal salt marsh microbial communities from the Groves Creek Marsh, Skidaway Island, Georgia - 071406AT metaG (version 2) | ecosystem: Environmental > Aquatic > Marine > Intertidal zone >... | reverse complement strand
AAATTTTATCAAGTTCAGCACCATTGCCAACTGTTTCAACAAATAAACCTTGATCTTTTAAGTACCTAGCAGTGAGATCTCTTAACTTTTGATCATCATCAACCAGCACGACTAATTGTTTTATTTCTTCACCCATTTATTAGGAACTTTTAACTTAAAATTAAACTCATATTATTACTATCATTATGTAACAATTATGTTACAAATTTATCATTTATTGTAATATTACGTTAACAATTTATTTGCATACTTACTATCCCTTACTAAAAATAATAAATATGAATAAAAGCTCTATTGTTGTTCTAAGTTTGTCTTTAATGGCGTATCCAACATTCGTCTTATCTGAAGTTAAAAGTAACGAGTATTTAAATGTTAACCAAAATCCTGAAGTCTCTGAAGATATAATCGACCTCCATCAGGCGTTATCAGATTATTCAAAGCTTGATCAAAAAAACAATGCGATTTATGAGCAAAAAAGACGAGAGATGCTCGATAGTGTTGAGAAAAGATTTTATGCTTGTGATACAGATAGTGATGATACTTTAGATGTTTTTGAAACGACTCAGTGTTTACCTCAGGTAGCAAGGCAGTTTAGAAGAGTTGATGTTGATAATGATAATGTTATTACTTTAGATGAAATATCAATGCTTGCAAAAGAATATGAATATAAACATCACGGTAATAATAAAAGTATTGCTAAATCTGACAAAGAAGAATCATCTGCTGCTCTCGAAAATAAATCTAAAATTAAATCCATCAAAACCAATCTATCCCTGTAAACTTTTCTTACTATAATCTAGACTCTTTATCATGATTGAGGTTAAGAGTTTAAATTCAATTGAGCCATTGTTAGATCATACGGCTTTTTTTTCGCATGACTACCCATTTATCTCACCCCTATTTTTTTATGGGCTGGAGGTATCTGGTTCCGTTGGTGAAAAAACTGGCTGGATACCATTTTACCTTGCCGCCTTTGATAGTGATGAGCTTAAAGGTTTTATACCTTTATTTATCAAGAGCCACTCTTATGGTGAGTACGTTTTTGATTGGGCATGGGCTGATGCTTTTGAAAGGCATGGTTTAAGGTATTACCCCAAACTTTTAAGTGCAATACCATTTACACCAATTTCTGGCCCAAGAATTCTAGCTTGTGATGATAAGGTAAAAAAAATATTACTGAAGTCACTAGAAAAAATTCTTATTGATAACAATCTTTCGTCTGGTCATTTTTTATTTGTGAATGATGATGACAAGGTCATTATGGAAAATTCTAATTGGATGATAAGACAGGGGGTGCAGTTTCGCTGGCGTAATATGGAATATGAAAATTTCGACCAATTTTTATCTAACTTGTCTCATACTAAGAGAAAAAAGATTAAACAAGATAGAAAAAAAATTAATGAATTTAATATTAAAGTCGAAAAAAAAAATTTTGAATCGATAAATAAATCTGATATTAGTTTTTTTTATCAATGTTATTGCCAAACCTATCGTGAACATAATTCAAGACCTTACTTGACTAGACAATTTTTTGATTTTCTTTTTGAAAACTTTAAAGATAAATTGTTTATGGCTATTGCAAAACTTGATGGAGAAAATATTGCAGCTTCTCTCTCTATTATTGGTTTAGATGTACTGTATGGCAGGTATTGGGGTGCATTAAAACATATACCTAGTCTTCACTTTGAGCTATGTTATTATCAAGGCCAAGAGTTTTGCATTGAAAAGAAATTAAAATATTTTGAAGGCGGCGCACAAGGAGAGCATAAACTTGCAAGGGGATTCGAGCCAATAAATACTTATTCTTCCCATTTTGTAACACAAAATAAATTTAAAGAAGCAATCATGCAATTTCTTAATGAGGAAAAAAATTATATGGATATTTATTCAGAAAATTTAAATCTCCGAAGTCCTTTTAAAAAATCTATTTAAGGATTATCCCAACAATAAAAAATAAGCTTGATAAAAAAATTAGTACAAGAAAAATTCCTGCTATTAGATAGGGGGCAAACCCATTTTTTTCTAAATAAGCATCATCTTCATTAAATTTTTTATCCCCCTGAATTCCAATAAATGATGCTAGAACACTACCAATAATTTTAAAAAGATTCATTCTTTAATGTTCCTTTTAGGTGAGTCATGTACTCATTGAGAATTGTTTCAGGCCAAACATCTCTTACTTCAATACCAGACGATAAATTTTTAATCTTTTCAGAAGCAAACTCTTTTCTAATAACATCAAAAATGTAAGAATCATTCCATTCGGTAAGCAAAATAAATCTACCTGTTGTGTAATACCATAACCATCTGAATAAAAAAGTTTTTCCATATTCATTTAATTTAAAAATAATAAAACCCGTTTCAGTATGCCACCAGACATCACGACCTAAAAAGGTAAGATTATTATCTTCACATATTTTATTTAAATCAAAGGCATTAATTTCTTTTTTGAAAACAACATCTGCGTCAATCCAAACTCTAAAACCATCATCTGGTAAATGATCATTAGATGCTAAGGCTTGAACTTTAAAACAGAATCGATGTGCCTGAAATTGGTATGAGTTTTTTTGTTCATTAGGCAATGTACTTACGATTTGCGAAAAAATTCTTTCTGACATTTTTTTGTCGATAGGAAAAAATTTAACATTTTTATATTTTGGGAAAAGACTTAAATCATCCTCGGTGCCAACATAGACTTTTACATCTTTTGATTTAAACGTTTCTAAGAAATTCTTTCCATACTTTTCATAACCCTTGAAATTAAAGGAAGTAACAATGTGAAAATTATGTGCCATACTTTTAAAAAATCACTATAAATAATTATTGTAATAGTCCTGCATAAGAAGTTTTGCATCTTTTCCTTTGAAATGTAAAAGTGATTTTGAAGCATCAGCAAAATCTTCTATTTTTTTTATTTCATCAACATAATTTTGCATTTCAAATTCTTTAAAATTGATTAAATTTTTCTCTATTGCAATTTTTAATGCAAATTGATCTCCATACCACCTATGAAACCTGGGGGGTAATTCATTTGCAATTCCTGCTAGTTGATTAAAAATATCATATGATGATTTGCTATTAGTAACAATTAAATTAAATAGGTATGGCATCATCTCATCGAAGGTTTTATTTTTAAACTCAGGATACCATTCAGGGTAAAGATGATTGATTTTATGTCCCTCTTTTTTTCTTTTAAATATAATGAATGAGTCATTAGAGTTAATTTTTTCAATCTTGCTAGTTACTAGTTTATCAGCGTCTAAAAAGAATACTTGATCATCAATTTTTAATTCTGAGTATGCTTCTAATCTTGCAATCATTATATTGCAAGATAAATTGTTTCTTAATGTTTGTGTTGTTCCAGAGATATCTGGTGTTTTATTGTCGGTTAATAAAAAGATATTTACATCATTTGAATAACTTTTGTTAATTGAGTTAACTAATAATTGAGGTATTGAGACATCATCGCCAACCCAAAAAAAAGCAAAATTATTTACGTAATTCATTTTTTATGACTTTTTTACTTAAATCACCAAAAATTTTTTTTAATTCGTTATTTTTTTTTGGAACGGCAATTCTATTGTGTAAAAAATAATCTTTTGATGATTTTAACTTTGAAATTTTTTTAATAGTTCCTAATTTATCGTTAATCTCAAAAAAGTCATAATTTAAAGACATTTCAGAGTTAAAATAATCTGCCACATGTTCTTGATTGCATTCAAAAAAGATGAGTGGTAATGATGAATTAATTACTTCTGCCGCACCTTTAAGAACACTTGGTTCATATCCCTCAACATCAATTTTAATAAGACTTACTTTTGATTTATCTTCTTTTTTTATAAAAGCATCTAATGATATTTCTTGAATCGGTAATTCATAATTACCTTTTCCAACTATTGAACCACCTGATGAAAGATAATGAATATTTGTATTAATTTTAAGATTGTTATTTTTATTAGAATCACCAACGGCAAACATGAAAAGATTATTAGGATTTAAATCATTTATTTTAAAATTTGTACTCATCCTTGCATAATTCATAAAAAAAGGTTCAAAAGAGAGAACCATATTAGATTGATTTGATTTGGTGGCGCTAAGAGAATAGACCCCGGTGTGAGCACCTATATCTAAAATAATTTTATTATTTATTTTTTGACATAAGGCGGTCCATAGCTCCAATGTTATTCTTTCGTAACAATTATTCCAAAAAAATCTTCGAGAAATCGCACAATCATTATTAGCACATAACATTTTAAAATGAACGTCATCGTGAACATAACAATCAACTATTTCATTAACTGTTTCTTTTTGGTTTAATTCTTCTAATGTATAAAAATTGAAAGTATTTTTTTTCATAAAATTATTATACTTTATTATACTTTATTATACTTTTTGATACTTATATGAATAAATTAATAAAGATTACAACTTATTGATTTTAAATGAATTAATGGTGGTGATGGAGAGACTTGAACTCTCGACCTCAGGATTATGAATCCTGCGCTCTAACCAGCTGAGCTACATCACCATAATTGAACAAGCGTGAAATTATATTTTTTAAAGCGTTAGAAGTCAAAAAAATTAGACATTAAATCTAAAATGAATTACGTCACCATTTTTAACAATATATTCTTTCCCTTCTAATCTCATTTTGCCTGCCTCTTTAGCTTTTTGTTCGCCTTTTAGAGAAATAAAATCATCATAGCTAATGACTTCAGCTCTTATAAATCCTTTTTGAAAGTCTGTATGAATAACCCCTGCAGCTTCTGGTGCAGTTGCACCTTTTTTTGTGGTCCAAGCCCTAACTTCTTTTACACCCGCAGTAAAATATGTCTGTAATCCCAATAATTCATAAGCCCCGCGAATAACTCTATTTAACCCAGGTTCTGTAAGGTTAAAGTCACTTAAGAAGATTAGTTTTTCTTCATCATCAAGATCCGAAATTTCAGATTCAATTTTTGCACAAACCGGGATAACAGGACACCCTAAACTGTTTGCGTAATTCTCTAATTTTTCCAATAAAGGATTGCCATCAAAGCCTTGCTCACTCACATTCGCAGCAAACATCACAGGCTTAATGGTAATCAGACATAATGGTCGAACAAGCTTGATATCGTCTTTATCAAAATGGACAGAGGATGCTGGCTTTCCATCATTTAGAGCTGTTGATATTTTGGAAAAAATCTCAAGTGACTGTCTAGCCTCTTTATCTCCAGATTTAGCTTTTTTTTCTTCTCTTTGTATAGCTTTTTCTAGCGTTTCCATGTCAGCTAATATTAATTCAGTATTAATTGTTTCAATATCACTTAAAGGATCAATTTTTCCGTCAACATGAACAATATTTTCATCTTCAAAACAGCGAACCACATGCATGATGGCATCTGTTTCACGAATATTGGCTAAAAATTTATTTCCTAAGCCTTCACCTTTTGAAGCACCCGCTACAAGCCCTGCAATATCAACAAATTCAACAATAGCAGGTTGAATTTTTTCTGGATTTACGATGGATGATATTTCCTGCAATCTATTATCAGGTACCTCAACGATACCTACATTTGGCTCAATGGTGCAAAAGGGATAGTTTTCAGCATCAATACCAGATTTTGTAATTGCATTAAATAATGTTGATTTACCAACATTTGGAAGACCTACAATGCCACATTTCATTTTGTATACCTATTTTAATGTTGAGTGAAGGTTGAGCATAGCTTTTTCAAATTCTCCTAAGAGTAGATTTGAGAAAACACGGTAACTATCAAGAATGGATGCATTGATAAGGTCAAAGTCTTTTTTAAGTGGTTTTTTTAGAACATATCCTGAAACTTCGTCTTTAATACCTGGATGCCCAATCCCAATTCTGAGACGCCAAAAATTATTTGATCCTATTGACGATTCAACACTTTTAAGTCCATTATGGCCTCCATGACCGCCTCCAAATTTTAATTTAATAGTACCAGGTTGCAGGTCAAGTTCATCATGAATAACCAACATCTCTTCGGGTTTGATTTTATAAAATTTAACGATTGATTGAACAGATCGGCCACTTTCATTCATGAAGGTAGTGGGTTTTAAAAAAAAGCAGTCTGCCTCTTCAGAATACTTGCCTACAATTCCATTAAATTTAGAAAAAGGCTTCATGCCAAGTCTATGATTTTTTTCTATAAAGTCAATCCACCAGTACCCAGCATTGTGACGAGTGGTCTCATATTTTTCACCGGGATTTCCAAGGCCTACAAAAAGTTTTATATTACTCATAAGAAAAAAAGCCCTCATATAGAGGGCTTTTAGATAAATTAGCACAAATTTTAAGATTCATTGTCAGATGAATCATCTGATTTTTCTGCCTCTTGAGCATCAGTAGATTCAGCTGAATCTTCAGTTGCTTCTGCCTCATCACCCTCGGCAGCCGCCGCTACCTCTTCAGTTTCCACAACAACACGTGGTTTCGTAATAGAGGTTACTGCAGCATCATTACCATGTGTTAAAGGGGTTAGTTCTATACCCTCGGCAATTTTAATTTGAGATAAGTGAATTGATTCGCCAAGGCCTAACTCAGCTAAATCGACTTCAATAAACTGTGGAAGGTCTTTTGGTAGGCAGGCGATATCAACCTCAGTCATGATATGAGAAATAATACCACCTTCAAGTTTAACGCCAGGTGCTGTTTCTTCATTAATAAAATGGAAAGGAACCTTAACATGTAGCTTTTGATTTTCATTGATGCGCTGGAGGTCTATGTGCAATAAATTGCTACTTACAGGATCGAGTTGATAATCCCTTAAGATAACAGCCTCTTTTTGTCCGTCTAGATCAAGGGTCAGAATAGATGAGTGAAACACCTCTTTTCTAAATTGAAGGCTTAAGTCTTTAGCATTGATTTCAATACTCTTAGGATTCTTATTATTTCCATAAAGAATACCTGGGGTAATGCCAGAATGACGAAGACGGCGGCTCGCACCCGTTCCTTTTGCCATTCTCTCATTGGCTTTAATTTCTATTTTCATTTTTAACTCCTAAATATGCATCCGCGACCAGATACATAAAATTTAATTTAATCCATGAAAAGTGAACTAACAGAATCTTCATGGCTAATTCGTTTAATCGTTTCAGCCAAAATCTTAGCTACAGACAATTGTCTGATTTTTTTAGATTTTTCAGCATTTTGGCGAAGCGTAATTGTATCAGTAATTACGATTTCATCAAGCTCTGAATTATCGATTGTTTGAATTGCCTCTCCAGAGAAAATAGCATGCGTAGCATAGGCTAAAACATTGTTTGCACCTTGTTTTTTTAATGCCTCTGCGGCAAGGCAAAGGGTATTAGCTGTATCAACAATATCATCTACAATGACACATGTTCTGCCAGAGACATCACCGATAATATTCATTACCTCAGAAACGTTGGGTTTTGGTCGTCTTTTATCAATAATAGCAAGATCAGCGCCTAAGATTTTAGCAGCTGCACGAGCCCTAACCACACCACCTACATCTGGTGAGACAATGACAAGGTCTTTGTATTTTTTTTGTGTAAGATCTTCGAGTAAAACAGGTGTTGCATAGATATTGTCAACCGGAATATCAAAGAAACCTTGGATTTGGTCAGAATGTAAATCCATAGTCAGAACTCTATTTACACCGACGCTTGTTAGCATGTTAGCAACAACTTTCGCAGTGATTGCGACCCTAGCTGACCTAGGTCTTCGGTCTTGTCTCGAGTATCCAAGGTAAGGAATAGCTGCGGTAATTCTTCCAGCGGATGAACGTCTAAGCGCATCTACAATAACAAGAATTTCCATTAAATGATCATTGGTTGGGTGGCTAATTGATTGAAGTACGAAAACATCTTTACCGCGGACATTTTCAAGCAGTTCAACCATAATTTCGCCATCACTGAACCGCCCAACGGTAGCTTTACCCAATTGGATATTGAGGTTTTTAGCTACTTTTTCAGCAAGTGCATGGTTCGCACTGCCAGTAAATATCATTAAGTCTTTATTATCCAAGCAAGCCTCCCAAAATTGGCTGGGGAGGAAGGATTCGAACCTTCGCATGCAGGGATCAAAACCCTGTGCCTTAACCAGCTTGGCGACTCCCCAAACGTGTAAATCAAGCCATAAAAGGATGAACCTTTAAACTCTTGATTTTGAAAACCGTAATTTTAGCAGGTTTATCGTAAAATTTTAGATCTTGTTCGAATGATTTTTTGATCCTACAAAAAAATGCGCTTCCAGTCCCAGTCATCTTAGGTTGGCCATACTGCGCAAGCCAATTTTTTGCATCTTTGAGTCCCGGAAATAATCTTAGTGATACCTCCTCTAAATCATTTGGAGCTGAATCAATTACTTCATCCGAAATTAAGGCGGTCATTTTCAATGGAATCACATTTTTTGTCAATTTCAAGGATGAAAAAATTTCTTTTGTTGAGATATGGATATCAGGGACAGCCAAGATGAAAGTTTGTTTTTCTAACTTGATAGGGGTAATTTTTTCCCCAATTCCTTCAACCCAAGCATTTTGACCCTTAATAAAAAAAGGTACATCTGCTCCAAGAGTTAACCCCATTTCTTCAAGCTGCTCTAATTTAAATCCCAAATTAAAAATTTTATTGAGCGCAAGCAAAGTCGTCGCAGCATCCGAACTGCCTCCACCTAAACCAGCGCCTGTAGGTATTTTTTTATTGAGAGCTATATCAATACCTAAATTAGTTTTATTAAGTATTTTCTTCGCTGCTTTTAGGATTAAGTCATCACCAAAAGACTTAGAAATGTATTGAAGATTTATTTGGTTATCATTTCTGACCTTAAAATAAATTTCATCGTATAAATCTATCATCTGAAAACAGCTTTGCAGATTATGGTAACCATCATCTCTTTTTGAAATAACCTTTAAAAAACGGTTGATTTTTGCTGGTGCTAAGAATTTAACATAACCTTTATCTTCAAATTTGATATTTATTTCCATGAGACAAACTCTAAAACAAGCTCGATATTTCTTTGCTTAAATTTAATGGTTTTGACCGTTTTGTCGGGATTAATTTCTTCAAAAATAATATCCCAGTTTTCATATTTGATGAGTGTTTTTGTTTGACTTGAAAATCTTAAAGGGGGGTTGGCTATAAACTTTCTCATTAAGAAAAGATTCTGATTTTTTTCAAGAAAACTATTTAATTTTTTATTTTTTGCTTGATCAGTGGCTAATTTAATATTCTGATTTTTTAAGATTAAATCTAATTCAATCTTAGCTTCAATCCCATTAAAAGGATTAAGTATTAATATAATGTCTTGATTATTTTTAGAGGACCAATTTATCTTTCCTGAAATAACTTTATCCTCTTCATAGAAATTAAATTTAGCTGTTGCCTTAAAATCCTCTAATGCATCTTTTGGTAAGTTATTAAGGTATTCGTTGTAGGTTATCTCTTGTGTATCTTTATTAATAAAAACGTTAGCGCAGCCAGCTAAGAGTAGAAGGGTTAAAGCAATAAGAGAAAACCTCATTTACTGTAATTTTCTTGCTGTCTCGACAAGTATGTTGTTAGATGGATGTACTTTAAGCGAATCATTCCAAATTTTTTTGGCCTCACTTTTTTTACCTTGCCTCCAAAGAATTTCACCAAGATGGGCAGCAATTTCAGGATCCTCTTGGATATCAAAAGCCTTTTTAACGAATTGATAAGCGATATCAAGATTACCTAATCGATAGTGTACCCAGCCCATACTATCTAAAATGTAGTGATTATTGGGCAGGATTGATAACGCAATTTCAATATTTTTCTTCGCTTCTTGGAGTTTGATATTTCGATCAGCGTATGAATAACCAAGCGCATTATAAGCAAGGGCATAGTCAGGCTTTAATTTGATGGCTTCTTTGAGAAGCTGTTCCATTAAAAGGGTATTACCCATTTTTTCAGCAAGTAGAGCATAATCAAATTTAAATTCAGGTGATTTTTTAAAATTCTCTTCTTGTGTAGACATTAATGTCCAAGCATCTTGTTGACGATTATTATTAAAGTACAAAGATGTTTTGGCTTGGAGAAACTTTAATTTTTCTTGCTCGTTTAAATTTTTATATTGATCCAAAGAAATGACAGCTTCATCGATTGATTTGTGTCTAGCGATAATATCGGCAGCATAGAGCTTAGCCTCTAAAAATAAATTTCCAGTGTCAATCTTATCCAAGTATTTGATAGCTACATTTGGCTCATTTTTTTCTTCATAGATTCTGGCTAGGTACATG
>Ga0255764_10005053_pt1 | contig 10238 bp, 9 predicted proteins | sample 071ome_30_FD_179964 | JGI IMG/M metagenome (GOLD analysis project Ga0255764, IMG submission 179964) | Coastal salt marsh microbial communities from the Groves Creek Marsh, Skidaway Island, Georgia - 071406AT metaG (version 2) | ecosystem: Environmental > Aquatic > Marine > Intertidal zone > Salt... | reverse complement strand
GCTCGATCAGAAACGCGAGAAAGCGTTCATGTGTTCCAAGTGGCGCCCGATGAATGCACAACGGTGTTTCGAATTGATTGTCGGCGGTACGGTATTTCAACCCAAACTTTGAAGGCACAGCAAAGTCCACCTGGTTCGTTGCAATCGTGAACTCACGCCCGGAAATGGAGTAAACCTGCACATCGATCTTGGGGCCATAAAATGCCGCCTCATTGGGTATCTCCACATAATCGATCCCCGAATCGATCAGCACCTGACGCACCATGTCTTCGGTCTTCTTCCACAACTCGGGTTCATCCACAAATTTCTCACCAAGCCGCGCGGGATCATGCGTGCTGAATCGCATCTGGTATTTCTCAAATCCAAAGATCTTGAAATACTTCAGGTACATCTCATTCACCGCCTTGAACTCATCGGCAAATTGATCAGGCATGCAGTAAATATGCGCATCGTTCATCTGCATGGACCGCACACGCATCAATCCCATCAATTCACCGGACTGCTCATAACGATAGCAAGTGCCATACTCAGCCAAACGCAAAGGCAACTCCTTGTAACTGCGTGGTGAGGCGGAGAATATCTTATGATGGTGAGGGCAGTTCATCGCCTTCAGGTAATAACGTTCCTTCACCTGCCCTTTTTCACCGTCCTCGTTCCCGTCTTCAGAAAGCTCCATCGGCGGGAACATGCTTTCCGCGTAATATGGCAGATGCCCGGAGGTCAGATACATGGATTCTTTGGCCAGATGCGGCGTGCGCACCCGTTGGTACCCGGCTTCGAATTCGGTCTCCTTAGCCAACTTCTCCAACTCTTCAATCAGAATGGAACCTTTGGGCATCCACAACGGAAGACCAGGCCCCACATCATCATCAAAGGTAAACAACTGCATCGCCTTTCCGATACGCCGGTGGTCGCGTTTGCGGGCTTCTTCCTGTGCGGTCAACCATTCCTGCAACTGGGTCTTGTTGGGGAAGGCTGTGCCGTAAATCCGCTGGAGCTGCGGATTCTTTTCGTTGCCCCGATAGTAGGTGGCGGCCACGCGAAGCAATTTGTAGGCTTTGACATTGCCGGTGCGCATGACATGCGGCCCGGCACAGAGATCGATAAACTCTCCGTTTTGATAAAACGAGATCTCCTCTCCCTCCGGAATATCCGCCAAACGTTCCACCTTGAAGTTTTGTCCGCGTTCCTGAAAAAACGCGCGCGCTTCGTCACGGGTTTTGGTCTGACGCTCAAACACCTGGTTCTCCTTGACCACTTTCTTCATCTCAGCCTCGATGTTCTCGAAGTCATCCGGACTGAAGCGATGTCCGTCCAGATCGAAATCATAGTAAAATCCTTCGTCCGTAGGAGGTCCGATATCGAGTTTGGCTTCAGGCCAAAGGCGCAACACGGCGGTGGCCATGATGTGTGCGCAGGAGTGACGCAACCGTTCGAGATCGGTCATCTGATTGCGTTCGTCCAGGGTTTTGCGTTGGATAGGCTTTTTCGCGTCTTCCATGTTCGTGTAAATTGTGTCGTTGTGCTCGGAACCCAATCGATGGTTTGTCCAAGAGGGTTCGCTTTTCTTGGTTTTTATTGCAATCGCTCCGTGATCTTGCTCATCAGATCGTCATAAGTTTCCACAGCAGGGAACTGAGGAAACTCTTCTTTCACATTGTCGGGTGCGCAGAACAGGATGCCGTGATGCGCTTCAGACAACATGGTGGTGTCATTGTAAGAGTCACCGGATGCAATCACATGGTAGTTCAGGTTCTTGAAAGCCGCCACAGACTTGCGTTTTTGATCCGGCTGGCGCAGGCAGTAATTCGTAATACGATCATCAAGCACTTCCAGGCGATGACAGAAGATCGTCGGCCATCCGAGTTGTCGCATCAACGGCTGAGCAAATTCCTCAAAGGTATCGGAGAGAATGATCACCTGCGTCTTCTCACGCAGAGCGTCCAAAAATTCGCGCGCGCCGGGGAGTGGCTCCAGAGTGCCGATCACATCCTGGATCATGGACAGGGTCAGGCCGTTTTCCTCAAGCAATTTCAAACGCCCGGTCATCAACTCATCATAATCCGGAATATCACGGGTGGTTTTCTTGAGCCCTTCGATGCCGGTCTTCTCAGCAAAAGCAATCCACACTTCAGGCACCAGCACGCCTTCCAAATCCAAGGTCACCAAGTTCTGAGACATATCAACTAAGCAAGGTTTTTGGGGTTCAACTTCTGGAGGCTCTTCGGCACAAACAATCCGTCTTTGCGGATCAGTTTACCGTCAAACCACACTTCACCACCACCCCATTCCGGGCGTTGAATCAAGACCATGTCCCAGTGGACGGCCGATTTGTTGCCATTTCCACAGTCCTCATAGGCTTGCCCGGGAGTAAAGTGAAGAGAACCGGCGATCTTTTCATCAAACAGGATGTCGTTCATTGGGTTCAGAATCTTGGGATTCAAGCCCAGGCTGAATTCACCGATGTAGCGGGCCCCGGGGTCTGTGTCGAAAATTTGATTGATACGTTTCGTGTCATTGCAGGTTGCATCCACAATCTTCCCGTTTTTAAGTTCCAAACGAACGTTCTCAAATCGGGACCCCGCATAAACAGTCGGAGTGTTATACTGAATCACCCCATTGACCGAATTCTTGACGGGACAGGAAAACACTTCGCCATCGGGGATATTGCGATCACCTTTGCAGGCCTTCGCTCCAATCCCCTTGATGCTGAAGGTCAGGTCAGTGCCAGGCCCCTTCAAATGCACCTTGTCCGCCTTAGCCATTAATTTCTCGAGTGGCTGCATGGCTTTACCCATCTTGCGGTAATCCAAGGTACACACATCAAAGTAAAAATCCTCGAATGCCTCCGTGCTCATGTTGGCGGCCTGCGCCATGCTCGGTGTCGGCCAACGCAAGACACACCAGCGGGTTTTGTTCACACGATAGTTCAAGACAGGCCGCATGGTCCGGGAATACAAGGACATCTTGTCACTGGGCACATCAGAGTTCTCACTCGTATTGGCGGCGCCCCGGATGGCGATGTAGCTCTGCACCTTGCGCATACGGGCCATCTCCAAATCACGCACCATCTTGGCCTGACGCTCTGTCATCCCCTTCAGAAGCTCACGTGTCACCCGGGTATGACGGGTTTCGATCAATGGAACCGCCCCGGCGTTCCGCACTTCACGCGCCAATTCCACAGTGAACTCATCAGGCACGTCAATCATGTCCAGAAGCGCGGCTTCGCCCTTCTTGATTTCGGTTGAATACCCTACCAACAACTTAGCCAATTTCTGATATCTGGGATCGGTCATAATTCAAATAAGATCCAAAAAAGGAAGATTAGAGCGAACAAATGGCTTTGGTCGAGTCTGGAAGCATGTTTTTTAGACAGGATGAACTGGATTTACAGAATGGCATCTTAGACGAAGTAGCCCCACTTACCAAAGCGTGGCGGACCAGGAATATCCGATGAGTTCTCTTCAACGAAATGTTTGCGGACGCAATCCATTTCATTCATGATGTCGCCCATGACCCCACATTGCAGCATGTTTCGGCTATTATTAGGTCTAATCTTCGGATGCATTGGATTTGTCCAGATCCAGTCTCAAGACACCCCACTGCGCGTCGGCGTATTCGTAGTGGATGCGACTCCCCCCCTTGACACCCCGCTCGCTTACACCAATTGTGACGCCATCGGCATGCCGTTAACGGCTCGAGGCATCGTGCTGCAGGGAAAAGACGCACCCGTCGTCTTATGCGCGGTGGACTGGATCGGTATCAGCAACGATGGCCAGAAAGAATGGCGCGAAGCGCTGGCTGAAGCGGTCGACACCACCCCGGACCGGGTCACTGTCCACACCCTCCACCAACACGATGCTCCCCGATGTGATTTCAGTGTGGAAAGCATGATGGAAGAGCAAGATCTGGGTGGCATCATGTTCAATGCCAACTTTGCACGCCAAACCATCCAACGAACCGCAAAAGCGGCAAAGGAAGCCGCCGCAAACGCCCAAGAAATCACCCACCTCGGGCTGGGTCAGGCACGCGTGGAAAAAGTCGCCTCCACACGCCGCATCATGGGGCCAGATGGAAAAGTCAAGGCGGTCCGATACACTGCGTGCAAAGACCCGGCTTTACGAGCGGAACCCGAAGGAACCATCGATCCGAAGGTGAAAAGCATGAGCTTCTGGAACGAAGACAAACCCGTGGTCGTCCTCACCTGGTATGCCACCCACCCCCAGAGCTATTACCTCACCGGCATCGCGCATCCGGACTTCCCCGGCATGGCCCGTTACTTGCGGGAAACGACGCTCAATGGTATCCCTCACGTGCATTTCACAGGAGCCGGCGGGAATGTCGGAGCCGGTAAATATAATGACGGTTCACCGGAGAACCGCCAAGTGCTGGCAGTCCGCCTCGCAGCTGGCATGTCCAAGGCCTTGACCGAAACCGTGAAAACTCCGATCAAAGCAAGCGACCTGCAATGGAACACGCAACAAGTCGCACTCCCCGTGGCGAAGCATCTGAACGAAGCCGAACTGGTGAAACAATTGAAAGACCCGACCGCCGATCCACAAAAACTGACCTATGTCGCGAAAGATCTGACCTGGCTGCGACGCTGCCAGGCGGGAGAAAAATTGGACATGCATTGCCTGACTCTGAACAACGCCAGCGTGCTCTTCATGCCCGGAGAACTAGCCGTGGAATACCAGCTCAAAGCCCAAGCCATGCAACCGGATCGTTTCGTAGCCATGGCCGCGTATGGAGAATACGCCATGGGCTACATCTGCACCAAGGAACAATATGGTCAAGGCGGCTACGAAGACAGCCCCCGAGCCTCCAAAGTCGCCCCGGAGGTCGAGGATGTGCTGCTGCCCGCGATGAAAAGTTTGCTCGGCAAACCGTAGGATAATCAGACCGATCGGTCAGATCAGCCGGATCGGTCTGATCATTGCCCCCCTTCCCCATGCGGCTAATCCACCTAACAACCCACACCACAGCAAATAGCATAACCAGACAATCTCATGTAAATTTTAATGCACTAAGCATCCGTGTAAATCAGGACTTGTATTCCTGATTTACACGGATATACCAGTAAGACTGGTGATAACGCGAATACTCGGAAAAGAACTTGAGAGGCAACTCAAGGAATTCCCCATCGTCACCTTACTGGGACCACGTCAGGCCGGCAAAACGACTCTGACCAAAATGGTGCTGCCGGATTTCAACTATGTCACTCTCGAAGACCCCGAAACCCGCACCATCGCCCATGAAGATCCGAAAGCTCTGCTCAAACGATATCCGACAAAAACCATTTTCGACGAAATACAACGTTGTCCACACCTACTGAGCTACCTCCAGACCATTGTGGATGCATCCCAAACCAATGGTCAGTTTGTGCTGACCGGCTCGCATCAATTGGAGTTGCATCAAGCCATTTCACAATCGCTGGCAGGCAGAACGGGAATGCTCCACCTGCTGCCACTTTCGATCGCAGAACTGGCTGGCAACGGGATGACTTTTGACTCCTTTGAAACTTACTTGTTCCATGGCTTCCTACCGAGGGTGTACAGTCAGAAACAACGCCCCCAATCCGCTTATTCCAGTGTAAGCGTTTAATAAACCCCAACTATCCGTGAAGGTCAGCGGAGAAGAAGTAAAAAAGAACCCTGAACTGACACCGCATTACGGACAACTGCTTTCCTATCAAATAGGTTTAACAGGGAAATGGGCACAATTTAAAACCAAATCAGACGACGGGGATGGGGACACTAACCAGGAACTTGTCTGGTTTAGAAACCTGCGGGATGGAACATTGTCCCGCATGGAAATTCCTGGAGTCCGGTTTGTGGGTTTTCCCACTTGGAATGCCGAAGCAAGCGTTGGCGTACTAAAGGCCTTGACCGGCTCCCTCACTCACTCGACGCCAGAGTTTTTCCTGATCACACGAACAACGAACACGTCTCCCGATCACGACAGCGATGGTCTCCCCGATGACTGGGAGGCAGCTTATTTCACGGAAGGAAACGCCATCCCGGAAGCAGACAGCGATGGAGACGGGACTACCAACCATCTTGAATTCCTCGCAGGAACCGACCCAATGGATCCATTGTCCGTTTTCAGAATCGAGACCATTGATGAAGTGAACGGAGACACTGTTCGGCTTCAATGGCCAGCCATGCAGCACAAAGTGTATGCTGTCGAATACCGTGACGGAATCACCAGTGATTCTTGGATTAAGAGTGGAAAACCCGTTCAAGTAAACGATGGCAAAGCGATCTATCGTGATCGTGTGACAGTGGACCGCACCTTCAGATTCTACCGACTTACCATTGAAGAGCCTTGAACAATCACCCCATCCTTTAACTCCCGTAGCCCACACAACTTTTAATGGCTGCCAAAAAATCCCGCATATCACTTCCGAATCGCTGTCGTTCAAAGACGACTATACTCATTTTGGAAAATGCACATGCACCTGATCATGCATGGTGTACATGCGAAACTGCTTTCCATCGTGCACCAGTATGCCGCTGGATTTGTTTTCTTCCAGTGGAAAGATCGGGTTTCCCTCGTATTTGGTCCAATGGATAAGGTCGTCTGAAACAGCCACGTTGCTACACCAGAGTCTTGTCTTCTCTTTGCCGCTGCCGTGGTAATAGGCGTAGTAACGGCTTTTGTATTTGACGATCTGGTTCAGGGCGACTTGTCGATCGTCATAGGGTTCGGGACCGAGTTCGATAACAGGATCGTCGCTGACATTTTTCCATATCTTCAAATCCGTCGATGTGGCCAACCAAATACCCAGATCGCGTCGTTCGTAAAATAAGTACCAGACACCATCCTCCAGCCAGGCCGCTGGTGTTCCCCGAGGTCCCGCTGAAATCGGATCCCCGCTGGTTAGCCGGATATCCATTGGCCCCTTGAGCGTCCAATGAATACCGTCAGGAGACGTCAGCAATTGTGCGATGTCGAATTTTCCTTCGGCGAACATGTAATAGGTTCCCTTGTCCTTGATGATCATCATGTCTTCCACCCAGGAGGCGTCGTAGATCGGGTTGTCCGCATATCGTTCCCATTCCAGACCGTCGGAAGAGGTCGCGTAGCCCAGTTTCAAATTCGGCCCATTGTTTCCGCCGCCACCTTCGAATCCGGTGTACCACATGTGCCACTTCCCACCTTCCCGCATGATCCACCCGCGCTCACGAATGTGCTCATCCCAGTGTCCCTTGCCGCGGCCCTGAAAAAGGGGATTGATATCTGCGGCTTGGAACCGGACGAGTTCGGGTGGAAAAAGATCGCTGTTTTCGGTTTGCGCAGATCCGGATAAAGGAAGAACAAATGTTCCCAAGCAGACCATGGCCAAAAAGCGCATCCAATGGAGTTGAGTGGCGTGCAAGGTTTTATCTGTAAATGAAAATGGAACCTTCAGCAATTGATTTCAGTCTCGGAGCGAATCTGGAAATCATGACTTGAGGACACTCCCTTACTTCGGTAATTTCCCTCCGTGAACCCTTCTGATCGCATTCAGGCACGCAAACCTGTTCAGTTCATCCATGCGCTGCTTCCAATCGCGTTTTTAAGCGTGGTTATTCTTTATGGTTTGATTGCTCGTCCCTTGTTTCTGAATCAGGAGGCCTTGTCGTTGGAAATGGTTTTTGTGTTGGCTTCGTTTTTTTCTGTTTCCCATCTCTTTTACCTCGGGTTGCCATGGGAAACGATACAGGATTCGATTGTCCGTAAAATCTCCTCCGCCCTGCCCGCTTTTTTCATTTTGTTTGCCATCGGGATCATTATTTCAAGTTGGATGATCTGCGGAACCATTCCCATGCTGGTGTATTACGGCCTCGAACTGGTTGATCCACGATATTTGTATTTTGTGGCATTTCTGATTCCGGTTGTCTTTTCCTCACTTACTGGAACGAGTTGGGGATCGGTCGGGACGGTCGGCGTGGTGCTCATTGGCATGGCCTCGGCTCTGGAAGCCAATCTTGGAATCACAGCCGGCGCCATTATTGGAGGAGCTTATTTCGGAGACAAACTTTCCCCCCTGTCGGATACCACAAACCTGGCGGCGCTGGCGGCCAATGTGGATTTGTTTGACCACATCCGATCCATGACAGTCACGACCATTCCCTCGGCCATACTGGCGTCTGTGGGTTACCTGATTCTAGGCTTCACGCATCCACCGGCCTTGCAAAGCACCGAATTGGACACGCTCACCCCTTTTCGTGATTCGCTCACGTCCATCTTCCAATTCAACCTGCTATTATTGATTCCTCCGGCCATTGTTCTCATTGGTTCCATCAGGAAAAAAGCAACCATTCCAACACTGTTGACATCGGTTCTGTCTGCGTTTGTCCTGGCTTTGATCTTCCAGCGTTTCACTCTCGCGGATGTGTCGAACGCACTGTCCAACGGTTTTGACACCGCCATGGCGCCCTGGGCCACCGATCTACCGGAACAAACCATCGCCCTGGTCAACCGGGGTGGACTCTACTCGATGAGTCAGGCGATCTTTGTGGCGTTCCTGGTGTTTGTCTTTATCGGATCCATCGACACAATCGACGCCATGCCGACCGTGGTTTCGCGTGTGTGCTCCTTTGCAAAAACGCGGGCGGCGACCATTGTTTCAGCGCTGGCGGCAACGGGGCTGACCAATGCGCTGACGTCCAATCAATATGCGACCAGCTTCATTGTAGGAGACGCCTTCAAAAGTAGATTCGATCAATTGAGGGTACCGCGTAAAGTTCTGTCCCGATCGCTGGAAGATTACGGAACCATGATAGAAAGCATTGTTCCCTGGACCTCCACGGCTGTTTTCATGGTGGCCACATTGGGAGTGCCCTGGGCGGAGTATTGGAACTGGCAACTGCTCTCCTTGATCAACCTTTTTATCGCCCCTATGTTCGCTCTGACGGGCAAAGGATGTTTTTATCACGAAGTTGATCCCAAATGAAGAAATCCAAATCCATTGACACGCTGATGACGCACCACGGCGAGGACCGGACGAGTCTTGAGGGCGCCGTTGTGCCACCTGTTTTTCAGAACTCCCTATTTACGTTTCAGGATTGGGATGACATCGATGCAGCCTTTGCCGACCGCACCCAACGCCCCATCTACACGCGTCAGATCAATCCAACCGCCCGCATTGCCGAACAGAAAATTGCCGCTCTGGCAACGGAGTCACGCACCGATATCGATGCCAAACTGACAGCCTCGGGAATGGCGGCGATCTCGGCAGCACTCTTTCACGTCCTATCCCCGGGGGATCATGTGGTGGCAGTTAAGAATGTCTACGGTCCCACCAACAATTTATTGAATCGTTACCTGCGTGAGAAAATGGGGATCGAAACCACCTTTGTGGACGGATCCCAGGTATCGGACTTCCAGCAAGCCCTTACGGATCAAACAAAGCTGATCATGCTGGAAAGCCCTTCATCGGCAGTATTCACGCTTCAGAATATCAGGGAAGTCACGGCCTTGGCACGTTCCAGGGGCATCACCACTGTCATGGACAACACCTGGGCCACGCCGGTGTTTCAGAAACCGATGGACATGGGCGTTGATCTCGAAGTGCATTCCGTCACCAAATACTTGGGAGGACATTCCGATGTGCTGGCTGGTGTGATCATAGGGGCAAAGGATCGAATCCAAAAGATAGCAACCGATGAAGGCGAACTTCTGGGCGGAACCATCGCGCCATGGAATGCCTGGTTGATCACGCGTTCATTGCGCACCTTGTCCATGCGTTTGGAACGACATCAGAAAAATGGCATGGCAGTCGCGAGCTTTCTGGATCAACACCCCAAGGTGAGACAAGTGCGTTATCCCGGCCTGAAGAGTCATCCACAGCATGCACTGGCCAACCAGCAGATGAACGGTTTCACCGGGTTGATGGGGTTCGAACTGAACACGCAGGATTTGGGTGCCATCAAACGCTTTTTCAACGGCATGTCCCTCTTTCAAATCGGAGTAAGCTGGGGAGGACATGAAAGCCTGATTTACGCACCGGCCATCAGCTATCTAAAGGAACTGCCCCCGGAACGCTTCAAGGATCTGGGTATTTCATTGGGAGATATGCGCATCTCGGTTGGGTTGGAAGATGCCAATGACCTTATTGCCGATCTTTCCGAAGGATTCGAACGGATGTGAGTCGTACAATTCCGGATTCGGAGAAAAACATCGGTTTTAAAGCATCCGATGATTGATATCATTCTCGATTCGAGCGATGATGTTTTGATTTAAACTTTCAT
>Ga0255764_10005039_pt1 | contig 10255 bp, 3 predicted proteins | sample 071ome_30_FD_179964 | JGI IMG/M metagenome (GOLD analysis project Ga0255764, IMG submission 179964) | Coastal salt marsh microbial communities from the Groves Creek Marsh, Skidaway Island, Georgia - 071406AT metaG (version 2) | ecosystem: Environmental > Aquatic > Marine > Intertidal zone > Salt... | reverse complement strand
CAAGTAGGCTCCCGGAAGAAAGCCATGGGTGGTTTCTGGAGCGCATTGGAAATCGTCGTTGGTCCCTTCTCAAGTGTCTTGGTCCTTCTGGCGACGTTAATGGGGCGATACAACGTGGGTACTCGCAATTTTGTGGGTCGCTTGATGGCCTATGGAAAGGCCAAGGCGGAGGAAGCTCAACGACGACGGCTTCGACTTCGTCTCCGCCAGCAGCAGCAGCAGCAGCAGCGGCACCGGAACCTAACTCTTGGAGTCGGATATTCTCCCGACAGGACGAGCGAAGAAGGGGGATACAGCGGGCATGATGCCTCGTTCGATACGTATATCGATAGTGAGGATGAAAACGATGGGATGGGTGGAGTGGGGGGTAAGTCGGGAAGCGAGAGTGAGCTTTGTTCTGTGTCCCTCCATGGGTCACTTGGTACAGCAGGAGACCCTGAATCTATAGCACCTAGTCCCTCCCGACAGGGTGATGAAGGACGTGGGAGGATCGGAAATGAGATGGTAGGGAGACTACCGTCACCCTCTCGGGGTCCGCTTCGTCCACGTCACGTTCATTCTAGATCCCACCAATTCGCCCTTGGTTCAGTTCTGGACCAAGATCACCGCACGAAGATTGGTGGCTACGATGATGATCGTGATGATCGTGATGATCGTGATGGTGAGAGGGACGACGGTATGGACCGCATGGACTTTGAGAACTGTGTGGAGCTCGAGGCGCACGTGTCACGGCTGGTGCGGTTCGGGGATGACAGGGCGCTGCTCGAGTTTGAGGACGGTCGGTGCTGCGTTTATCGTGAAGACGGTACACTCGAGTCGAACGACGGGTTTCAGGCGCGGTGCGACGTCGTGCGGGTCGTGCCGGCGACGACGACGACGGCGGCGGCGGCGGCGACGGCGGCGACCGTTCTAGCATCGGTCCAGGCGTCTCTGGAGGATGCCATCATCGGGCTCGACGTTTCGACCGGCCGTCTGTACCGGAACGGCGCCGTGATCGCCTCGGACGCGACGTCGGTGGGCGTCCACACGAGGAGCGCGGGCGGCCCCCACCTGCTCTACACGACGCGGGCCAATGTGCTCAAGACGCTGCCGCTGTTCGGCGAGGAGTCGGAGGCGGTGCGTCGCACCGTCGAGGACGGTTGCGTGCTGGTCTCGTTGCCGGAGGGAACCGTGGACGTGGTCCTGCAGGCCCCGCGCGGCAACCTCGAGATCATCCGGCCGAGGGCCCTCGTGCTCCCGGCCATCGAGGACGCCCTCGACAGACGAGAGTTTGCTGCGGCGTGGCGCCTCACGACGGTCAATCGAGTAGACTTGAACGTCTTGGTGAACCACGGATGGCCTGCGCTCATCGAAAAGGACAACGTCCGTGCGTTCCTGGAGGGCGTCGGCTCGGACAGCGATGTGGCAGGCTTTCTGCAGTCTCTCTCTGCATCCAAGGCTGCTGAAGACGATGGAAACGCCGAGAACACAAAGATCGGTGCCGTCTGCGAGGCGTTCCGGAACGAGGTCTCGTCGTCCTCGCAGCACGGTCGTGCGTGGCTACGGACCGAGCTCACGACGTACACCAAGTGCGGCGACATCGGCAAGGCGCTGCTCCGAATCAAGGAGATCAAGGATCTCGATATGAACAACAACGGCAACGGCAACGGCAACGGCAACGAGCAGTCTGACGAGCGAACGCACCCCTCGGCCGAGGCGGGCCTGAAGCACTTGCTGCTGCACAACTCGGACAATGCCGTCTACGAGGCGGCGCTGGGCGAGTACGAGCTCCAGCTGGCTTACATGGTCGTCGCGCACATCCAGCGCGACCCCGGCGAGTACCTCGCCCAGCTCCAGGAATTTGCCGTCATTCAGAACGAGCACTTGCGCCAGGCAGCGATCGACAAGCACCTCGGTCGGTTCGACAGAGCCGTCGAAAACCTGTACGTGGCGAGCTTCGACGATGCGCTCGACCTGGCCGTGTCCAAGGATCTGCTCAGGCACTTGCTCAAGCTCGTCGACAGAGACATCGAGTGCGGGGACGGCGGGAGCGGTCTCGCCGCCCGCCGCTCGGTCGTCGTCAAGGCCCTGGGCGAGCACCTGTCTACGAAAGGAAAGTACGAGGATGCCGCCATCGCGTTTGTCGCGGCGGGCGACCTGGACCTGGCGCTGCGGTCGTACCGCCTCGCCGGCGCTTGGCGGCCAGCCATGACGCTCGCCGCCAGGCTCGGCAAGGACGACGGATTTGTGAAGAACCTTGCGCGGCGCATGAGCGACGACCTGGAGCAGTTTCAGCCCCTCGAGGCCGCCCGCCTCAACCTCGACTACCTGAACGACGTGCCCAACGCCGTCCGGCTGTACGCCCAGGGCGGCGAGTGGCGCGAGGCCCTCCGGCTTGCGACGCTCACGAGCGAGGCCGACGCCAACATGGACATCCTGGTATCTGTCGCCTCCGCCTCGGCCGCGAGCTTGCTGCAAGGCTTCCTGGAGGACAAAGACAGGATCCAAAAGTACTGGGCCCGCCTTCGGGACCTCCGCGAGAAACGCGTGGCCATGGAAGTGCTCGAGGGCGACCGAGACGCGTCCATCATCGCGGCCATGGACGAAGACGCATTTGTGGACACCGCGAGCGTGGCCACCGATATGAGCATGTACAGCATGCTCACCGACGCCACGAGCGCCACCGGTACCTCGACATCGACCTTTGCCAGCTTTACCTCCACGGTAGGCGGGCGGCGCAAGCACAAACAGCCAAAGAAGAAGAACAAGATCCGACGCGGCTCGCCGGAGGAGGAAGACCAGCTGGCCAACCACGTCCTCGGCTTGCTCCCGACGGCAAACGCGTGCGAGCAGACGGGGCAGCTCGCCGAGTTCCTCGTCTACATCGGCCACGAGGACGACGCCGTCAAGCTTCAGGCGAGCCTCAAGGCGCTGATCGACGAGGCGACGATGGCCTCGGATGACATCGCCCGCAGCCCGCCCCCGGGCTGCCGGATGGTGTTGCCGTACGCTGTGCGGGAGGGGATCTTCAACGAGGCCGGCCCCGCCGTGCTTCTCAAGGTCGATCGGGGCGTGGGGCAGGTGGCGGAAGCGGGCCTTCAGAGGCGGGTTGAGGCGGGAAAGGCGACGATGGCGTCGACAGGATGGAAGTGGGAGCTGCTGCGGAAGTAGGGCAGAGGTACGTCCTTGACTTGTCGGCATCGCGCGCACCGCGCCAAGCCTTCTATTAATCCCACCCCGCGACCCCGAGCGTTCTGCTCGAACAGCTGAGCGGGGTGTTTCATCTGATGGCGAGAGAAATGACGAGAGATTCGCTGATAACTAGCAGTGCCCCGTTGCTCGTGTCTGATAGTACCTACTCGTATATCAAACCATGCAGGTCGAGCGAAGCGCGTCGCGCGAGAGAGTCAGGGCGCGCGAAGAGGCGGGATGGGGATGGGAGTGAGACCACCCACGGTGGCCACAGTGAAATGAACCAGGAACACGAATTGCAACAACACGAACAGCATCACCATGAAGCCTACACCTTGGGCTCCCCGGGACTGTCCACAGACCGCAGACCGGACGATTCACCCTCGTCGGCAAGGCTAACGAATTCCTGAATGAACGGCGAAAACATGTCCAAACTCTTGCTCGTTTTTGCGTTTCTGACGCTGGTGGCGATCGCACCGAACTTTTTATATAGAAGCCATCGGGTCGCGAAGTTATACGGCGAGGATCTGCGGATTGGGTCGTCCGCGTTCAGTGCGACGTGCTCGGTGGGTACTGGTCACGACCGACGACGTGCGCTCGCACGCCCTCCCTCCCTCCCACTCACTCTCCCACTCACTCACTCACTCACTCACTCACTCACTCACTCACTCACTCACTCACTCGCGCGACGCGATGCGATGCGCGCTTCGCTCGTTCGCCAGTCCGTTCGGGGAGACTGGTGCGAGGCGTGGTCGAACCCCTCGAGACGGAAACGCAAGCTCGCTCGTCAAGAGGGAGCAGCTCCGACGGCGACGTATAACAAGACCTGTCTATGGAACTGCAACAACGTCGGCGTGTGCGACCGTACGACGGGACGATGCCGTTGTCGGGCTGGCTGGCAGGGGACGAGCTGCGAAGAGCGTCAGGACAGGCCTTGCAGCCAACGTACCCGGCCTCGCGGTTCGTTCACGCCCGCCAGCTCGGAGTTCAAATTCGGCGCTGACTGGAAGGCGTCGATGTGCGCCGGGGACTGCGACGAGGACATCGGCGCGTGCTTCTGTCCGTCTTGGACGAAGTACGGTCGCGTGGCGAACAACGACCAGCGGGAGCCGCCAAAGCGACCTGGAAGGCCGATGGGGATCAACTGCCAGCCGAACACGGACGAGGCCGGGGACTCGATTCCCATCGGGAATAAGCCATACGACAGTTTGTTTGGACCAGACGGCTGGTGCAACGCTCGCAAACCCGCCCCAGGGAATAAGTGTCCCTGCGAGAGCGGTGACGGCTTGACAGGGGAGAATTGCGACATCGCCGTCACCCACTTCTGCCCCGGCCAGCTGCGTGGTCACGGAACTTGCCGTCAGGGGTTCCTCGAGTGCGACGAGGGGTGGACGGGGACCGACTGCTCGATCCCGGTCCCGGTCCGCGACGACGAGCCAGTGGCCGACACGAGGGTGCACCGCGATCGGCCCCTGATCTACGTCTACGACATGCCGCCCGAGTTCAGCACGCGCATGCTCGAATACAAGATGGGACCGGGGCTCTGCAGCCACAGGTTGTTCGAGGACGACGGATCCACGCGGTGGAATTCCCGCGAGTACATGGTTGAGCTGGGGCTCCACGAGTTGATGCTCGAGTCGTCGCACCGGACCTTTGATCCTGAGGAGGCCGATTTCTTCTACGTTCCGGTGTATTCGGCGTGCTACATCTTGCCCGTGCACGCATTCGCCGATCGCCCGTGGTTCCACCAAACACCAGGGTCCGGCAATCGTGTGGTCGGCGCGGCCAACATGATGGTCGAGGCGAACCATTGGGTCCGGACCGCACACCCCTACTGGAATCGCCGCGGCGGCCGTGATCATATTATACTGACGCCGCACGACGAAGGGTCGTGTTGGGTGCCCGAAGTCTGGAGGCCTGCGGTGATTCTCTCGCATTGGGGGCTGGAGGAGACGCCGAGGCGGAGATATACCAGCTACAACGGCGACAAGTTTGACCTCGCCGACGGGCCGCTAGACGAGATCTACCACCCAGAGAGCTTTGCGGCGACGCTTGGCCCGTTGGACAAGCCTTGTTTCGACCGGTCCAAGGATATCCTGATCCCGTCGATGGTCCTGTGGGATCAGAAGTTCACCCATAGCCCCGAGCTCCTCGCCGGATCCGGAACGACAAAGGCAAAGATCGCGAGAGACATCTGGGCGATCCACGTCGGGCGGACGCTCGACTGGCTGCCCGAGTTCTCGAACGGGACGAGACAGGCGATGGCCAGGCTTTGCGAGGACAGCCACTGGTGGGACAGGCATCGGATCTACGTTGGCGAGGCCAAAGACGTCCCGCAGGAGCTTGGCGGTGATAGCTACTCGCAGCTCTTGGCTCGCTCGACGTACTGTTTCGTATTGATGGGCGAGGGATTCACCACCCGCTTCGATGACGCGGTCGCCCACCACTGTGTACCCGTCATCATCATCGACTCGACGCTGATGCCGTTCGAGCCGCAGATCGATGTCGGCTCGTTCAGCATCCGCGTGCCTGTCGCGGACATGGCACGCATCCCGGAGATCCTCGCCGCGCACGAAGACAAGGTCGAGGAGTACCGGGGCCGAATCGCTGCGGTCGCAAGCCGCTACGAGTGGCGGTTCCAGCGGTTCCTCGCGTCGAACCGCACGGAATACTTTCGTGAGGGGATGACGGTGAGCGACAGCCGGCCCCTGGATCCCGCTACGAAGCCCGACGCCTTTGACACGCTGATCGGAATACTCCACGACCGGCTCGAAGAAGACATTTAAAGTGAGAAGAAGATGGGGCCGATAGGCCAGCTCCAGCTGACCCCGGCCGGCACACCCCCGCGGCTATACCTCCTCAGCAGTATTCTATCGACCTGCACGCTGGACGAGGCGACGTATGACGAACTATTCGAGGCCATCGGCTTCGATTCGCAATCGCTCCGCCAGGCGACCCACTCGATCACGGCAAGCACCTCCCCGCCCGACCTCAAGTACCATCTGCTCCTCGTCGGTCTGTCCCGGTTCACCCAGTCGCGGTACGCGTCGCTGTCGGCGCCGAGCGTCTGCATCGCTGCCCTGGCCGACAGCATCGCCGACGTCTTTGACGCCGACACCGACGCCACTGCCTCGCCCTATGCGAGCGAGCGGCATCCCATGGTGCGGGCAATGTACCTCGTGAAACGCACCGCGTATCTCTTCATCGACCGCATCGAGTCGAGGCTCATACGACGGGCGGGAACCCCGTACTTCGAGGCGTGCGTGCCCTTTCTGCTGGTCGCCCAGGAGACGGACGAGGCCTTGGGTCGAGCGATCCGAGGCATGCTCGCGCGCGTCGGGGCCAACGGTTACGGTCTCGTGGATGTTAATGTCCTCGTATCGTTCATGGTGGACCATATCTTGGTTCCTTGGGACGCGACGGGGCAGGAAGGCGGTGAGGGGCTTTCGGAAACCATGCGGGACGTCGTGGACGTGCTTTGCGCCAACGACCCGTCCAAGGAGACGGTCCAAGCGGTCTTAGATGCTATATTCCAGCGTTTTTTGCGCGGTGAGGCAACGAGAATGGCACTCCAGTGTCTGAGTTTCTTTCTTGACGAGCTGTCGCCGGCGCTGATCCTCCCGTGCGCCATTCGCGGACTCGAGCTCGGGGAGGATCCGGACGCAAGCGCGTGCTTCGATCTGGTTATGGCAATAATGTCCTCGGTCGACTCGAAGGACTCGAAGGACTCGAAGGACTCGAAGGACTCGAAGGACTCGAAGGACTCGAAGGACTCGAAGGACTCGATGGACGGGCTGTCGCTGGCGACGCTCGAGTGCATCTGTCTCCGGGCGTCGTTCTACTGCCAGCCAGGGAGCCGGGTGAAGGGCGCCGTGCGGGCCTGCCTCGGCCTATGTCGCTCTATCATGAAGGATATGATGAAGGGAATGATATCGTGGGGCCCGCCGGAGGACGTGCTTTTTCGACTCGAGCTGGAGGCCGCGAGGGCGGCCGATGCCGATGCCGACAGTGACGTCGACAACGCCGCCGTGGCGCGCGTCCTCGCGCATCTGGCGCACGGTTCGATCGCCGTCCGACTCGAGGCGCTCGATGTGATCAGGCGCTTGGTGGAGTCTTCAAAGGCAGCGGCGGATGATATCGCCTTTTTCGCGCTGCCCATCCTCCTGCACGCCATTCGGTCTTCCACAACAGACTCGACGGGGTCGACGGGGACAAAGGCAGAGGCGGCTCTCGCACGGGGCGTGTACTTGCGCGAGCTGCTCTTCACGCTTGCGAGCCTGGGGGCTGGGCGGGCGTGCGTGCCATTCGTCGCTCGGACGCTCCAGTCGCTGCTGACCGACGCGCCGCAGGAGCTCGTCGGGGTGGCCGTCCGCCTGCTCGGTAGACTCTTTTTCGCGTCGCGCAAGGCGTATGCGTCGCTCAAGGTGGTATTGCTGGGATGTGACATGGAGCTGGAAGCCGACGGTGACCTCACAGTTGAGCAGAGCGCCGCCGTGCAGACCCTCCTGGACATTTGCGAGCGAGCGCCCGAGAAAGGCAGGGACTTTGTGCACATGATCCACGCGTGTGCGTCTTCGCCGCATCCCTCGCTCGCGGCGGCAGGGATCCGTTGTATTCGCTTTCTTTGCGCGGCGGGAATCCTGGACTTTGAGAAGGCTTGGGTGGTCGTCAGCAGGATGTACCCCGACCTGCCGGAACACGACGAGCCCGCGGCGGCGTGGGTCGAGCTCATCGGCAGCGTGTTCATGGAGGACGATCTGAACTCCCTGGACGACATTTTGAAAGATGAGTCGGGAGATCAGAGCCCGCGAGCAGCCGTGCTCGCGAACGTCATCGAGCTGGTGTGGGCGGCCGCAGGCCACGAGTCGCCCCTCGTCCGGGCCAAGGCGTACGACGCTCTCCACTTCATCGATTGGGACGTGGCGGAAGCCGTCGACTGTCTGCGTCCTCCGGTGGCGTATGCCCGCCTGTTGGACGCCGAGACGGACCCCGAGGCCCTCGTGGCTCTGGAGGCCATGCTCGATGCCGTACTGGAACTGGAGCACGCCGACCGACGCAAGCAGCTCCTCGAGCTGAAGTCGCAGGTCCCGGCCCCGATCCAGCAGAGCCATCGTCAACGATTCTACAAGCTGACTCAGTCGATTCCTCGAGCGCTTCTCAAGGAGAATTCTCTGTTGGGCTCGGGATCCTTTGTCGCGCTCAACCTCAAGACGCGCGACTACGCCAAGACCGCCAAGGAGCTCTGTGCGCCGGACGCGGCAGCGCCAGTCGACCTCTTGGTCGTCCCAGAGTACATTCCGCTGCTCTTCGACGCTTGGAAGAATTTTATCGGGCGTTGGACGCGTGCCGGAGCGGTGGGAGTCTCTGGCAAGAACGAATCGACGCAAGCGGGGAGCGTCTGGGCGGAGCTGGGCCTGGGAGCCTACGCGCCTGCTCAGCCACCTGCGCCGCTGCCATCGCCATCGCCGTCGTTGTCGCCGTCGTCCACTCGGACGAAGCCTCCCGGACCTCTGCCCCAACTGACGAACCCCAACATACCGGCCGCCATGCTGGCGTGCGCATCGTTGCATCCGGCCCACGCCAAGGCCGCGGTCGCTACCATCACCCGCATCCTAGACGATCCCCTCCAGCATCAGACGATTCGTAACGTCTGTCTCATCCTGGCTGCCATCTCGGCCGACCTCGCCCACAAGCACATCAGCAAGAGCGCCTCCGACGCCCTTCGCACCACCGCCATGCGTGCGATGGCAGGCGCGCTGGACGACCACCGCCTCCTCGCGTGCGACATCCTCGGCATCCAGGCGTCCGACTCGGATCTGGACGATCCCAGGTCGATCCGCGCCACCTGTGACCGCCTCCGCTCGTCGGCGCTCCACGTCGGCGAGAATGGCGAGAATGGCGATGCCCGCATCGCCGACGCCCTCTCGGAGCTCGTGTCGATGTCCGACGCAGCTTCCACCACCACCACCACAACCACCACCACAACCTACCCCCTCCTCGCCGCCGCCCGCCTCCTCACGGACGCCCTCTCCCACGGCCATGCCCCCGCACCAATCACCCCAGCCGCCCTCACCACCCTCCTCATGGCGTCCCTTACCTCCAACACCGACCCCACGCCTGCCACCCGGGCCAACGCCGCACACGCCGCCCTGGCCCTCGACGTCCTCTTCCAGCATCAACTCAAGAACCCGAGGAACCACGACGAGAGCGTCGCGGACGACGTCGCTGCAGAGTCCCAACTCGAGTCGATCTGCAACCTCCCCGTCGGAGACCCACGGCGAATGGCCTCCATCCCCTTCATCGCCGACATGTCCACGCGCGCCACCGCAGCGCTCGAAGACCAAGACGGCGCCTCGCTCCGCGAAACGTCCAGCCTCGAGCAGCTCTCGACCAGCGCCATCGGACACCTGACCGACGCCCTCCGCAAGCTCGACCCTGCGCGCCTCAGCGCCAGACAGGCTTGCACGCTGCTACATGTGCTGACCAAAACGAGCCATGGTCGGGGCGCCGGTGGGGACTGGTCTGGCGCGTTACGACGCTGCATCAAGGCGTTCGGCAACGACAGCAACGACAGCGACGACGACAGACACGGCGTCCAGACGGCGGTCGTGGCGTTCGCCTCGCACCACCCCCTGACCTGTACGGCATGAACCTCGGGCGACACTCGCTCGTACGCCCTGACTCTCTCACTCGCGCTACGCGCTTGGTTCGTTCGCCAGGTGCGGACTTCATCGCCTCGGATGCGCTCAGGAACCTCTCGCCTGGCCTGTTCGCGCCGCACTTTGATAGGCTGACCGTCGTCCTGCACGGCGAAGCACTCATACAGTGTGTGATAGACGCTGGAAGATCCGTCAACACGGTATCGGAGGCCTCGGCGCTGGCAGCAGCCCTCAAACGCATGATGGACCGGTACACCGCCGATGCCGATGCCGACACCGTGCTGGCCGCGGCCATCACAGACGTACTCGCGCAGCTCCGCGCAACCTACTGCCCAGTGTCTTGGAGTGAGGAGCTCAGAGGAGGAGGTGGAGGGGGATACAGGATGGCGTCGCTGATTGTTCAGCGGACCGGTGCTGACGAGCCG
>Ga0255764_10005037_pt1 | contig 10256 bp, 9 predicted proteins | sample 071ome_30_FD_179964 | JGI IMG/M metagenome (GOLD analysis project Ga0255764, IMG submission 179964) | Coastal salt marsh microbial communities from the Groves Creek Marsh, Skidaway Island, Georgia - 071406AT metaG (version 2) | ecosystem: Environmental > Aquatic > Marine > Intertidal zone > Salt... | reverse complement strand
GAAGTCGGCCGGTGTCGCGATCATGTTCGTGGTGCTCGTGCCGTCGGGCACCTCGACCAGCGCCCCGGAGGCATAGAACTGCGGGTCGGCGAGCAGGTCGTCGGGGCTGTTGACCGGTGCCCAGAAAAAGTCGGGTTCGGTGGCGAACACCTCTTCCCACTCCGCCATGGTCTTCGTGGCGAAGATCTCGTCGAGTTGGGCGATGATCTCGGCCGCATTGCGGGCCCGGTTGCGGGGATCGGCGTAACGCTCGTCGTCGAGCCAGTCTTCCCGCCCCACCGCCCGTGCAAGCGGGGGCCAGTGCCGCATGCCGTCGAGTCCGACCACCCAGAAGCGCTTGCCGTCGCTCGCCGAGTAGTTGTTCATCGCAACATTGCCCATCGACTCGCGCTGGCCGATCTGGAGCGTGAGACCCCAGCCAAGCAGCACCGACAGATCGAAGCTGATCGTGTAGAGCCCCTCACGCAGCAGCGAGGTCGACACCAATTGGCCCTCGCCGGTTTTTTCTCGGCTGTAAAGCGCCGCACACACGGCGGCGGCGCCGGCGAGACCGGCGTTGTGATCTCCCATCCCGCCGCGCTGGAACGGCGGGTCCTCACCGGGCCTGGTGAGAAGGTGAGCAATCCCGCTGCGAGACCAGAAGGCGGCGATGTCGTAGGCGGCCCGGTCGGCGTCCTCGCCCTCCATGCCGTAGCCGGTGATCGCCGCGTAGATCAGCCGAGGATGGCGAGCGGTCAGGGTCTCGGCATCGAGGCCGAGTCGCTCAAGGCCACCGAGGCGAACATTGGTGACGAAGACGTCAGCGTCCGCAATGAGATCCTCGGCGATCTCTTTGCCCTCTGGGGTGGTGAGGTCGAGAACGATGCTCCGCTTCGACCGGTTGTCCATCTCGAAGATGGGGTTGGTCGGCATCATCTGGCCGGTCAGTGAGTACTGGAACGTGCGAGAAGGATCGCCGGCGGGTGGCTCGATCTTCACGACCTCGGCTCCCCAGTCGGCGAGGATGCCACCTGCAGCGGGGCCCGCCACCCACACGCCGAGTTCGACGACCTTCACGCCTTCGAGTGGTCCTGCCATGTCTGCCTCCCCGGGGATCGAACCGGATCGTAGAGCGAGACGCCCGCCGAGGCGGAACCCTCGACCGTCTTGCGGGTGCCGCGGGCACCAACGCAACGTTCGAACTGTCGGCGCGGTGGAGGAAAGGAACGGGAATCGCTGATGCGTTTCGACCCGATCCGTGCTGGGCCGTACCATTGCGACATGTTCGATCTGCTGATCACCAACGGCACCGTCGTCGATGGCACTGGCGCCGACCGCCGCATCGCCGACATCGCGATCACTGACGGCCGCATTGTCGCCGTCGGCACCGATCTCGGCGACGCCCACGAGGTCATCGATGCCGAGGGTCTACTCGTCACCCCCGGCTTCGTCGACGTGCACTCGCACTACGACGGTCAGGCGACGTGGGACGAGTTGCTCGAACCGAGTTCGTTGCATGGCGTCACCACACTCGTCATGGGCAACTGTGGCGTCGGGTTCGCGCCAGTGAAACCCGGCACCGAGGAGTGGCTCATCCAACTGATGGAGGGAGTGGAGGACATTCCCGGAACCGCCCTCTCCGAGGGCATCGATTTCACGTGGGAGTCGTTCCCTCAGTACCTCGACGCCCTCGACGAGCGCCGCTGGTCTGTCGATGTCGGCGCGCAGGTTGCGCACGGCGCCGTCCGTGCCTACGTGATGGGGGAGCGAGGCGCGAAGAACGAACCCGCCGACCCCGACGACATCGAACAGATGGCCACGATCGTGCGAGAGGCGATCGAAGCCGGCGCCCTCGGCGTGTCGACCTCGCGCACGATCGCCCACACGGCGATGGATGGCGAACCGGTGCCGGGCACCTTTGCCGCCGAGGACGAACTGTTCGCGATGGGTCGTGCCCTGCGCGACGGCGGTGGAGGTGTCTTCGAACTCGCACCGGCCGGTACCGCCGGGCTCGACCTCGTGGCACCGATGAAGGAGGTCGAATGGATGAGCCGTCTTTCGGCCGAGACCGGCCAACCGGTCACCTTCGCCATGCTCCAGGTGCCAGGTGCGCCGGATCTCTGGAAGGAACAGATGCAGGCGTCGCTCGAGGCTCGTGAGGATGGGGCCCAGCTCTACCCGCAGGTCGCCGGCCGGCCCTTCGGCGTGCTCGTCGGATGGCAAACCTGCCATCCGTTCATGCGGAAGCCGTCGTACCAGGCGATCGCCGAACTGCCGATCGACCAGCGAATCGTCGAACTTCGCAAGCCTGACGTTCGAGCGGCGATCCTCGCCGAGGACGACGTCGAGGGCAGCGGCCTGCTCATCGAAGGGCTCGGTGGTCTCACCGCCGGCATGCTCGATCAGGTCTTCGTGCTCGGCGACCCGCCGGACTACGAGCCGACCCCGGATCGTTCCATCGTCGGGCTGGCGGAGCGCAACGGCGTGACCCCGAACGAGGCTGCGTACGACGCGTTCTGTGCCGAGGACGGCCGGGCCCTGCTGATGCTGCCGCTCTACAACTATGTCGAGCACAACCATGACGTGATCCGTGAGCAACTGACCCACCCCACCGCCGTGTCGGGTCTTGCCGACGGAGGTGCGCACTGCGGTTTCATCTGCGACGCGTCCGTCCCCACGACGATGATCTCGCACTGGACTCGTGACCGCAGCCGAGGGGAACAGCTTCCGCTCGAATGGGTCGTGAAGAAGCAGACCGCAGACACCGCCGCCCTGTTCGGGCTCGGCGACCGGGGCACGATCGAGGTCGGCAAACGCGCCGACCTGAACCTCATCGATCACGACGCCCTGCAATTGGAGACGCCCGAACTCGTCTATGACCTCCCGGCTGGTGGCCGCCGACTGTTGCAGCGGGCACGGGGCTACCGAGCCACGATCGTCGCCGGCGAGGTCACTCGACGCGACGGGGTCGACACGGGCGCTCGTCCGGGACGACTGGTCCGCGGTCGCCGCTGAACGTGAGGTTCGGAGTCGGCCTTCCGGTCGCTCACCATCCGGTTCCCGAATGGGCGTCGTCGCTCGAGGCGATCACCGCCGTCACCCGTGCAGCCGCCGCCGCCGGGTTCGAGCACGTGTTCGTCACCGATCATCCTGCGCCACCGCAGCGCTGGCTCGATGCGGGCGGGCACAGCAGCCTCGACCCGATCGTGGCGTTGACGGCTGCGGTCACCGCCGACCCGGACATCCGGGTGCTCACCAACCTGTCGGTGCTCGGCTACCGGCACCCCCTCGTCCTTGCGAAGAGTGCGGCGACCCTCGACCGGATTTCTGGCGGACGACTCACGCTCGGCGTGGGGGTCGGCTACCTCGCAGCGGAGTTCGATGCACTCGGTGTGTCGTTCGACGAGCGCAACGATCGTTTCGACCACGCACTCGACATGCTCGATGCCGTGTGGCGCGGGCAGGGTGTCGAGATCACCGAGGGCGATGGTCGGACCTCGGTCGTGCTTCCCGATCCGCCACCGGTCCAGCAGCCGATCCCGATCTGGATTGGTGGCAATGCCGGACGGACTCGTCAGCGAGTCGCCGAGCGGGCGCAGGGGTGGATGCCGATGCCGAATCCGGCTGCGTTCGCGAAGACCACGAGATCGCCGGTCCTCGACGGCCCCGACGACCTCTCCCGCTTCATCGCCGACCTGCATCGTCGGGCCGATGAGGCCGGCCGCGATGATCCGATCGACATCGTTTTCGTCGTCCCCGACGGTGGCCAGCCCGGATCCGCCGGCTTCCAGGCGGACGCTCATCGTCGGGCAATCGACGAGTGCGCGGCGCTCGGCGTGACCGGCAACAACGTCACGCTCGACACGACCAGCCTGGAACACACCCTCGACGTGATCGGCCGCTACGGCGCTGACGTCATCGGCGCCCGGAGTTCGTGATGGCGAAGGAAGGTGGTGCCGATCGGTTTCTCCGGGCGGCAGCGGAGTTGGGGATCGACGTCGAGCCTGTCACCTATCCGGACGGCACCCGCACTGCTGCGGACGCTGCGGCGGCCATCGGCTGCGAGCTATCACAGATCGCCAAGTCGCTGCTCGTGATGACCGACACCGGGCCGGTGCTCGCCCTCACTGCTGGCCACAACCGCCTCGACCTCGACACCCTCGCCGCCCGTCTTGATCGAGGCGCCCGCATGGCGAACGCCGACGAGGCTCGCCGGGCGACCGGCTATGCGATCGGCGGCACGCCTCCCTTCGGGCACCCCGAGCCGATCGAGACCCTGATCGACCCTGCGTTGCTCGAGCATGACGTCGTGTACGCCGCTGCCGGCACTCCGGACCGGTGCTTCCCGATCGGTTCGGCCCGATTACAGGCGGTTACAGGAGCTGCTCCGGCGGATTTCGTCGTCGGTCACCGGGACGGTCCGTCGGGCGCAGGCTGAGCATCGTTGTCGGCGATGGGAGCGGGCAACCTGCGGCAGTCCAGCGGGCCTCGCAGCTGACGGATGCCGCGAAGGGCGTGCGGGCGCCCTAGGTTGCCGATCGAACACGTCAATCGTTCAGGAGACAACGATGGGAATCTGTGACGGACGCGTCGTCGTGATCACTGGCGCCGCCCGAGGACTCGGTCGCGCCCACGCGTTGGCCTTTGCCGCCGAGGGGGCCAAAGTCGTCGTGAACGACCTCGGCGTGGAGCGCGACGGTTCGGAAGGCACGTCCGATGCTGCGCAGGAGGTCGTCGACGAGATCGTTGCGGCTGGGGGAGAAGCGGTGGCGAACGCCGCCGACGTCGCTGACTGGGATCAGGCCCAGGGGATGATCCAGCAGGCGGTCGACACCTTCGGTGGACTCGACACGCTCGTGCTCAACGCCGGTTTCCTGAAGGATCGCATGCTCGCCGGGATGTCGGAGGCTGAGTGGGACTCCGTGACGAGGGTCCACCTCAAGGGCCACTTTGCGCCGGCTCGCCACGCCATCGAGTTCTGGCGCGAGCAGGCAAAGGGCGGTGCTCCGGTCGATGCTCGTGTCGTCAACACCTCGTCGGGCGCCGGCCTGGCGGGTTCGATCGGTCAGGGCAACTACGCCACGGCGAAGGCCGGGATCGCGTTGTTGACGATTCAGCAGGCGGCGGAATGGGGTCGCTATGGCGTTCTCGCGAACGCCGTGGCTCCGGATGCCCGGACTCGAATGACCGCAGGCATCTTCTATGAGGCCGAGGCGCCGGAGGGCTGGGATCCGAAGGGCCCGGAGAATGTCTCGCCGCTCGTGTGCTGGCTGGGGAGCGATGCCTGCGATGTGACAGGTCGGGTCTTTGAGGTCACCGGCGGGCAGCTCAATGTCTGTGACGGCTGGCAGAAGGGTCCGGTTGAATCGGTCGGGGAACGGATGATGTCGGCGGCCGAGGCCGGCGAACTCGCCCACCGTTCGATCGACGGAACCCAGGCACCTGCGCCCGTCTACGGGGCTGGGTGAGCGTCGAGCGACGTTCGTCCAGCGCGTTCTCGACACCGATGTAACGGTCGTCGCTGTCAACGAGTCAGAGCAGCACAACGACCTCCCTCCAGGGGTATGGAGCGGTGCCCGCCTTTCGCTGGCGGGCACCGCGACGTTTTCGCGGCGACTGCGGTGTTCAGGTCTCGGGTTGCTCGGCGGCGCGGTCGAGGGCGTCGCCGAGGGCGTTGCGCATCTCGTCGGGTCCGAGCCCGAGCTGGGCAAGGGTGAACACGAACCCATCGGCGGTGGTGGCAACGCGCTCGCGGCGTTCGCGAAGTGGTTCGGAGTGGGGCGGCTCGTCGGCGACGAAGGTGCCGGCTCGGCCGCGGGTGATAACGGTGCCGTCGGCTTCGAGTTCTCGGTAGGCGCGTGCAACGGTGCCAGGGGCCATGTCGAGTGCGGCTGCGAGCTCGCGAACGGTCGGAAGTCGGCTGCCCGGCTCGAGCCGCCCGACGGCGACCATCACCGAGATCTGGCCTCTCAGCTGCTCGAACCGGGGTACGGCGCTGGCGGACTCCATGCGGATGACCATGCGACGTTCGTCGCCGGCCCGATCGGTGTAACGAATCAGTGGCGTACCCTGGTCCATTCGTTGATTGTATCAATACAGATTACAGATGCAAGGGCGAGGTTTCGGGAAGATTTCCACCTTGTGACCGAAAATCTGGCAGCTTTCTGACGAAAACATTGACACACACGGGCGGGCCACTATGTTGTGTATCAATCCGAACCGGACACCGAGCCCCTACCAAGAAGGAATCCCCATGAAGCTCGTCACCGCCGTCATCAAGCCCTTCAAGCTGGAGGACGTGAAGTCCGCCCTCGCCGAGGTCGGCGTTCAGGGCATGACCGTCTCCGAGGTTCAGGGCTTCGGCCGCCAGGGCGGCCACAGCGAGACCTACCGAGGCACCGAGTACCGCGTGACCTTCACTCCCAAGACCCGCATTGAGGTGCTGGTCGACGACGCCGGCGCCGACGGTGCCGTCGAGGCCATCATCAATGCCGCTCGCACCGACAAGATCGGTGACGGCAAGGTCTGGGTGACCTCGGTCGAGAGCGCCGCCCGCATCCGCACCGGCGAGCGCGACGGCGACGCCGTCTGAGGCTCTCGCTCCTGACGCCCACTGGGCGTCCACACATGTAGACATGTTCGGCTCACGGCCCGCTCCTCCCTCGAGGGTGGGCCGTTGCTGGTGGGGCCGTCGACGTTCGCGTTTCCCGCAGACGAGTTGTGTCCATGGTTCGGCTCGCCCGCCGCCGGTTCGCTACGGTGCCCCCGACACAGGGGGTCTCGCATGTCCGCACCGATTCTCGACGCCACCTCGTTCTGGGGGTTGCTCACCGCACGCCACGAGTCGTCGCCCGATCGTCCACTGCTCATTGACGATGCCGGTCGGTCGCTGACCGTCGCCGAGTTCACCACCAAGGTCGAGCAGGTCGCTGCCGGTTTCCACGCCCTCGGCATCGGCGAGGGCACGCCGGTCACGTGGGTGCTGCCGACCCGCATGGAGACCATCATCTCGAGCTTCGCGCTCAGCCGACTCGGCGCGATCCAGAACCCGATCATCCACATCTACCGTCACCGTGAAGTCGGCTTCTGCATCAAGCAGACCAAGGCCGAGTTCGTGCTGCACCCCGGCGACTGGGGCGGTTTCGACTACGGCTCAATGGTCACCCAGGTGACATCGGACCTCGACACGCCACCGACGCTCATCAACGGCTACGAAAACCTGCCGACTGGCGACCCCACCACCCTGCCGCCTGCGCCGGAGTACCCGGCGGGCGAGGCGCCTGTCCGGTGGCGCTACTACACCTCGGGCACGACATCGGACCCCAAGGGTGTGCTCCACACCGACCAGACACTCATCGCCGCCGGCACCGGCCTCGGCAAGGCGCTCGAGGTCACCAGCGACGACGTCGGTTCGATGGCGTTCCCGTACGCCCACATCGGCGGTCCTGACTACATCGTCATGATGTTGGCCTTCGGGCACCCGGCCGTCTTGATCGAGAAGTTCACGCCGGGCGGGGCGGTGGCTGCCTTCGGCGAACACGGAGTCACCATGGCGGGTGGCTCGACCGCGTTCTACCAGATGTTTCTCGCCGAGGATCAGAAGGTCGACGGCAAGGTCATGCCTGCGCTGCGCCTCATGGCGGGTGGCGGTGCGCCGAAGCCTCCCGAGATCTACTACGCCGTGAAGGAGGGCATGGACGTGCCGATCGTGCACGGCTACGGCATGACCGAGTGCCCCATGATCTGCAACGGGTCGCCATCGGACACCGACGACCAGCTCGCGAACACCGAGGGCGCGCCGATCGAGGGCTGTGCGGTCTCCATCGTCGACCCCGACACGGGCGAACTCGCGGGGCCGGGCGCAGAGGGCGAGGTGCGCGTCGCCGGACCAATGCTGTTCAAGGGCTACACCGACCCATCCCTCGAGGCGGGTGCCTTCGACGAGCAGGGCCGCTTCCGCACCGGCGATCTCGGTGTGATGCACGACGATGGACACGTCACCCTCACTGGCCGGCTCAAGGACATCATCATCCGCAAGGGGGAGAACATCTCCGCAGCGGAGATCGAGAACGTGCTCTACGAGCTGCCTCAGGTCGGGAACGCCGCCGTCATCGGACTTCCGGATCCCGACCGTGGCGAGCGAGTCTGCGCAGTGGTCGAGACCGCTCCCGATCAGCCCGATCTGACCTTCGACGAGTTGGTCGCCGCCTGCAAGGGCGCCGGCTTGATGACCCAGAAGATTCCCGAGCAGCTCGTGATCCACGGTGAGGCGCTGCCGCGCAACGCCACGATGAAGATTCTCAAGTTCGAGCTGCGGGATCAGTACGCCGAGCTTCCGTGGCCCTAGCGGAGGCTGGCTAGAGTCGCCGCTATGACTGCGATCTACCACAACCCCAATTGACAGTCGTCCAAGAACGCCGTGGCGGTCGCCACGGAGATGGGCGTCGAGTTCGAAGAGATCCGTTACATGAAGAACCCGCCGGACGAAGCGGCCCTTCGTGACATGATCGCCAAGCTCGAGGATCCGGTCGAGAACCTGGTCCGCAAGGACGCCCAGTTCGCCAAGCTCGAACTCGTCGAGGACGACTACGTCGGTAACGCCGACAAGGTCGTCGAGGTGCTGCTCGCACATCCGAAGCTTCTACAGAGGCCGGTGATCGTCACCGCTGACAAGGCCATCATCGGTCGCCCGCTCGGCGAGCAGAAGGCCAAGGAACGGCTCAACGACCTGTTCAGATGACCTCGATCAGTCGAGGTCCCGAAGCGCCACTGCCATCTGGCCCAAGGCCTCGACCGAGGCGTTGTGGGTGGTCAACGACATGCGATCGGCTAGTGCGCCGTACTCCTCTCGGAGACGGGCAGCACACTCGGTGGGCGTGCCGCGCACGGCCAGAAGGTCGAGCACCTCATCGTCGATCAGAGATCCGAGCTGATCCCATGCGCCGGTCTTCGTCATCTCCCGCAGCTTCGGCTGGAGGTCGCCGAGACCGTGGTGGTCCAGCGTGACCTTGTAGGCGGGGGTTGAGCCGTAGAACGCAAGGTTGCCTCGCATCGACTGCGACGAACGCTCGTAGTCCTCGTCGGTCAGGCTCGGTGAGCAGATGCAGCCGACGTTGAGGGTGAGGTCGTGGCGGGTCTTCCCGCCGGCCTCAAGGCCCTCCTCGATCACCGGCATCGTCGAAGACGCAAGGAAGTCGCCGGTGTTGAACGGATGAATGATCACGCCGTCGGCGTGGCGGGCCATGGCTCTGGTCATCTGGGGGCCGAGTGCACCGGCCCAGATGGGCGGTGGCGCAAACGGCATCGGCGGCGGCACGAAGATCGGTGTCATCAGATCGAACCGATGGAAGTCGGTGAGGTGATCGAGTGGCGTGCCGTCGGTCCAGTTCGCCCAGATCGCTTTCGTCGCCTTCACGATGTCGACCATGCGGCCGACCGGCCGGTCCCAGGTCGATGAGTACCGGCGTTCGATGTGCGGCTTGATCTGGGTCCCGAGCCCAAGGGCAAAGCGGCCACCGGTGGCCCGCTGGAGATCCCAGCCCTGGTACGCCAGGTGCATCGGGGAGCGGGGGAACGCAATGGCCACGTTCGTGTAGAGGTCAAGGCCGGCGCCTGCAGCAGTCACCAGGGGAAAGAAGACGTCGCTGTTTCCCTCGAACGTGAAGCCGCCGTCAATGCCTGCGGCCCGCAGCACCGCTGCATGGTCGCGCGTGGTCGCGAGGTCGCCACCGAGGCTCACGTCGATCTTCATGATCGGCGACGGTAGTTCGCTGGCGCGCTGGCGATGAAACCTCACCAAGCCCCGTCTCCAGCTGAACCTGCCGTCAGGGAGCAGCACAGCCGACAGGTCGTCGTTTTCGTCCTCTCCGATCGGGCCTACTACGGTCGGCCCCGCGGCACCGGGGGGTGCCAGATCTTGGGGAGGCACGATGGCCGACGAGGTACTCACCGCACCGCTGGTGCTCGAATACCCCTTCACCCGCACGACCGGACCGGTGATCGGAGGATTTCTCACCGGCCTGCGAGAAGGGGTGATTCACGGGGTCCGCCGGTCTGACGGCACCGTGATGTGCCCGCCCCTGGAGTACGACCCGATCACGGCAGCCCCGCTGTCCGAACTCGTCGCCGTGGGAACGGTCGGCACCGTCACCACCTGGACCTGGAACGGCGAGCCCCGAGCACAGCAGCCGTTCACCCAGCCGTTCGCCTGGGCGATGATCACCCTCGACGGCGCCGACACGCCGATGTTGCATGCGGTCTTCGTCGACTCCACCGAC
>Ga0255764_10005029_pt1 | contig 10263 bp, 9 predicted proteins | sample 071ome_30_FD_179964 | JGI IMG/M metagenome (GOLD analysis project Ga0255764, IMG submission 179964) | Coastal salt marsh microbial communities from the Groves Creek Marsh, Skidaway Island, Georgia - 071406AT metaG (version 2) | ecosystem: Environmental > Aquatic > Marine > Intertidal zone > Salt... | reverse complement strand
ATGTCTGCTCAAAATAAAAAATAATACTATTTGTTTCATTTAATTTTTTTGCAATTTCATCAGTGGTACTTCCTAAAGAATTAAAAGAATAAATTATAGTAAAAAGAAAAATGATGAAAAACTTCATTAAGGTAAAATTTCACGTTTACCAGTATGATTTGCGGGACTAATAATTTTTGCTTCTTCCATTTGATCGATAATTCTCGCCGCCCTATTATATCCAATTTGTAATTTTCTTTGTAAAAAACTGGTCGAAGCTTTTCCTTCATTTTTAATTAGCTCAACTGCTTGATTGAATAGTTCATCTTTATCAGATGAATCTATATCCCCATCGGACATGTTTTCATTTTCTTCAACTTTAGTAATATCATCAATATAAGTTGGTGAGCCTTGTGATCTTAAAAAGGTGCTTACTTTCTCAATTTCAGTGTCTGACACAAAAGGCCCGTGTATTCGGATCATTCTGCTAGCGGATGACATAAATAGCATGTCTCCTTTACCTAATAACTGTTCAGCACCTTGCTCACCTAAAATAGTACGGCTATCTATTTTTGATGTTACTTGGAATGAAATTCGAGTTGGAAAATTAGCTTTGATTGTACCTGTAATCACATCAACACTTGGTCTTTGAGTGGCCATGATAATGTGAATTCCAGCCGCCCTTGCCATTTGAGCAAGTCGTTGAATGTAGTTTTCAACTTGCTTACCAGATACCATCATTAGATCAGCCATTTCATCAACAACCACAATGATATAAGGCATGACTTTTTTACCCTCTTTTTTTGCTTTTTCATTAAAGCCTGAAATATTTCTGACACCTTCTTCGGTCATTTTTCTATAACGTGTTTCCATTTCTCTCACGGTCCACTTTAGTGCTGATGTTGCTTTCTTAGGTTCGGTGATAACTGGAGATAGCAAATGAGGTATGCCTTGATAAGCAGATAATTCTAGCATTTTTGGATCAATTAAAATTAGTTTACATGTATCAGGTGTATGTCGGTAAAGTACTGATAAGATTAATGTATTAATACAAACTGATTTTCCAGATCCTGTTGTTCCAGCAATAAGCAAGTGAGGCATACTTACAAGATCGCCAACAATTGGATAGCCTGCAATTGTTTTGCCTAAGGTAATTGGAATATTGATGTTTGGATTTGCAAACTCCTTACTCTCAATAATCTGTCTATAATTTACTGGATCAATTTCTTTGTTTGGTATTTCTATACCAATAGTATTTTTTCCTGGAACTGGAGCTATCCTGGTAGATATTGAACTTGTACTTCTTGCAATATCATCGGTTAGATTAACAATTTTTGAAGTTTTAATTCCTGCAGCAGGTTCAAACTCATAGAGAGTAACAACTGGACCTGGGCTTACTTTCTTAATTTTACCCATAATGCCAAAATCTAAAAGCGTACTTTCTAAAAATTTAGAAAGTTCTTTATGGTCATCGGTTAAAGTATCAGAATTTTTATTACTTTTGGATTGGCTTAAATAGTCTGTTGGAGGCAGTTTATAGTCTCCAGATTTAAAAGAAAAATTGTCTTTTGTTTCCAATGGAAGGCTTGCCTGTGTCTCCATTGGTTTTGGTTTAAAACTTTTATTAATTGTTGGAATTAATTCTTCCGTTTCTTCTTGAACAACCGGTTGATCGATCGTTCCTGCTTTTTTAAATACAATTCTTAAAAATTTTATTGGTGATATTAAAACTGTGCCCCCTTTTTTTAAGACAATGACCCATTCTGAAAAACTTAAACCCAAGCTTAATATAAAGAAAACTGTTCCTACCGTTAAAGATGAATAAGCAATAATTGGATTAAAAGTATAAAGATCTAAAGGTATAAAGCTTATAAGATATCCACCTAAAAACCCACCATTACCATTGTCAGGTAACCAAAAATTTTGATCAAATAAAATTTTTAGTCCAAGTGAAAATAATGAAAGATAAATAACAATAAATAAAAATTTAAAAGTAATATTAGATACAGACTTTTGTATTATTATTAACCAGCTCCATATAAAGAAATTTACAAAAAGTAAAAAACAAGAAAGCCCAAAGGCTTGTAATAAAAAATCTGATATATAAAAACTATAGTTCAGTAAAATTAGATCTTCAGTCTTGCCAGGTGTAACTAGTGTTGCATTTTCTGGTGAGTAAGTGGCAACTGAATAGAGATAAAATATAGAAAACGTTAATATAATTAGACCAGACAATTCAATCAGTCTTAGTTTTAAAAAATCTAGTACTTTTTGTAGCATATTTAAAATTTAACGAATCAACCTTTGTTACTTTTTAACATTTTTTATAAGATTGATAAAAAATGGATAAAAAAATTATTCAAAAAATTGGCATAGTTGGCGATGGTTTAACAGGTAATCTCATTGCTATTGCCTTATTTAGACTGGGCTACCCAGTGGAGCTGGTAGGAAAAAAAGGTTTAAAGCCAAAACCATCTGTTGCCTCGATATCTATCTCAAATGATAGTTTTAACTTTTTAAAAAAGTTAAAATTAAAGAATTTGGAAAAAATTAGTAATCCTATCAATTCAATCAAACTATATGAAAACCATAAAGACTATTTAGATCCAGATAGTATTTTCTATAACAAAACAAAAAAAACTCCTTTGAGTTATATTGTTTTAAAGGACAAACTTTATGAAGAGCTCTCTGGAGAAATTAAAAATCTAAAAATTAAAAAAGTTTTTTCACCTAACAAATATGCCCTAACTATTAATACTGTTTTTAATGATACAAATAAAAAAGATTTAAGCTGGGACTATAAAGAAGATGCTTTCACTTTTATCATTAAACATGAAAAAATTTTGAATAACTGTTCAAGACAGTTTTTTTTAAATGATGGTCCCCTAGCCTTTTTACCCATAAACCAAAATAATACTTCACTTGTATGGTCATTATCTAAAAATTCCGAGATGAGAAAAATAATTAATTCTAAATTATCATTAGAGAAGTACTTAAATTCTAATTTTAAGATTTATAAAAATGTTAAATTGAATTCAAAAATTGAAAGTTTTTCCTTAAAGTTTAATTTTTTAACATGTGGAATTGAGCCTAGAAAAATTAATATAGGAGATATAAGTCACCGTATTCATCCAATTGCTGGGCAAGGTTGGAATATGACAGTGAGAGATATCAAACAGCTTTATGATGTCTATCAAGATAAGAAAAAATATGGTTATGATTTTGGAGACTTTTCATTACTCGAGGAATACGAAAAAAAAACAAAAATTAACAATTTCGTCTTTGCATCTTCAATTGATTTAATAAGAAGAATTTTCAAGTTCAATAATAAGCAAATATCAAATTTAAGAAAAAGTGGGTTTAGGAAATTAGATAAATTTCCAGATTTAAAAAATGAGATTATAAAATTTGCCGATGAAGGTTTATCGTTCTGAAGCTAATAATTTTTTTTTTGTTTTAATTCCACCTGCACCTGAATATCCCCCTAACCCACCATCTGAACGGATTACTCTGTGACATGGAATTTTAATAGGATAAGGATTTTTTCCTATTGCATTGGCTACCGCTCTTACCGCTTTTGGTTTTCCAACTGCTTTTGCAACTTCTAAATATGTTTTCGTTTTTCCTTTTGGAATTTTCATTAGGTATTTCCAAACTTTAACTTGAAGCGGTGTTCCTTTTAATTTCATATTTGATATATTTTTATCATGAATTTCTATGCTCTATCAACCCCTCCCGGTGTATCAGGAATAGCTATCATACGTGTTTCCGGAGATAGTGCTTTACAAATTGCAAATCAAATTACACGTACAATCATTGATCAACCAAGATCAGCATTATTAAAATCTTTTTATGATCAAGAGGGTGAGCTAATAGATGAAGGAATTTTAATTTGGTATCCAGAAGGTCAAAGTTATACGGGTGAGCATTTAATTGAAATTCACACACATGGAAGTAAAGCAGTTATTAATAAGTTATTAGAGGATTTGGGTGATAGAAAAGATTGTAGATTAGCTGAACCAGGAGAATTCACCAAAACTGCTTATCAAAATAATAGGATAAACCTTTATGAAGCAGAGTCTATTGCAGATCTTTTACAAGCTGAAACAGAAGCACAAAGAATACAAGCCCTTAGACTTAAAAATAGTAGTCCGAAATTTTTAGAATGGAGAGAAACTATTCTTGATGTTTTAAGTAAGACTGAAGCATCTATAGATTTTTCAGAAGAAGATTTACCAGAAGGAATTCTAAAAAATAATGAAGAAAAAATTAAATCTATCGTTTCTGATATTGATGAAATGTTAGATGAAACTATGGGCGAGATAATTAGAGATGGTTTTAAAATAGCTATAATAGGACCTCCAAATGCAGGTAAATCTAGTTTCTTAAATCTACTAGTTAAAAGACAAGCTGCAATAGTTTCAAGTATTAAAGGAACTACAAGAGATATTATTGAGGTAAAATATCATATCAATAATTACCCTGTTATTTTGACTGATACAGCAGGGATTAGGAATGCTAAAAACAAGATTGAAAAAACAGGTGTAGAATTGGCTTTAAATGCCAGTAAAGAGGCCAATTTAGACATTTTGATACTAGATGGAACTGAAAAGAAAATACCAAAAAATATTCAAAAATTGATTGCAGATAAGACACTTATTATTCTTAATAAAAAAGACAAAAAAAGTTTTAATGCAAAAAAAATCATCAAAGAATTAAAGGGTTATAAATTTAAAGATTTAATAGAAGTTTCAATTAAAGATAAATCTGGAATTAATAAATTAAATTCAAGATTAAAAAAAATAGTATCTGAAATAGATACTGCACAATCTACAACTTTAATTTCTAGAGCACGACACAGAGCATTATTAAAAAAATGCTCAAATAGACTCCATGATTTTCTTAAAATCAGTAAATCAGATGAAGTAGAAAAAGCTGCAGAGGAACTAAGATTAGCTTCAAATAACCTTGGTCATATTGTAGGTTTTATTGGTGTAGAGGAAATATTAGGAAAAATATTTCAAGATTTCTGCATAGGAAAATAGTCGAATCTCTCTTGTAAAAAAAACTCTCAGTAATAGATTCCAGCAATGGAAAAATTTGACGTTGTTGTAATTGGTGCTGGTCATGCAGGCTGCGAGGCTGCAGCTGCATCTGCACGTATGAAGGTTAATACTGCTTTAGTTACAACAAATGAAAATTCGATTGGTGAAATGTCATGCAATCCTGCAATTGGTGGATTAGGCAAGGGGCATCTTGTTAGAGAGATAGATGCATTCGATGGTGTTATGCCAAAAGTCGCAGATGCATCTGGTATTCAATTTAGATTATTAAATCGTAGCAGAGGTCCAGCTGTTAGAGGTCCGCGAACTCAGTCAGATCGTAAATTATACAAAAAATACATGAAAGAATGTTTAATAAGTCATTGTAATTTAAGCATTTTTTATGATCCTGTAGTTAAGTTTATTTTTAATGAAAATGAAATTGTTGGAGTGATTTTAAAGTCTGGAAAAGAATTAAGAGCAAAAAAAATAGTTTTAACAACAGGAACTTTTTTAAATGGCGTCATTCATATCGGTGATGAAATGAAACCAGGAGGAAGACATGGTGAAGATCCAACAACTGGTTTAAGTGAACAGTTAAAAAAATTTAATTTAAATTTATCAAGATTAAAAACTGGAACACCACCAAGGTTAGATAGTCGTACAATTAATTTTGAAATTTTAGAAGAGCAAAAAGCAGATGATGATCCTTATTTTTTTTCAGTAGATACAAAAAAAATTAATGCTGAACAAGTTTCATGTTTCATCACTTATACGAATGATGAAGTTCATAAAATAATCGAAAAAAATTTAAAACGTTCTGCAATGTACAGCGGAAATATTAAAAGTGTTGGACCAAGATATTGCCCTTCAATTGAAGATAAGATTGTAAAATTTAAAGACAAATCTAGACACCAAATTTTCCTAGAACCAGAAGGATTGGATGACCATACAATCTATCCAAATGGTATTTCTACGTCGCTACCAGCAGATGCACAAGAGGAATTATTGTTTAAAATCAATGGCTTATCTGATGTTAAGATGATTAGACCCGGGTATGCTATAGAGTATGATTATGTTGATCCAAGAGAGCTCAATGCCACTTTAGAATTAAAAAAAATTAAGTCTTTATTTCTAGCAGGCCAAATTAATGGGACAACAGGTTATGAAGAAGCTGCGGCTCAAGGTTTGATTGCAGGTATTAACGCTGCTCTTCAAAGTAAAAATAAAAAATCATTTACGTTAGATAGATCACAAGCATACATAGGTGTGATGATTGATGATTTGATCACAAAAGGTGTTGCTGAACCTTATCGTATGTTTACGTCACGAGCAGAATATAGATTAACATTAAGAGCAGATAATGCAGATTTAAGATTATCATCACTTGCGAAAGAATTAGAAATATTAAGTGAGTCAAGATTGCAAAGTTTTGAAAAAAAATTAGCAAATGTTAATAATTTAAAATTTCATTTATCTTCTAAGTCCTTTACTCCAAATGAAGCAGATAAATATGGAATAAAAATCTCAAAGGATGGTGTCAAAAGAAACGGATTAGAGCTTTTAAGATACAAAGGTGTTACATTTGATAAATTAAAACCAATTTTTTCTCTAGGTGATTACGATAAAGACGTGATTGAGCAAATAGAGATCGATAATCATTATTCTGGTTATTATGCTAAGCAAGAGGACGATATTGAGATATTTAAAAAGGATGAAAATATGAAAATTCCTGAAAATATTGATTATTCTAAGATTAGTGGCCTTTCTAATGAAATAAAGCAAAAATTAGAGCTTATAAGGCCAAAAACATTCGGTCAGGCTTCAAGAATTGAGGGTATAACACCAGCAGCTATAAATCTTCTTTTAACGTATTCTAAAAGGTATAATTTTAAGCATACTGCTTAAATGATTCGATCTGACTATTTTGAAAATAGTGTTTCACGTGAAACAATTGATAAAATATCAAAATATCACGAAATTCTAATAAAAAGTAATCAAAATATGTCTTTGATATCTAAAAGCACAGAAAATGAAGCTATTAGTAGACACTACGTAGATTCTGCACAAATTATTAAATATTTAGATAAAAGTGATAAATCAATACTAGATATAGGCTCAGGGGCTGGTTTGCCAGGAATTATATTAGATTTGATAAAGAAGGATCATAAATTAAACTTTTCAACACATCTAGTAGAAAAAAGCCCAAAAAAATCTAATTTTCTTGAAAAGGTAAATAGTTTTCTTGATCTTGATATTAAAATACATAACTGTGATGTAAAGCAGATGAAAATAAAAAATTTTACAACCATTGTAAGTCGTGCTTTCAAGCCGATGAAGGAATTTTTGAATATAATTTATCAATCACAAATAAAATTTGAAAAAATTATTTTGATGAAGGGTGAAAAATTCATGGATGAATTTATTGATGCAAAAAAACATTTTGAAATAAATTGTGATTACCATGAAAGTATAACAAATCCAGGTTCGAAAGTTTTTGTAATAAAAAGTGTATCAAAAATTTAGATGACAAAAGTTATTTCAATTATAAATCAAAAGGGTGGAGTTGGGAAAACAACATCCACAGTTAATCTTGGTCACGCATTAGCAACGAGTGGTCAAAAAATTTTAGTTATTGATTTAGACCCTCAGGGCAATGCATCTACAGGTCTTGGAATTGATAGAAGCAAAAGAGAAAAAACTATTTATGAATTTTTAGTTAATCGAAACGATGATTCAAATTTATATATTTCAAAAACTAACACTGAAAATTTAGATATCATTTGTGCAAATGTAGAACTCTCCGGTTTTGAAACAGAAGTTGCAGATGATAATAAAAGAGCCTTCTTTTTAAGGGATGTTTTAGGTCAAATTAAACAAAAAAATCAATATAATCAAATACTTATTGATTGTCCCCCGTCTCTAAGTTTGCTGACAATTATGGCATTAGTTGCTTCAGATACAGTGATTATACCCCTACAAACTGAATTTTTTGCGTTAGAAGGAGTTTCTCAATTAATTAAAACAATTGAAAGAGTTAAAGAAAATTTAAATAAAAATTTATTAATTCAGGGTGTAATTTTAACTATGTATGACAGGCGTAATAAACTTTCTGGTCAAGTTGAACAAGAAGCTAGAAAGTATTTTGGAACAAAAGTTTATAAAACAGTCATACCTCGAAATGTTAGAATCTCAGAAGCTCCCTCTCATGGTATGCCAGTGATTGTGTATGACAGAAACAGTTCAGGGTCAGTTGCTTATCAAGAATTATCTAATGAAATTTTAAACCAAAAAGATGAAGGAAATTTTGCTGCATGATTAAAACTAAAGGATTAGGTCGAGGACTATCTGCACTACTTGGTGATAGTAACAATGATGAGAAAAAAAATGTTGTTGAACTTTCAAATGTAAAAACAGATAAAACTCCAATCCATCTTTTGGTTCCTAATCAATATCAACCAAGAAAACATTTTGACAAAAAGCAACTTGAGGAACTTGCAATATCTATAAAAGCACGAGGTATCATTCAACCTATTGCAGTTAGAAAATCTAAAGATGGTAAATTTGAAATTATAGCCGGTGAAAGAAGGTGGAGAGCAGCACAGCTAGCAAAAGTTCATGAAGTACCAACGGTTTTGCTCGATGCAGATGACGAATTAGCCGCTGAATTCGCTGTTTTAGAGAACGTTCAGAGAGAGGGTCTAAATGCACTAGAAGAGGCTGATGGGTATCAGACATTGATTGATAAATTCAAATATACGCAAGACAAAATAGCTGAAATGATAGGGAAGAGCAGGGTGTATATTGCTAATACGTTAAGGTTAAAAAAATTACCTAATGAAATTCAGAATATGATTACAAATGGTTTGCTTACACCAGGTCATGCTAGATCTTTAATTGATGTAAATAATAATATTGAACTAGCTAAAGAAATAATAAATAAAAATTTATCTGTTAGGCAAGCTGAATTATTAAGTAAAAAAAATATAAGTTTTTCAAAAAAGATTAAAATTAGAAACGTTGACCCAAATATTAAAGATTTAGAAAACTCCCTCGAGCAAAAAACCGGTATGAAAGTCATTATTGATAATAAGAAAAATAATAAAGGTAAGATTATTTTCGAGTATAAAGATTTAGATCAGTTAAATCAGCTAGTTGCTAATGTCAAAAGTAAGTATTAGTTAGAACTCTTTTTGTTACAATATCTAAAAGAAACTTATTGAAAATAGTCTCAGCAATCTCGTAGTTAAGTTTACATAATATTTCTATTTCATTAATTTTATCTAATAATGTATCTAATTCATCTTTATTCCAATTTGATAATTGTGTTTGGATTATACTTTTTTCTTTCCAGAAAATTGGTGGCTTATAGGTATCAATTAGAACGGAAACTTTAGTTTCACTTGTATTAAAATCATAGATATCAATTAATTTGTTAATTTTATATTTTAACGGCCCGAGGACTTCATTAAAGTTAATTGAAAAATGGTAAAAACTTGAGAGTATTTTGTTTAATGCTTTTTTATCGCCAGATAATAGAGCATTAGATATTTCAAAAGCATCAAATGATGATGTGGTATTAAATAATGATGAAAATGTATCATTATCTAGTTTTTTGTCTTTTGTAATTAGTGCTAATTTTTCTAAACCGCTATTGATATCATTTCGGTTAAGCTTATTTATATTAAATAGCTGATCAATTGCTTCGTAAGGTACTTTTATACCAAGTTTAGTTAATCCATTTCTTAGCAAAGATTGCAAAGTTTTTTCATCATCATCATAGCATGCAATACATGATATTTTTTTTTCTTTTTCAGCTTTATTCCTTAATATGCTTTTTTTGGTGAGATTATCTGCAATTAAAATTAATTTTTTATCTATTTCAGTTAAATTTATATAATCTAATAATTTATCCGAAGTTTCTTGGATGATTAAAATCTCTTTCTCACCGAATAAGCTATCTTGATTTAAATAGTTATCCAATATTTCTATATTTTTTAATAACTCATCTTCTTTTATAAATTTAGTTTTAAATTCATTTTTTTTGTAAACCTCACCTAGCTTGCTTATAATTTCATTTTTTAAATGAAAATTTTCACCATAGATTAAACTGATATTGTAATCTGAAAAAAGTTTTTCATAATCAATTGAAAAACTTTTGATGATCATTGTTGGCTAGATATAATTTTTGCTCTTACAGCAAACGTTAACTGTTGAATAAGATTTGTTATAATATTCTCTT